>Ga0209036_1000153_pt1 | contig 27486 bp, 17 predicted proteins | sample MarorgKNORR_S2LV_3_FD_188222 | JGI IMG/M metagenome (GOLD analysis project Ga0209036, IMG submission 188222) | Marine microbial communities from the Southern Atlantic Ocean, analyzing organic carbon cycling - DCM_A/KNORR_S2/LV (SPAdes) (version 2) | ecosystem: Environmental > Aquatic > Marine >... | reverse complement strand
CACGACATTGTTCGACGGCACTTTGCTCAACACAACCGTAAACGTCCCCGCTGAACCGCCCTCAACAGCCGTCACCGCCGTCTGCGACACCGTCACACCTGCGCTTCCCGGAATGTTGGCAGCGATAGGAGTTGTTACACGGTTAGTGCCCGCAATTTCAGTACACGCTAGATGAGTTCCCGTCGCATTAGAGGTTGTCAGCCTTGAAGACTGGGAACCTTCTCTGTTCCATTTCAGCCAATGACTGTTGTCATCATCAGTCCAGTCAATGGGTTCCGACCAACACGCAATATTTTCTTGAGTGAGTGGGTCGGACCCTGCACTTGAGACACTGAGGGTGTAGTTGTTATTTGGCGGAACTATGCCCGAGCATGCTTCGAGTCCTTCCGTGGCTGCGTTACAACTTTGGGTGTCTCCGAATTGGTATTTCCCGCCCGAGAGGTGCTCGCCAACCAGAGGGCTGGAGAGAGAGCCTCCCGAGAGTGTCACCGTGGCTCCTGCAACTCCAGGGCTTAATTGGATAGTCATTGAGTGCGGCATTGCGGTGAGATAGAGCGTCCCAAGCTCTCGAGCTTGATTCTCGTATACATCTAAGAGTGCAAAGTCACCTAAAGCAACAGTTGTCGGGAGGTAGATCTTCCTAGCACTATTGCTTTCCACCGCTATCGCTTGAGAAAAGAATTTTTGCTCCGATGATGCTGCCGGAACAGCACTGAAACCATCACTCGTCTTCCAATAGTCCCCGACGTCGTGCAAAGACGTTTCAGAGCCAGGGAGGTCCTTATCTCGAAGAACAAGTCGATAACTGCCTGCTGGTAGAGCGGAGAAACTTATGGGTCCAGCTCCGTGAGAAGAGGCTAAAGATCTAGCGATAACGTAGTGGCTATATTCAGTGCTTGAGCCTGTTTCCAAGACAGAGCGCACCAAGTACGCATTGAGCTCCGTCGTCAGATTGACGTTTGACGTTGCGAAAGAAGTGTCTCTGCCAAGTATTTCGATGGTGCGAGTGAGCCCGCTACTTGGGAACGGAACAGCTATTGAATACTCATCACGCTCGCTGTAACCAGCTAATTGGCCAAGTGAGCCTTGAACGCTGAAATACATGTCGATGCGATGGAGTTTGATGTTGTTTGCGTTAGCGCTGCACCGCACGAACCAGAAAGAATGATTTCCGACCGGAACGTCTTTCAATCGCATGTAAGTCGATGTTCCCGAGCCTGAGACTCTGCTCATAAGGCGTTCGGCGCCGACCAAGTTTGCGTAGGTGACGTTTGTGTGTGTCGGATTGCCGTTGCCGTTTCCGCATTGCGATGATGAATCTTGTAGTACTGCGTTATCTGGTGCTGCTGCGAATAATTCAACCCATTCGTTGGCTGAGAGCTCAGAAACTTTGAATACGACGGTTTTCGTCGGCTTAAGGACGATGCTGACGGAGTTCGTCGATCCGGCTACAAGGCTTATGATTTTGGTTTCCGTCTGATATCCAGTTTTACTGATTCTGATTTCTACGGGGCCGCTTTGAATTTCTTGACCTTGGATAGCGGCGTAGGAACATCCGCTGGTTACCGAACAGGCTGCTGGACTACCAAAAGTACTGTTGGCTCCCTGCTTCAACTCGATGTTGAACGTCGTGTCGGTTTGGGAGGCTGAGCCGTCTTCACCGAGACTGAGAGCTTCAGCTTTAATAGTGAGGGTGGCCTCGCCAACTGCGGTTCGCGTAATCAGATCTACTTCGCTAATGGATGTCTCGGACACGAACAGCGACTGCTGAGAAACTTGGTAGGTGCTTCTCTCGGCTGCGGTGTCAACTGGGCGGGTCCAAACTAAAGCTCGGCTCGCTCCTGATGGCACAGCTATCTCGCAGGATGGCTGAGAGGCCGTGACTTGACAAAAGTCGAACAAGTTTATTTCTGGGCTCGGTTGATTGTTGGCGTCGTCATAGGGGTTGATTGCTGACGCCAAATTCGAGTCAAAGTCGTAGTAGACCTTTAGAGGGGTTCCGCCCCAGGGCGTACTTGAAGACTTGTCGAATACGTTAACTTTCAGAGTTCCACGACCTCCGAAGTACGCCGAAAATATTTGAAGAGCGGGAGTGTTGTCGTCACGTGAGTTTTGGAAGACGCTTACAGTTTCAGCGAGTGCGGTTGCTTTTTGTTGTGACACCGTTGCCTCGGAGCATTTTTCGCTTGCCTCGCGCTCGATGGCCTCAGTCGTATTAGGCGTTCCGGATTCGATAAGTTTCTTCTGGGCGACGGCGCAAATGAGGGTTGGTGCTTTGGCGTTCTCTGAGGCGCTAGCACCGCTTCTTTTTGGCGGTATTGCTAAGGAGTAACTACCAAAGGCCTTATCGAGTGACGCGTCGGCATCGGAGACGGAGTCCCAAAACAGCGCGTCACCCGAGAGACCGGTGCGGTCTATTCCGCGAGCCACAAAGTAGGCTCGGCCAGTTGGTAGCTCTGAAATATCTAGGGTGCAGTGACCAGTGGTAACGACGCTGGGCTGGCATGTTATTCGTACATTTCCCTGAACTAGCTCTCCAGAAGCTCCATCGACAAATGTTGAGTTACTGTTTTTGAGTTTGAGAGTTTGGACAAGGGTTGAATTTCTGTCTTGCTGGTCGAACGACACCGAATGGTCTTGATTCGAGGAGCCATACAGGAGAGTCAAACTGTCGAACCGTCCTGGATCATTTTGATCTTCAACGGAAACGATTTGGATCGTGCCAGCTACGAGTCCACCGGCAAGGCTAGGAAAGTCGGTGTCTCCAGCTTCGCTGAATGTCAGTTGGGCTTCAGTGTTATCCAGAAGTTGCACAGCGGCATAGTCCGTGAACTGCTGATGGGAAGTTGGGTTGGCGACATTGGTGTATCTCACCTCTACCGTTCCGGCCTGAGATTGCGCGTTAGGCGCGCCATAACATGTCGCTATTTTTGTTGCAGCGGCAATATCGCAAGTAGAAGAGGTTTGCCAACCATCCTGGGACGCGTATACGCCTGTGGGAAGCACAGCAGTCCGGTCCGAGGCGGATACGAACTTTAATTTAAGGGTCGGGTTCTCGACCGTTGAATTCCAATTCAGATTCTGCTGGATAGTCCTATCACCGTTCCTCAAGTACGAAACAAGAGTGGCCTTAATTTCGCTCTGTAGTAAGGCGTTGCCCAATTCACTGCCTTCGTATAAGTCAACTAGGACACGACCCGGCACAAGATCGCTGAACTCGCATTTACCATCAAGTGTGTCACCACCCACAATCTTGGCGTCGGAGTCCAATAGAGCATCGGCAGCGGGTCGACTTATCGTCTGACCGTCTTTACAAACCCACCGGGTTTTAGTTTTGGAGCCATTCTTCTCAGGCCACTGTGTCATGACAAAAATTGCGCCATCTTCTTTCACACCATCTTTGACAGCGGCGACCGTTAATTTTTGAGGGTCAAAGTCGCATGAGGTCGATCCCCCGCTCGCTGCACTTGAGCAGCTCGTGACTGTACGATCCATTTGCACAACCGATGCCGCAGAAAAGGCATTGAGATCGCTTTCAACCACCCGTAAACGTCTTGGACCATCTTGATTGAGGTCGCGCAAGGCTTTGGCACAGATGACAGTAGTGCCACAGTTATCCCCACTTGCATCGTCGAATGAAACTAGGTGTTGTGTGACACCGCCGCTGACCACATCGACATTAACGACTTGAGCGACACTCCAATATCCAGCTTTTCTTACTAGCAGCCAACTGGGTCCGAGCTCGTATCCGCTCGAGAAGGTTGCTACGCCTGAGGCGTCAGAGTAAGCAGTAGCAACAATTTTTCCCCGTTGTATTAAATCGACTCGGGCGCCATTAGCTAACACTTCAACTGAGGAGGGATTCGATGGCACGACTCGTTTAACAGTTACCTGAATCGCTCGGGGAGTCACTGCGGCCAACGAATCAAGGGTGTGTTCCGTTAGAGAGCCGCTGCTTCCAGCGCATTGTTCCACCGGACGAAAGTCCGGTTGCCAATTAGCGTTGAGATTGCCCGCTGGGTGGCAAAGCGAAAATACTTTCATTTGCTCGACTAAGGGAGATGTAGTTGAGACGAATGTGAAATCGTCAGGTCCTAATGGTTGGAAACGGCTGCTTCCAACTTCGGCCGCTTGCACGTAGCCCGAGATGACCGATGGGAACTGAAGAACCTGCTGGACAAAAATAGTTGAGTCGAGGGTTCCCGCTATGTCGACGACGCGGCTAAGTCCTGCGACGGAGATCGTCACCTGGTAAGGGTGATTTTGAAGCGCTCGAACAAAGTTGCACTGGCCATTCGCATTGGTTTTGCCGCCTGGACAAGACAAAGTCGTGTTTGTGACTAGATCTTTGAGTGTCACTGAGGCATTTGGCACGGGGGTGCCGTTGTCATTGTTGACGAGGAGTTGAAGGGTTCCCTTTGGTGTTATTGCTAGACGTTTCGGGGCGTATTCATCTGTTCCTGCGGGCACATTCATCGTCGGGTCTAGCGCCATGAACTCGGTTGAGACTGGTACCACCACGTATCCCATGGCGGCAATATTGGAGATGATTAGATCGCCGGCGCTGTCGGGATAAAATTGACATTTGGATCGGTTGAAGATCGAACCCTTAACGACTGTCACATTTGCACAATGATTTGCGCCGACTCCTATCAAACCGAGAGATAAAGCTGAGATGCTTTGCCCAGATTCCAGGCTGGCGTCTAGTCCATCTCGGAAGCCGGTCTTTAGTCGTAGCACGCCGAGCTTCGAAGAGTCATCTAGTGGTATGGCAACTACTTGGTCTGGGTTATTTCCCCCGAGTTCACAGACTCCCCCTGCTGTGACTGCACAACTAAAAACGTTGGTTGGTATTCCTGCGCCAGAAAGAGTGACGACATAGTCCCCAGGGGTGAATGAGTCGAGACGAAAAGAGCAACTAGTTGTGCCCGTTGGGTCCGTCACAGTTTGCGGAGGGATATTTGCCGTGATTTGTTCTCCGTTGCCAAGCACAGAAATTTGCAAGTGAGACGGACATTGAGCAGCTGATCCCGAAGCGGCGTTAGTTACCTTGAGGCGCCCGCTGATACTCCCAGTTGAGGAACGAATTCGCAGGCATGACCATGTGGTCTCTGAGCATGAGCTTGGTTGGAGATTGCTACCCTGACCCAGATCTGCGCCAGCGCCTGTGATTACAAATGTTCTGGTCTGGAAATTGGTTGCCTCAAATGTGATCGTGTACGGGTTTGACTCGGAGGGAATTGGTATGTCAGGGAACTGATACCTAAGCAGTCCTCCAAAGTTACCTGCTGCGACTGTTTGGGTTTGGCGAGTGAGGGAACGCCCAGCCAATGTGACTTTGACGGGTGTAGTGCCATTAATAGCGCTTACAGGACTGTAAGAGACAGCTTGGAACTCGGCTGTTGTCACCGGTTGTGTTGTGCTTAATAATTCAACGTATCCGCTAATTGTTGTATTTGTTTTTGAGAGGCCGCACCTCAAGATAGGTTCAGCCTCGCCAAAAGCTGGCTCGAAAGATATCTGTTGAGAGTTTTGCGCAGCGACGCCTTGGGCGCTGGGACTATTTGCGCCATCATCTCCGCACACTAAATTAGGTTTTTGATTTGGTTTCAGTTCAACTATCTGACTCAACGTCCCGTAGTCAGACTTGAAGGCTTCAAGGATGTAGGTTCCGGGGACGCTCAGAGAAGAAAACGTGTAGGAGCCTAGCGAGCCCGGTAGTTCGGAGGTGCGTGCTAGTAGAGACCCATCTACGCCAGTCAACCGGAGATCGACTCCTCCAAGGTTTACTGCGGGACTTGCTGCATCGAAAATCTGCACTTCTAGTTGACCATCAGCCGGGTTAAGCGTTATTTCTCCTAGGGCGAATAATTCACCGTCGCCAGCAATGATCCGAGAAACAGGCACATAGCCGTCTCGCGACACGTAAATCTCGTAAGGCGAGTCCAAAGAAAGGCCCGGAAGAACAAACGAATCGTCGGAGAGTGTTACCGATTTTCTCCTGGTGACTGGCTGATTTGGGTCAACCGTTTCTTCGAGTCCGACGAATTTAGTCCAAGTGACCTTTGTACCTGAGGCAGAGCTTCCGTCGCTGAGGACTACGGTACCCGAAAGCGTGAATTGCCTTGACGAGGAGCTATCACTCACCGGAATTGCCTCAGCATCAGCTATTTCTAATGGCTTCGGGAGCACTTGCTCGGAGTCGCTCATGAGCCTCAAACCCAGTACTCCAAGGCCGAGAAATGCGACGATTAGGAATAGAGCGATCATTAGAGATTGGGGTCCGTTGGAAAATACTGCTCGTTGGCGGAGAACACCTCGTCCATAGATCGGGTCTCCGTTGGACCAACCGACTACTGAAAATCCCAGATTTCGTTCTCGGCCGAGAAACCTAAGACTGCTGCGGATTTTGCCGTGGACGGTTGCTCGGCTGTACCCGGCGATGTTCAGCTCAGTCGCATCTAATCGAACCCTTAGATCTTCGCTCTCTGGGAAGCTTTCAAGGCTAAGTTTCAGGTCGTCTTCTGAACGGTTTCGAACTTGGACCCTGATTCTTCCTCCTTTGCGTTTCCACATAGAAGAGGGCAGGACTCGAAGCGTCACGGCTGAAGTGTCAGGTATTTCAATAATTTCGATTTGGGAGGTTCGCTGTCGAGCAGTTCCTACTTCGATTAAGTCAAATTGGACTTCGTGTTTTCCATCAGGAAACCCGGGCGGGATCGTAAGCACTATCGATAGGGTCTCCTCGTCACCGGGGCCGACCTCCAAGGGCCGGGCATCTATGTGGCCTTCAGGAGCTCCGATGATCCTGAGGAATATGCTTTCGGTCTCCGAACCGTGATTTTTGACGACGATGCTAAATTTGGCGCGCCCGGGAGCAGCTTGAAAGACTTCTTGAGTTACGCCTAGAACTAGCGTTTCTTTCACGCTGTCCTCATCGTCGAAATTGCAGTTTTCCGCACCAGCTCACCCTTGGAAACAAAGGAAATCAAATTAATTGACTATCAATAGGAGAGATTAGGTGCAGTTATCCAAGATTGACCAACCGACAGGAAGCTAAGTTGCTGCTAAGTGCCGGCGGCGCGCAGACTAGGACTACTTTTGAGCTCGCTGGCATAGCAAATGAAGTTGACAAATTACCTGATCTACCGGACGAACTCGGTCCATTTGCGGTTACTACGTACCGCAGGGGCGCGTCCAAGGAGTTATATGTAGTGATGTCACCGTTGGCGTTAGCTATTCCGGGGACAGCGCTACCCGTAGGGAACTCAGATTCCTTATATAGAGCGATATTCCAACCGGATAGCCGGTTTGAAGCCGCACATCTTGCTGTTACGTTCGTTGGCAACGCATCACAGATTTCAATTTCGAGCTGAGCTGATACCGGGACAAGAATTTCTACGTTGGTGGTTGTGCCGGAGCCGATGGTCACTTGCCTGGTTTGGGGCTGGGCGCCAGTTACCTCTACTGCAAGCAAGTAAGAGCCAACCGGCACTGAATCGACTATGAAGTTACCGCCGCAGCCTGAGGTGCCAGCATTAGGCACGCCGGCTTCTAAGAAACATCTATCCACTGACATCACGTCAAAGCTAATCAAAGAGTTAGATAGGGTTACGTTGGCTTTGGGACGGGCCGATTTGGTGCTACATGAAGTGTTTTCACACTGGAAAATTCTTCCCGATAGCGAGCCGAGTTTAGGTTTGAGTAGCAATGGGTTTGGGGCAACTACGTCAGGCGCAAGCTCACTTACTACGTAATCGATAGCTGATGCTTCCATTAGTGAGTCGTCAACTGTGATTTGGTAGGTGCCAGGAACCGGCAGTTTTGGAAACACGAAACTGCCTATGCGACTGTCATCGACACCTGCAGAGATTGAGGTACTCGACCAAGTTGACTCGCCGTCGGATGCAATTACCTCGACTCCACCCGCTCTTCCCGAAACGCCTGTCGGTAGCGACAGTTGTCCCCGTATGGAACCGAAGGTTGGATTGGCTAGGACTACTAGGTCTTCTAAAGCTTGACCTTCAACAAGTTGAATTTCCATCGTGTGTTCTTGGATTGATTCGGAACCTTCGACGGTTAGCAGATAATTGGCGGGAGTTGGGAGGTTTGAAAATTGGAAGTCTCCTGGGCCGCTTTGCTTAAGACTTAGCTGCGGTGTTACTAGGACTTCGCTATCCAAGCCGTTGTAAAAGGCTTGTGTCATCAGTGGTTGCCAATCGGCAACGTTGGTAACAGCTATGTCTAGAAGACCATAGCCAACCTCGCTTATCGGGACTTGACAGTTATCTGAGCTGCCCGGTATTACACACTTAGCGTTGCTGATATCTCCGTTTAGATCCGACCCTACGACCGTTGCCAATGCTGTCTGGCCAGGTGGCACCAATACCGGCGAACCATCCTCGCTTATCAACTTGACAGAAAAGTCGCTCGTTGCTTGGTTTCCGGTTGGTACCGATATGGTCCAGAGCCCGTCTCTGACTGCAGGTCGGCCGTAACTAAATATTTCGTTATCTGCGAATCGCATCACAAATGCATTGACAGTCTGATCAAGCATCTCTTGTTCAAATTCACAACTAAGGGATGGCTCATAAAGCTCACAGACTGGGCTATCGGCGTTCTCCGGGTATACCGCTAATGGCTGCTTATCAACGGGAACTTCCGACCAGTCCAGATTCTCTATTTGCAGGCTAGTCAAAGCTTCTTCTGTGAATGATGGCCGGGTCAACACCTGATCTTGGATGTAAGGACCAAAAACAACTACGGAAGTGTCGCTTACTTTGGTCGCCGCAGTTGAGGAGGTAGAGCTTCGTTCAATTTCTATTGTCGCTAACGCTGCTTCAAGGGTTGCGACTCGAATCTGTAACTTGGACCTACGCCCAGAAGATATTTCGATGCTTGAGGAAGACTTATCTTCATTAGGTCGATAAACGAACACTTGGGCGTTCCCAGCAGCTACTCCTCCGAATCCGCAGGAGCTATTGGCGCTGGAATCGAACGTGCTACCTCCCGGCGGAACAGTGTCGTTACGGGTATTGCCGTCCTCGCTGCAAAGGAATTCACGTCCCAGCCCGTCAATCACCTGGATATCCACAGCCTCTAAGGGGCTTCCTAGAAGGGTGGCCACAGATATCTCTAAATTCATTTCGTCTGCAATTGGCAGGCTTTCGGATGATTGTTCCGATGAGTGCATTGCAGAAATCTCGCATCCTTTAGCACCTGCCGGAATTGAGCATTTGGCTTCTGGGTCACCTTCTGAGAAATTCAATCTGCGCACCGTTATGGTGCCGTTTTCGCCATTAGCGAGACGCGCCGAACCATCCTCGACTGGTGCAACTTGAAACCGGAGGCTAGGAGTACCCGAAGTCAGTTCATAACGTTCGGAGCCTTTTGAATCTTCGAGTCTGAGCTGAGCATATTCAAGAGGTACACCTACCCCTTCTTTGAGCATTCGTAAATTGCCGTTAATTTCTCCGTTTCCGCGTTGGATGGCAATGTCGGGTACCGAAAGAGTCGTCCCGGCGTCCAAATAAAAGAAATCTGAGTACTTGGTGCTAAAGCCTGGAACTGAGATTCGAACTTGGTACCGCCCCGATGGGACTTCTTCAAACTGATATAGGCCGCCATCTTGTATTTCGACTGATGCCATTACTGCTGGGTCGTTAACCTGTCGCAGTTGAAGAGTCTGAGGGTCAATAAGAAGCGAGGCTGTAGAAGATTCGATCGACGGCCCGGTCACATTGCCTTCCACCGCTGAAAGCTGTCCTTGCATCTGTACTGATAACTCTTCCCCAGAGGGGTAGACCAATTGAGCGACGTCGATAGTCCGCCCTCCCCCGTACCAGGAAGGTAAGTAGCCCGGTTTATCGAAAGAAACTCGGTAGCCGCCGCTTCTACTAAGGCCGCTTATGAGAAATGATCCCGTTTCATCTGTAGCCGTGCTACGGACTTTATTGGCTAGATCGGCCCCGTCATAGACCTGAACTTGAGCCCAAGGCACTGGTTGGAGCGATCTCGAGTCCAGTAATTGTCCTTCAAGCGTTGCGTTTCCCTGATTACCGGCACCAGAGGAACTCGCGTATGCGTCTTGCAGAACTGATCGGTCCACCCCAACTCGGTCAGCGAATGTCGAGAGCTCTCTACTCAGGACAAGGCCGAATACGAGCACGGCAAACAACAATCCACACATTGACAAAATCCAACGGCCTATTTTTGGTTTTTGAATGAAATTGAAAAGTTGGGTGACGGATTCGTCAAGGCCTTTGACCCCGATGTTTAAGATTCTGCTGGCGGGCTGACCAAACCAGGGACGAGGAGCCTTCAGGCGGACAGTGAATAGCTGCTGTCGACCTGGCGGAACTCGCGCGCCAGGCGGACTGAACTCAACTTCTGTGAGACCCTCCGGGTCGTCGAGATCAAGCTCGACCCATGATTCTTTGTTGCCTTGGTTCAAGGCCGTGACGACAAAGTTTGAACGCCCTCCAGCGATTATGCGATTAGGACTTACGTCAAGGGCAATTTGCTCATAACCGTCAACCACAAGGTCGATACGAGATATGTGCAGTCGTTCGGGAAAGATACTGCTCCGGACTTGAACAACTACGTCGTGTCGGCCGGCAGGGAAGTCCTCTGGTAGGTCGATCAGTAGCGAAAAGTTCCCCGACTCGCCAGGGAATAGCTGAAGCGACTCAGTGGCTCCTTCGAGCCATTCGGAGTCAATGCCGAGCACTCGCAACTCATACGTATCGATCACGTCACTAACGTTGGCTACCGTAACGTCGAGCTCAAGTGGCTCCGAGCCGTCGAAGAATAACTGCTGAGAACTTAAAGCGACCCCGGAAGTCATCGCATAGGTCCAAATGAAGACAGATCACCCAAAAGCGGCTCCAATGAGCCTTGTTTGCCGCATCTTGGTGGGCAAAAAGCACTCGATTTGCTGAAGTCGAGTGACGAACTGGGCATTTTTTTTAGAGTACGTTCTTGACCAGTCTTAGGCAAAAGAAATTTGATGCGAGAAGTACTACTTTAGGTTGTTTTTTGTGGCCTAGTTACTACTCAGTGTGATTGCACCTAACTCAATATTGCCAAGTGTCATGGTCGCTATGGTCGGATCTACGATTTGTGCTCCAAGATTCTTACTTCCTTGGTCAAATCTCACCGTCCATGATTTCGTGGTCGATAGCCCCGAAAGCAGAAATGAGCCTTTGTCGGTACTTACCGTTGCGAATTCACTATCACCGGACACAGCCAAGACATCGATGCCCTGCAACGCAGTCCCACTTCCATCTTTAATCGAGCCGGTGATTGCGAAAAACGCACGTTGCAATGTCGCAGAAATCCGAGATGCGTCTTCTCCCGCTGTGATTTGAAGCGCTTGAGTCAAGTATTCTGGATGCTCGAAAGTAATCACATAGTCACGGTCTGATTGGCGACCAGAGATCGAGAATTGACCATTAGCGTCCGACACTGAATATGCGCGATTTAAGCCATCTGTTACCGTGATTTCCACGTTTTCGACGAATGTTTGATCTGAATTACGGACACTGCCTTGAACAAAGTCATATGCCGGTGTCATTTCTATCCAGTTGGCGATTTCCAACTGCTCCCCAGCAGCTAGTGGGCGTATCAAAGTGGTTGACGAGTAACCAGGACTTTCGAAGATCAGCGTGTAGCTCCGCAATGTAGGTAATCCCGTAAGATAAAAGACTCCAGTTTCAGTGGGCGAGGCCACCGAAGTGGAGGTGACGGAAAAGTCGCCCGATTCGGCGGTTACTTCAACACCCGAGAGACCATATATCTCTCCAGCATCTTCGTAGCCGACAAATCCCGTAATTGATCCCGGCTGAGCTACCAACTCCACAACGGGCTCAGTTTCTTCGCCGGGCCCTACTGATAGGCGAATTTGAGCTGGGTCGTACCCATCTGCAGCCACCAACAGCTCGTATTCGCCAGGGCTCTGAAGCGCCTTTACTTCAAATTCACCGTTATTCTCAGCGATAAGCGTGAGTGGATCTATTTCTAGGTCAATACTGGAGAGTTGCACAGAAGCGTCGGCTATCGGATCAGCACTAGCATTTTGGACAGTTCCTTTTATTACGGTACTCAGGCCCTCGACCGATACGCGGTCCAGCAAAATTACGGCGTCTCCCGTATCTCGAACAAGTTGGTTCGATTTAGACACAAGACCTTCGCCGAGTACTTCCATTGCGTAAGTTCCGGGCCTGAGCGCAGGAACCTCGAACGAGCCGTCTGAGTTTATCGGGCTCGAAAATTCAATTCCTGATTCGTTGAGCGGAACAAGTTTCACCAGCCCTCGGTCAATAGCGGACCCATTGGAGGACGCGACGATGTTACCTTTGACCGTCTTAAGAGGCGGATTCATAGCCATATCGGAACCAAAAACAAATGAGGGTCCAACGGCGGCCGCCGGTTCTCTAGCTTCTCGAGCTTGAGCGAAGCCCCAGATAACAGCAATTGCCCACATTCCCAAAATCAGCAACAGCGTTGCTGCAGTCAATATGCCCCTGTTAATCAACGGCTTTTGCACAAAGGTGATGAGAGTGTTTTCGGGCTCAGCGGCACCTACTAACTCAATTCGGAAATCTCGCGGGAGTGGAGCCCCCCAAAAGGGTCGCCTCTTCCGAGCGACAACCCGGAAGGAAGCGTCTGACTGCGGTGCCACTAAAGAGATTTCTGGTTCAATCGTAAATTGCAGCTCCGCTGCTGGGTCGATCGCATTAACTCCCATCGCAACAGGGAGATTTCCCTCGTTCCGAACTAACGCCTGTACTTCGGCCTTCGACCCGCGAAGCATTTGCCTGGGGCTGGCATTTAGGGATGCCTCATATCGAGGCAGAACCTCAATTGTTACAGGCAGCGAAATCAAACTCTCGGGTTCGGTAAGGGCGCCAATCGTTAGGGATAAGTTGCCTGCCGGGGTTGAAATCGGAAGGTTTATTTCGATATCAAATCGCTGAATCTCTTCGGGAAAAAGAGCTACTTGAAGAGGGTTGAATGCATAAGCGCTGTCGTCAAGGCCCTGCATTTCAAGACGAACCTGAGTAATGGTTGAGCGAGTGTTCTCTATTTCAACTTCGATGAGAAACGGTACGCCCACTTCAGCGCTTTTAGGGTGTGAGACTATATGACCTCGCATCTAGTCAATACCCCGTAATTCCGACGCTAATAAGAGCGCCACTAAGAGGCCTCTGGCTCTTCGTTATCCGAAGAAACATCGGGAGAGCCTGTCGCTGCAACGCGACGCGCTGAGCGGCGCCCTTCTTGAGTTAAATCAGTCACATTTAGCGCGCGCTCAGTGACGGGCGGACCTACAGATAGGTCTTGTCCAGTGTCGACTGCGAAGCTTATTTCTAGGTCAAAACCCGACTTAAGCTGCCCTCCAATAGCCTGCCAAAAGTCGATTGAAACGTGGGAAGAGTCCGAACCTAAACCCGCAAACAATGGCTCTCCGATATCGATAAGTTGCTGTCCTAGGTGCTCTTCAGGGATTGAACGGTTTCTTAGCACCGCGTTCGCTAAACGACCGAGAAGTAAGTGCTCATCTTCAGGTCTTTGAGCATGGGCCGAAACAAAATAGCTCAGCGTCAATCTCGGAAGCGGAGCGCGACGAGATTGGGCGGAACCATCGGAGCCGCGTTTTGTCTCTAAACCGGAAGATGTGCGACGTTGATCTCTATCAATCCGCCACAAAAACACATTGATAGCAGGCCCCGTAAGAGCGGCAGTCCATTCAGCATTAGGCGCGTCAAACGAGAGTCCTATCGTGCTATCAATAGACGCTTGATCCCGCAGGAAAGTCTCAAGAGCTTCGTCAATTAAATCGATCATAAGTCAACTAGCTGCGTTGCAAACCACACCACAAATTACCTCGTCGGAGCAGCGCCATCACGACAAGCCGTTAAATAATAATGGGGAGTTAACCATTGGCCTTATTGCGCACCCTGGCCAGAATGCTCAGTTCCTACTGACCTAAAAGTAAATTGCGCCAACAAAAAAACCGATCACTAATCCGGAAAGCAATCCCGCTATTACGCCGGTGATTAATCCAGGATTCGTGACCACAACGCTAGTCATTTTCGGCTCAAGGGCCGGCTCTGGTTCCTGAGTTTCCGGCGCGACTTCTTCATCATCGGGAACTGAAAGAACCGCCCCACATCTAACGCAATGAAGAGCATCCCGGTCATTTTTTTCGCCGCACGCAGGGCATTCTCGCCAATTTTGCTTGCTTCGCCCTTCTACACCCGGGCTCCTGTTTCGTGCCGAAGCATCTTCACTGTCCCTTTGGCTCTCATCGAGAGTGTCGAAGAAAATAGGGTAATCGCATTCCGAACAGAAATTATTAGCGATTCTTTTGTCGTCGAAATCTTCTTGTAGGGCTCCACAGTTAGGGCACTCAATAAATCTCGACGACACCGACATGCTCGCTAGCCTTCCACCGTCTGAAGCTCTAAAAGACAATGAGCCGGCACAATGGCACGCAGGGTTGCCTCAAGGGCTTGCACTCCACCATCGGGTTCCTGTCTTATTCGCACAACTACCTTTGAAGCGACTTCGCTAGATGACCCCGAACGATATACACCCCCTGCGTCGATTACGTCGAATTCTCCGTCTACATAGGCGCCCACAACTGTTTCTATGTGCGCCTTGGTAGATCGACGTCTCAGCCCTTGACCAAGATCTGCAAGCAAGCGACGTCGGTCGTGCTCATCTAAAGCCTCTGTCACAGGAGCATCTACAAAAGATCCTAACCAGCTAATGAGATCAGTCGGAGTGACAGAGCAATCTGCTATCACCCGGAACTCGTCTATGTGCTGCTGGATATCTTCGGACATGAACTCGACAAGACTCGCAAACTGGCTAATTAATTGATCGTCCTGCATAGCTACTGGCAGGGCCCCTTTTAACCAGCCTTCTGAACGCCCAGTCACTTGACTACCACTCTCGGACGAAAACCCAAGAAAAGCGAATCAGGTTCAAGTCGGATGACTTCAACGGCCTCGCCTACGCGCACTTGATTACGCAGATCGGTTTCGAATAGCGCGACCTCTTCAACCCTTTGAACGCCTTCCATATCTGCAACTAGCTGAGAAATTAGACCTGAGGTCAACGATTGCCCCAACAACCAGCCCTTACCATCAACTCCTCCGTCGATAGGGGAAAGATATTGAAGAATTCGGCTTTCGCAGGTCTGCCGAAGCGTTCCCGCATTCCATCCAGGTCGCGGAGTGACTAAACACGCGACACTCACTCCGACATACTGAGGCGCGCCGAGCTCTATAGCAGTCCCAACTACTCGCCTGGGCTCAAGATAGTTTGTGACACTCTCCAAGAGCGGCTCGGTCAAAGCGAAGTGGTCTATCGTCAAATCGTCAGCACGGGTAAAGGGATCGGGCACTAGTAATAGTTTTGTTGGCTCACCAACGGCGGAAGGAGGCACACAGAAGGCTCTTTTAATTCCGGGGTCGCTCTCAATCGCTAAACGTTCATGGTCCATGGCAGTAACCGCTCGGTCACTACTTACTAGTGTTAGGGGGGCTCGATGTTTTGCTTCATCCAAAGACTCGGCGTCAACGCCACCAAGCATCGGCAAACGATTAGTTACTTGCCCCACGTAAGGCACAGCAGATCTCATTACCGAGAGTGTGTCGGGTCCAACATTGCCCGAGGAACCGCCGCCCGTTCGATAGCCACTTACCCAAACCTCAGCACTAGCTTCAGGTATCGCACCGTGCTGGCGCCATTTGCCTCCAGGTTGTCGAATTCTAGGGCCGAATTCAATAGTCCCAGACGAGGAGTCCCAAGTGAAATGCTTGTCTTCTGAGGTCGATTCAGAGAAGTTTGTTACTTCGGTCCATCGTTCCTCAGAGTCATCGAAGCGCACTTCCAAGTATTCAAATTCGTTGCGGCTGAGCACCGGAGCCTCGCTTACGACAAAAGCTTGGCTGGGTGAACCATCAGAAACACCGAGGTACTCTTCCCCTCGTGTTTCGGCGTGTTCAGCTTTCACTACGCCTCCAGTAGCGGAGAACGAAAGCATTCTTATTGCTGGCGACGCTTCATAATCCGGCTGTTCGGGTATCGGCGCGGTGAGCCTAACCCTTAGCCAATATGACCTCGAACCGGCTATAGCTAAGGACAAATGATTCGAGGGTATTACAAGGGTTATGATGCCATCGCGATTTAAACCACCGGTTGTATCGCTTCTAACCTCGCAGGGGATCCAACCTTCTTCTGACCATATCTCCCAGCTTAAGGGGGGACGGTTCGGGTCGATACCGACTCCCTTGACCTCTGCCTCGGTATCGAGGCGAAGAACGGTGCGGCCTAATGACTCCGAAAAACCGAAGTAGGTGGCATCGCCTCGTTGCATAGGTTCAGAGCCGAAGATTGTTAAAACCTCAGTTTGAGCAAAAAGATCTTCGGAAGTGTCGATCGCACGACCTTCATCCGGCTCTTCATCAACTCCGCCAGGAACGGTCATAACCTGAACCAGTTCTGGCTGGCGAATTTCTAAGTCTTCGGAAGTCATAAAGATTATTGGATCGTCACCCAAAGACGCTACTTCCGTGCCCATAGGTATCGATACGGTCTCGTCGGGAACACTCGCAAACATAAAAGTGAGATCACCGGTTGCTTGAGAACTCGAATACGGGGAGATGCCCACCAAGTCAAGAAACGATTCATAGACCCGATCCGGAACCTGATTGAGTCGGAAGAGGGTCAACTCAGTCATCCAAGCAAATAGTTCTATTAACGCCACGCCTGGGTCGGAAACATTGTGGTTCGTCCATTCCGGCAGGAAATCGGGAATTAGACGCTTCGCTTCGTCGACCAGATCCTGAAAGGTCCGATCGTCGAGGTTAACTCTCGGAAAGACCATCCGACTCTCCATCACTAGGAATTACATAAAACGGGAATACGAGGTTACGGCGCTCGTTTTCTATCTTGACGACATAGTCGATAAGGATTTCGACTTCCCCTTCAGCTGATGTAGCTCGCGCCTCAACATTGACAACATCTATTCTCGGTTCCCAAAACTCAAGTGCCGTCTCGACTGCCTGCTCGCACCTCCCTAAAAGCTCGGGCGAGATTGGCTCGAAAAGAAGTTCCCATATTTGGCAGCCGAAACGGGGGCGGTGAACTCTTTCGCCAGGAGCAGTCGAAAGAATCATGGTTATCGAGGACTCAAGAGACTCCGAGCCAGACACCATCAGAAAAGAGCCAGCCCTATCTATTGCAAGAGGAAAGGACATGCCTTGTCCTACAAAATCAGATTTCTCACGCATAAACACACCTACACAAACCAAAAGAACAGGACGTTCAATTAAGTTTCAACATCGAACCTTTTATCTCAGTAATACCCGACGATTGGATTTTGGCTCCACTGGGCTTCAGATCAGCTTTTGAGCCACCTCCATCAACTAATGCTGCAGTCTTACCTTTAAGAGATACTTTTTGGCCTTGAAGTGAGAGTTCTTTTGACGCAGATAATTTGATGTCGGTCCCTTTGAGCGTAATCGTACCTTTACCATCTAGCTCCAGACTGGCCTTACCAACCTTGATCACAATTTTGCCTTTCGACTGTGACTCCATCTCAATACCGTCTTCTCCAAGCGAGATAAAAGTTGTCTTATCTTGGTGCTCTAACCGAAGACAAGCAGCTTTGCCTTTATCGTCGTCAATCACAGCTATCTGCGAACCCGAACCGAAGCGCAGAGTTCGTTGCCCAACTTTGTCTTTTGGAGCCACATCTGGAACGGGCGGTTTATGCTTTTTACTCCAAACTCCTCCGACAACAACGGGGAACCTAGGGTCACCACCCAAATAAGCCACCATAACCTCGTCTCCAACCTCATACGGGAGTTGGAGGCCTCTATCAGCCCCGGCCCCAGGTGCTACCACCCGGGCCCAATTGCTTTCATCGGCTTGCGATAGCGATGGTACTTTGACCCTCACTCTGCCAGACTTTTCTGGGTCCTTAATATTCGTCACAGTCCCCAAGGCAAATTGGCGCAGACTTCGGTCCACTTTTCTCTGCGTAGATGCCAGTCGTTCGCCAAGGCTGAAAGAGTTACCTCGACCTGCCTCAAATTTTGTAACAAGAGTTGTCTCACTCGAATAGCGGTGCTCGACCCTAGTAAGAAAAAAACTTCCCGAAAGCTGAGGGCCGAGGCCTTCAATCTTGACCGATTTCCCTACTCCAAGTCCTGGTTCTCCGACGCAATCGCCCGTGACCATAAGCTCGTTAGCAGCTATGTCTCCCTGAAGTGCCTCCGCCATAACCTTTGCTTCTTTTGCATTTGCGACAGGTGAGTCCGTTACAACTGCGTTTCCACCCAGCGCTTTGGATTGTTTCGCTCTGGCGGAATAAAGGGGAACATCAGCTCCGATAGACCTACCCGATAATGCAGACCTTTTAGCAACACCTGATACTGGTTTTTGAGTATCGGGGTCCCATCCCCTAACCGTTACCGAGTCGACCCGAGCCGCTCCAGAGTACCGGGCGGAAAAGTTAGTGAGAGACTCACGCCAAGTGAGCTTTATTGCAGACTGAAGTTTGGGCGGCTGGACAACCAACTTCTTATCTTCAACCCACCATTCGAACCCTAAGCGCGCTGCGAGGAAATCCAGCGTTGTTTGGTCGTCGTCAATCTCCATAAAGTAATCTAGTTGGACTGATGGAATCGACACCTTTGCCGTGAGGCCGTTTCGTTTTGCGATCTTTCGAATGAGCTCCGCTGGACTCACATTTAAATGGGCCTTGGGGCTTTCCAGTCTGCTTAGTTTGTTTGATTGATCGTAGGCAGTAATTACAAGCTGATGGCCCTCCGAAAAGCCCTGATCTATTGCAACGCCCACAATGACTCCTCGAAAGAGTTGGACTTTTTTTCCTGTCTCATCTGCTATCGAAAACTCCACGGAGTCATTAATTTTGGCGAAATTCCCGGAGAACAGCTCGAAGAGGGGGTCAGCGAAGCGGAGCGTAGCCGATGCTGAAGCCCCTAATTCATCAGAGAACCTCGCGTCTGCCAGCCGTTGAACATATTCATCTTTGATCGCAGCACCACGAATCTTTACCACTGGGGTGGCATTTAAGGCAGTTTTAGCCATTATCTAGTTCCTTTTTATTTGGAATGATCAGCGGTCTTCCTCGGAAATCTTGGAATGGATCCGTAATCCCGTTGGCAGATGCGATAGCTCGCCACTCGTTAGCCGAGCCGTAGACCTCTTCGGCAACCTGCTCTAAGCGTTCTCCCGCCTGTACTAGGTGCATCTTTTCCGGCTTCGGCGTGAAAGAAGTTGGATTTTGAAGCGGCAGCGCTCGATCGTTCTCAGCAGTTGTTGTTGGGTCAAATTCGGTGAGTTCAATTCCTACTTCCGCTCGAATAGGAATCCCATCGGTATCGAACAGTTTGTACTGAATATCTAGAGTCGTAATTACCGACACTGGCGAGTAACGAATCTTGCCCCAGATAGCTATTACTAGCGGCAAGGAAAACGCATCGTTCTTCTTGCGTGGGGTAGCCAGCTTCTGAAGCGCAGAGATCTTCTTTTCGACGAAGTTTTTGCTCGACAGCGAACCGCTTGCCTCGCGCGCATGTTCTTTGTCATTTAGAGATCCATGACTTGCCTCGAGCCGGGTATCGAACCTAGTGGTTATACCTTCACGGTTTTTTGCCACGAAAGCTTGGCTACTTGGTGGGCCAGGCACAACCCCACCACCACTCTCAGACTTGTCAACCGATTGATTGACTAGAGAAAATTTCAGTTCTTCAGGATTGAACTGAAAGGTTACCGAGGTCCCGCTGCGGGCGACATTTCCGTTCTCGTCGCACTGCACAATTTTAATTTTTGATAGCTTGGACGCCTGCACCACGAGATCTACCTCCTATAGCCTTCCCACCCAAATCGCTCTAGCTCAGTTCGAAGTTGTTCTTTCACAACTCGATTAACCCATTCAGCGAAATTAAGTATCTCTGTCGTACTAAGGCCTTCGCTACTTTCTTTTTCCGGGTTGAAGGGACCCATCTGATAGGGCAGCCGACCAAGACCAGTTAAACCCGCGCTCTCGGAGGCGTGCTCTCCTACGGAGCTAGTTGGGCGGGTTCCAGAGGTTACTCGCCGAATCTGAGCTACCTCGTTACCTTCCTCAACCATTCTTGCCGCCGCATCCGCTGTCAAAGAGCCATCCTGAGTGAAGTCTTCCCGACTAGAACCGGAGGCGATCGGTACAGCAGAACCGAGAGAAACAGCTAAATCTTTGACATTAAAGGTCGCCTTTCGATCAATTCGTCTTGAATCTGCCGTTGCCAACGGAATTTTTCGATAGCCACTTGATGCAGCGAAATGATTGACGCGACGAAAAGCATTTGAATACCCCGCGTTAGCAGCCGATGCATTCTCACTGACTGACATATTTTGGCCCTCCACCGAAGGACCCCTGTCAGGAACACCTGGTCCAGGAACATCGCGACTCACAACCCGCGCCACCGAAACCCCAGGCAACACCCCACCCAACAAACCACGCCCCACAACAGCACCACCAACACCAGACCCACTACGCCCAGGGACACCACCAACACCAGAAGCACTGGGCGAATCAGCACTAGGCGCAAACCCAGACCCAGAAGCAACACCAGACCCAGCGCCACCAACCACAGCAGCACTAGGCGCAGCCACACCCGGAACATCGCGACTCACAACCCGCGCCACCGAAACCCCAGGCAACACCCCACCCAACAAACCACGCCCCACAACAGCACCACCAACACCAGACCCAGAAGCAACACCAGACCCAGAAGCACTAGGCCCAGGAGCAGCGGGAACATCGCGACTCAGAACCCGCGCCACCGAAACCCCAGGCAACACCCCACCCAACAAACCACGCCCATACCGATAAGCGGACGACCAGCGCGAGGATCGCTTAAACGGCTGAAGAATAGATCTCGGTGACGAACCAGGGATATTTCCTGTTTCGATCCCACCGAGTTCATTCCGCCCAGAGTCGGCGGTGGGACCTTCCGTCAAATTAGCGCTGGTGCCACCTCGAGAAGGTTCGCCTCTCGGGGCGGACGCTCGCGAGGTTCTTCGATTGCTGCGAGAGGAACGTTGCCGAGCCCCAGATTGGCGAACTGCACTTAAAGTCGGGTTAGTTGCCGGATTCGGTGGCACGGCTACAACAGTTCGCTCGAGATTTCGGGCAATCGCCGAGGGCGCAGTCTGGTCTCCCGACGGGCCTCTGCCTCGGTAATTCAGCGCCAAGGGCAGCGATGGCGGGGCCACCGGAACGGCAGAACTTTTCGGCTGCCAGCTTCGTCGTAAAGCGAGAATGTCTCGGTCAGAAAATGCTGAGGCCTTGGAATCTGAATATTCAGCGACCGCTCTAAGACGAGAATCCAACCTGACGGGCAAATCTTGAGTCCCGTCAACTCGGTCGGACAGACTCCGAGCTGCACTGCGAGCTATTTTTTGGGCAACAGAGGCAAGGTGACCAATCGAGCGCGGGCTGCGACGTAAATGGCTTAAGTTACGCACCGCTCTGGGGACCGATATCGAAACTTCCGATTGGTTCAGAGACTCATCTTCGATCGACACGGATGCCTTCAGAAGCCTAGTTTTTTAGAGGCGAAATTTACAATCGTGTCAGGGAAGGTTCTTGAAAATCCGCTATGCGCAAGTTCAAGTTCTTCGATCGGGAACTCATCACCGCTGAGCGAGAAGTTCGGCGCAGTCCACTTAACGGGGAAAGCGTCAACAAAAGTCCATGCCCGTAATGGATTGCGGACCGGAAGGCCAGCTGTTCTAGCCATTGATACCGCTGGCTCAGGCAAACTTCCCCAAAGCACCAGTGTTACTTCCCGTCTATTCATTTCCTCAGGACCATCCAAGTGCCAATTACCTGCTTCTTGAATCCAGTTATATAAGTAGTCATCTTGAGACATCCCGCGTTTAAGCACCAAGTTCGGGAACTTGCTGCGCACCGGCACTTGGTGCAGAAAGGTGTTCTCCCCCCCTTCCGCAAACTCTTCGACTTCGATTTCTATCGAAAGTCCGGACACTTCCTGGAACGTAGCCAGTGCTAGTGGAGGATTATCAATGATGACAGTGAAGGAGGAGGTTGATGGTCCGGCGTCATAAAAGTGCTGGGTTCCCGATAACGCCGATGCGGTGTTAGCGACCGTGCTTAGAATCTGCGCTTTACTCATAGGCATAGCAGCACCTCATTTCACTTAAGCCATAGCCTTAGGAAACCATCAGCCTTCGCGCTTCGTCTAAAGCTCTGGTGTTTAACTCGGCCACAGACTCGAGGATCTTGAGGCGGTCGCGATGCTCCAAATCAAGCAACGAATCAAGGTTCCAATGCGTGTGATACGCAAGATAGACGATTTCGTCCCAAAGCTGTTCTGTTGGGTACTGTTCCACGGACTTAAGGTGCCACTTCTTCTATCATGGCGCCGCCTCGCCGTCGGGAAGCACCTGTCGCAGCTTCAACATTTGCTTCACCATCAGAAGCGTCAACTGGTTGACTTTCTTCAGTTAATGGTTCTTGACCGGAGGGCTCACTCAGGAAAGCAGCTATTTCTTCGTTAGTGCCAAAATTGATAACGGAGTAAAGATCTTGCAAATAGGCAAGATCTAGCGCAAACAAATTTTCGATATCTCTAACGGAGACTGCGCTTAAATCTCCGAGCTGAGTCACGACTCTGGCCAAAATTATGAGCGTTACCAGGGGGTCTTCTGAGTCTTTAACTCGAGGGTCCCTAAGCGGTTCAATCTCATCTCGTGCAGTAGCCATGCGCATTACGCCACGCTGGTGGAGATCACCGTCGGCATCAATGAGCCCTTTGGGCAAGTTGAAACTGAATTCTGTTCGCAAAGCCATGGCTACGCTTTGAAGAGTCCTTCGTGACAGATAGTCAACTCTTCGATCATTACGTCGTCAGCGCCTGCGTCAAGGTCTGATGCACTCCACGCTGAAGGCCAGCCTCGTTCAAAATTCCATCTACCAACCTCGATACCAGCAGTGTCATAGATCACAATCGATCCGTTGGTCCTTTCCACGGACCCTTCCACGACCTTTTGGTGCCATTCGATTAGGTCGGCGTTGGGGGACAAACCGCGCTTTAGGACAATGTCATTGAAAGTGGTTCTTCCTGGACGTTTCCGGGTGATTAACTTTCCATCCATCAAGCTGTCCTGGTACTCAACCACCGCTGTTTCATATCCAAGTCCCGAGACACCGGTAAACCGAGCCATTTCGACGCTTTCGAGCTCCAGCGCAAATTGCGCTCCAAGAAATTCAATATCGTGTATGTCTGACATAGAAAAAACCTTTTCCGATCAATCTTTTATTTCAACCTACGCTGTTTGCTTGAACTGACTTATACGGAAGATGACAAACTCCGCTGGTTTCACAGGAGCTATTCCAACTTCTACAACAACTTTCCCCTGATCGATCGAATCTGGGGGATTGGTCTCAGCATCGCACTTCACAAAGAACGCTTGGTCGGCGGTAGCTCCAAAAAGTGCTCCGTCACGCCACAACCCGCGCAAGAAGGAACTAATTGTTCTGCTCAGGCCAGCCCATAGTTTTTGGTCGTTGGGCTCGAAGACAGCAAACTGGGTGCCTTCCATGATGGCGGTCTCGATCATGTTGAATAGGCGTCGAACATTGACGTATGTCCAGTCGGTATCGGATGCCAAAGTTCTCGCACCCCAGACCCTTATTCCTCTTGTTCCAAAGGGGCGAATGCAATTGATGCCTATCGGATTGAGGAGCGATTGTTCGCCTTTGGTTATGTCAAGCTCGGTAGAAAGGGCACCACGCACGACCTCGTTAGCTGGAGCTTTCCAAACCCCGCGAGTGTCGTCGACGCGGCTCCAGACGCCTGCTATGTGTCCGGACGGTGGAACCATAATTTCGGCGTCTGCTGGACCTGAAGTAAGCGGGTTATCTACTTTAATCCATGGGTAGTAGAAGGCGGCGAATGCCGAGTCGTACATTGCAATATCAGAACGCCACTCTTTGATTTGCTGGGGGTTCATTCCAGGAGGAGCATCCAGCACTGCCAGACGGTTTGCTTGCAGTTCACAGTGAGTGATCAAAGCAGTCTGGACAGCTTTCCACATTCCAAGATCGATAGAACCATCTTCTTTGGTCGCTGCCGTTATGAGGTCGGGGACGATTACCATCGTTACCTCGTCAGCAATAACTAGTCCGTTAATTCCAACCCTGTCGGATTCACTTCCCACGAAATCTTTAGGGCGAACCTCTACGGGGAGAGGCTCAGCGGGAGTTACGGCGTAGCTTCCGGCCTTAACTTGAGCCAAGCTTGGGTCCTCGAGAGACGAAGTATCAATTGAGACTGATACTTGAACGGTTTGCGAACCGCCGTTTACTACGCTTTCGACGTCAGACAGCGAAACATCGGCGTATGTTTCAATTTCTTCGCCGTCTCGTTCCACCAAGAGGTTGAATAGCGGCATTTCGCCTTCGTCAACTTCCGATCCGCCATCAATGAGCACCGTTAGACCGTCTGCGGGGCCCACGCTGGAAATTTCTATCGGTTGACCGAGGGCACGGTCGACCGCCGGGAGAGCTAGGTGGCCAGGTTCTTGGGACGGTTCCCTGTGCTGTACGCGAACGATGTAGGCCATTCCTCCACCGTTATTGAAGAAACCGTAGACCGAGTGAGGGAGCATTGCGCCGCCGACAAATCCGCCGTAGAGGCTTTCATATTGAGCCCAGCTGGTTACAAGCCGAGGCTTTAGTCCTTGCGGGTCTGAGGGGTCGTCGGTTGGGTACGACTCGGTAAAGCCGACGAAGGCTGCTACCGCTGTCAGTCCAGCTGCCAAGGTAGCCCCACCGGAAGGCACCTCTTCGATGTATACGCCGGGTGTTAAATATGACGGCATAAAAGCTCTACTCCAAGGTTTGGAAACAAAGTTCGCTTCGAATCAAGTAGCGAGATACTTCCATATACAAGTGCCGACTTCAAGCTCAAGCGCTCAGCAAATCTGGTGTAACAAAGAATTCATCAAGAAAAGATTGCAATGAAAGACTGCTACAGGAGACTGCCTGGTCAAAGACGCAGTGAGTCAGCTAGTCGACCTTGCTGTCTCAACTCGCGTTTCAGGGCGAGTTGGATATCGTCGAGATCTATCAGACTTGCCGTAGCTGCAGCCAATATTGCTGCGGATACAGCGACGTTGCGAATTTGACCACCAGTCAGTTCTAGCTTCGCGAGCTCGTCAACATCGACCTCCGGAGCGCATTCATTTTCTCCAAGATGCAAGGACCATATAGCACGTCGAGCTGTCTGGTCAGGTTCGGGCAATTCGATCATTATTTGCAGTCTTCGCCGAAAAGCATCGTCAACATTTCCGGCCAAGTTAGTAGTAATCAGAACAAATCCGCTGAAGGTCTCTACGCGCTGCAAGAGATAGGAAACTTCCATGTTCGCGTATCGATCTCTTGCATCGTTAACGGCGCTTCGTTGCCCGAAAATGGCATCCCCCTCATCAAAGAGAAGTAAGGCCCCTCCGACCGCCGCAGCCTCAAACACTTGATCAAGATTTTTTTCTGTCTCCCCGATGTACTTGGAAACTAAGGCCGATAAGTCAATCTTGACCAACTCGAGATTCAGGTCCTGAGCAAGAACCTCAGCCGCCAAAGTCTTGCCCGTACCTGAAACTCCCGCCAAGAGGGCAAGAATGCCCGCAGGAACAAATCTTCCGGCTTTTGAATTTCGGCGAACGTTTTCTGAGTACCTAAACCGGTTTGCTAAATCTCTCAATTCCGTCAACTGAAGATCCGGAATAATTAAGTCCTCCCAAGATCTCTCGGGAGAAATTCTGGTACCGAATTTGAACAGACGCTGATCGGCTAGCCGCCGAACGGCTCGCGATACATCGCCATCAACTAGCGGAATAGTCGCTTCGAGGCGCCTCAGTTGATCAGCCGTCAAAGGATTTTCTATTTCTTGTTTGGTCGCCGCGTAAATTTCTTCGCTGGACGCCATCTGGTTCGGGGTCGCCAATTCAGCCCAAGACCTAGCGGGAACATTGTCGATGTCCAAAGGTGCTTCAGAAAGAATAGCTATGGGGAGGTGAATGGCGTCATTAAGTATTTGAATCCCGTCTTGAGTTAGTCCTTGCTCTAACTCCACGACAAGATTGACATTAGCGATTGTCGCTTCGCGAATAGATGCAGACCAGTGTTCTTTAGTAACTGGCTCCTTAACCACCAAACTCATATCAAGCGGCAATCGCGCTAAAGCTAAGTCACGTCTTCGAGTCGCATCTGGACCCGACACCAAAAGAGAATAGAACGTTGCCTCGCTTACGCCAGAAGACATCAATTCGGCCGACGCGGGGAGGTCCGGGTCTTGATGAGTGTCACCGACTAAACCCCACATTACCGACGACGCAACAACCACTGGTCTTGCGGCAAACGGGTTGCCTTCGGCTACTTCTATCAAATGACTGCGACGCAGCGGGGACGCCGGACCCACTAGAGAAACCCCTTCAAAGACAACTTCCGCAATCTCTTGAAGGTGACCCACTGTTAAACGGCCGGATCTGAATTTGTCAGATGACAACAAAGCGTCTGATGCTGCTAGCGATAGTTCTGCCCCTACGCATAAAGCGAAAGCAAACACAGATGCCTTATCGCACCCTGCCCGCTGAGCGAGAAGCGCCTCCGGGTTATCAAATCTGTACTCTTCAAATGCCGGCTCTAAAGCAGCCCTGAGCGAATCCCTATCCCGGGCTGAATCGAGAATCGCCGGAATTACCTTTTGCGCAAGCGTCGATGCGTCCACAACCTATGCAACCTTCCGGTGTCGCTGAACAATTCACTGATCAAACTAGGCGGCCAGCGAAACAAGAAGCTAATTGTTTAGCTCTTCAGAAAACCCAAAGCTTGCAGTTGAAGTTGACCAAAAGCAGGCATGTCCCCTTCAACCAGAATCCCAAAACTCGAAATCGCAAGATGAGGGTGTGGAGAGCCTTCAGATCATTAGCTTCGATTTTGGGGGTCATCTACCGAAAAACCGCTGGCCAGCCACTCATCATCACCCTCAGAATGAACCAACTGACGGTACCGAGTAACTCTCCATAGTTCTTCCGCAAAGAATTGGTAATCGCCAATCGCGATTTCATCTGCGAGGCGATCCGTCAGGTTGTCCAACGTTTCGGCATCGCCCTTCACCGCGGTCCGTGTTTCCATTGAAGCAACAACGGGCGCTCCCGGAATGGGTAGTAAAGGTAACCGGTCAACGTCTTGCTTCGTCAACCCAAATTTTGAGTCGATAACGAGAGCAGTCCAGTTAGCAAAAGAGATTTCACAAGCTTCGGGGATCCCTCAGTCTGCAGAATCAGTTGCTGAGGGGTTTCTCTCAATAGCGGTTGAGAATATGGCGAACGCTATTAAAAAAATCTCCGTTCAAAGAGGCTACGACATCA
>Ga0209036_1000151_pt1 | contig 27531 bp, 29 predicted proteins | sample MarorgKNORR_S2LV_3_FD_188222 | JGI IMG/M metagenome (GOLD analysis project Ga0209036, IMG submission 188222) | Marine microbial communities from the Southern Atlantic Ocean, analyzing organic carbon cycling - DCM_A/KNORR_S2/LV (SPAdes) (version 2) | ecosystem: Environmental > Aquatic > Marine >... | reverse complement strand
CTATTTCTTGAGCTATTTTATAAGCTTTAGTGATGTTATTTTCTGTCATTAATTGAACCGAGATCATTCCACTTTTCATTCTGCCTGAGGCATTAATTCGCGGTCCTATGTTGAATGAAATATCAGACTCTACTATATCCCTGTTTATTGATCTGATAAAAAAATGAAATCCAGGTCTTGGGTTTTTATTTAATACTTTAAGGCCATGATAAACTATTGTTCTATTTTCATTAATCATAGGCATTTGATCTGCAATAGTTGCGATTGCAACTAAATCAAGATATTGATTAACATCTTCATTCCCTCCCATTTTCTTCTCAATTGCTGAAATTAATTTAAACCCAATCCCACATCCACATAGTCCTTTAAAAGGGTAATCACATTTATTTTGATTTGGGTTAATTATAGAATAAGCTTTGGGTATCTTGTTATCAGGGATATGGTGATCACAAATAATAACATCAATGCCCTTAGTGTTTGCAGATTCAATTTTATCATTTGCCTTAATTCCGCAATCAATTGTAATGAGTAAAGAGACATTATTTTCTTCTGCAAAGTCTATTGATTCATCGGAAACACCATATCCTTCTTTATATCTATCTGGAATATAATATATCGGATCCAAAGTCTTTTTCTTAAAGTAATCATACAGCATTGAAACAGATGTTGTTCCATCAACATCATAGTCTCCAAGTATCATAATTTTTTCACTACTCTCTATTGCCCGGATTAACCTATCTACAGTCTTGTCCATATCTTTCATCAAAAAAGGGTCATGTAGGTCATCTAAATTGGGCCTGAAATATGACTGAGCTAATTTTAATGAATCAATGTTTCTTTGCAGTAAAAGTGTACAAATAAATTTAGGAATATTCAGTTTAGAATGAAGCTCCTCTAATATCTCTTTATCTGGTTGTTCCTTTATTTCCCAATTCACTATTATCCTTGTTTATCAATGCAAATTACAAATTCTCCTTTAGGGTTTTTATTTGAAAAATGTGCTATTGCATCCTCTATAGTCCCCCTATATGTTTCCTCATATATTTTAGATATTTCTCTTGACAAACTTATTCTGCGATCTGAGCCAAAAAACTCTTTCAAATCTTCAAGTGTTTTTCTAACCCTAAGAGGGGACTCGTATAATATCACAGTTCGTTTTTCAATAGCAAGCTCTTTTAGCCTGGAGTCTCTTCCTTTCTTTTTTGGTAAAAATCCCTCAAATACAAATCTTTCAGATGGCAAGCCACTCATAACAAGGGCTGGAATTAATGCAGTAGCTCCAGGTAAACATATTATTTCAATATTCTTCTTTATTGATTCTCGTATTAGAAGAAATCCTGGGTCAGAGATGGACGGTGTTCCAGCGTCTGAAACCAATGCTATTTTTTTTCCATCTACTAAACTTGCGACATATAAATTAACCACTCTGTGTTCGTTATTAATATGGTAACTTTTGAGAGAAGTTGTAATTGCATGTTTATTAAAAAGAATTTTTGATTTTCTAGTATCCTCTGCTAAAACTAAATCAACATTTTTTAAAGTTTCTATCGCTCTATATGTAATGTCATCTAAATTCCCTATTGGCGTTGGGACAATAAATAGTTTTCCATTATTTGTCATTTGAATCCTTAGTATTTGTGTAACCAAATACTTTTTTGATAAATTTGTTTAACTCTTAGTAAAATACAAAATGTTTTTAGAAAACTCCGTACATGGAAATAAACAATTTGGTTCTATAGAAGTAATCTGTGGCTCAATGTTTTCTGGTAAGACAGAAGAGTTAATCAGAAGGCTCAAAAGGGCAAAAATTGCAAATCAAAAAATTCAGATTTTTAAGCCCTCTTTAGACTCTAGAAATAATGAATATATAGAATCCCATGATAAAAACAGGATAAAGTCACTCACAGTTAAGACATCTTATGATGTATATGATATTGGAAAAGATTTTGATGTTATTGGGATTGATGAGGTTCAATTTTTTGATGACGAAATTGTTTCTGTTTGTAATTCGCTTGCAAACAATGGGGTAAGAGTAATAGCTGCTGGACTTGATATGGACTATTTGGGAAATCCATTTGGCCCAATGCCTAACCTTATGGCAATAGCAGAATATGTAACAAAAGTTCATGCAATATGTTCTAAAACTGGAAATATTGCTAACTATAGCTATAGAAAAAATAAAGAAGACTCAATAATACTAATAGGCGAAAAAGATGAATATGAAGCTCTGAGTAGAGAAATCTTTTATGAAAAAATGAATAGTAAAAAGAAAAAAACATGAAAATAGCTGTGGTTGGTGCTACGGGATTGGTTGGCAGGGTAATGCTAAAGCTGCTAGAGGATAGAAAATTTCCTTTAGATGATTTAATTCCAGTTGCCTCAAAGAGTTCAATAGGACAATCTATTAGTTTTAAAGATAAAAGTTATCCTGTGGTTTCCATGGAAGAAGCAATAAAATTAAAGCCTGCAATTGCCCTTTTTTCAGCTGGCGGATCAACATCATTAGAATGGGCCCCAAAATTTGCAGAAAATGGAACAAAAGTTATAGATAACTCCTCTGCATGGAGAATGGATTCAAGCAAGAAGTTAATTGTACCTGAAATAAATGCAGATGCCTTGGAAAAGGATGATATGATCATAGCCAACCCAAACTGCTCAACTATCCAAATGGTTGTTGCTCTTGGCCCTTTACATAATAAATATAATATAAAAAGGTTAGTTATTTCTACATACCAATCTGTTTCAGGAACAGGGAAAGATGCTTTAGATCAACTTAACAAAGAGACTAGTGGGGATTTTACTGAGCAGGTTTATCCATACCAAATATACCAAAATCTTTTACCTCATTGTGATGTTTTTGAAGAGGACGGATATACAAAAGAAGAAATTAAATTAATGAAGGAGACCAGAAAAATATTAGATGATGATTCTATTAAGATAACTTCAACTGCAGTTAGAGTTCCTATTGAAAAATGTCATGGAGAATCTATAAACCTAGAATTCTATAATGAATTTGACCTAGGAGATATTATCGAAACTTTAGGAGGTTCCCCTGGACTTAAAGTTATGGATGATATAAATAATAATTTATATCCAATGCCAATAGAAGCGGCAAATAATGATCAGGTATATGTGGGTCGAATAAGGAGAGATCATAGTGTTGAAAATGGTCTAAACCTATGGATTGTATCTGATAATCTTCGTAAAGGAGCAGCAACAAACACTATCCAAATTGCCGAAACTCTTATTAAAAAAGGCCTATTATAGGTTACATTTCAAATGTATCCATAAATTTAGTGGTGTATTTACCCGAAAGAAATTTAGGATGTGCCATAACTTTTTGATGAAAAGGAATTGTGGTATTTACCCCCTCAATTAGAAATTCATCCAATGCGCGTTGCATTTTATTAATAGCTTCTTCTCTTGTCTGAGCTGTAGTAATTAATTTTGCAATCATTGAATCATAATGGGGTGGGATTACATATCCACTATATACATGTGTGTCTATTCTTATTCCATGTCCTCCTGGAAGGTGTAAATTCAGAATTCTTCCTGGGTTGGGCATAAAGTCATTAAAAGGATCTTCTGCATTAATTCTACATTCAATAGAACAAAGATTAGGGAAATAGTTTTTACCTGATATGGCCTCTCCATTTGCAATCTTGATTTGTTCTCTAATTAAGTCATAGTCTATTACCTGCTCAGTTATAGGGTGTTCTACTTGAATTCTAGTATTCATTTCCATGAAGTAAAACTTTCTGTTTTTATCTACCAGGAACTCTATAGTTCCTGCCCCTTCATATTTGACTGCTTTTGCTGCTTTAACAGCTGCCTCCCCCATTTCATTTCTTAGTTTTTCTGTCATAAAAGGCGAGGGTGTTTCTTCAATTAATTTTTGATGTCTTCTTTGAATTGAACAGTCTCTCTCTGATAAGTGCGCTGCCTCTCCTTTTGAGTCTCCAATAATTTGTATTTCAATGTGTCTTGGATTCTCAATAAACTTTTCAATATACATGTCATCATTATCAAAGGATGCTTTAGATTCTTGACGGGCATCTTCCCAAGCTTTCAATAAGTCTTTTGCCTTTGGGACAATCCTCATTCCTTTTCCTCCTCCTCCTGCAGTTGCTTTTAACATAATAGGGTATCCTATTTTTTGAGCAATTTTTTGTGCATCTTCTAGGTTATCCACAATCCCTTCAGATCCAGGTATTGTTGGAACTCCAGCTTTTTTCATTGTTGCTTTGGCTGAAGCCTTATCTCCCATCTTATCAATCATTTCTGGTGAAGCCCCAATAAATTTTATTTTATGCTCTTGGCATATTTTTGAAAATTTGCTGTTTTCAGATAAAAAACCATATCCTGGATGAATAGCATCTGCATTTGTAATTTCAGCAGCTGCAATAATATTAGCACTTTTTAAATATGATTCTGCACTACTAGCAGGGCCAATACAAACCGCCTCATCTGCAAACCGAACATGTAGGCTTTCCTCATCAGCTTTTGAATATACAGCAACGGTACGAATGCCCATCTCCTTACAAGTCCTTATAAGGCGCATTGCTATTTCTCCTCTATTAGCTATTAAAATCTTTTTAAACATTATAACTCTTTAGGAAGGGTCAATAATAAATAACGGTTGATCAAATTCAACAGGAGACTGATCGTCAACTAAAATTTTAACAATCTTGCCCGAAACTTCTGATTCAATCTCATTAAACAGTTTCATTGCTTCAATAACACATAAGACATCACCTTCAGCTACAGACTTCCCAACATCAGTAAAAACATCTTTATCCGGCGCTGGCTTTCTGTAAAAAGTCCCTATCATTGGAGCCTTAATTATTATATGATTTTTGTTCTCCAGCACAACTTCATTTTCATCTACTGTTTCGTCCTGAACAGGATCTTCTTTAATCACTTCAGGCTGAACAATTTGATTAGCTTTAGTTCCCTCTACAATAATTTGTTGAGGAGGATTTTTAACTCCCGTTCTAATTGTGATTTTAAACTTTTCTCTTTCAATCTTGACTTCCTCTACTCCTGATTTTGAGACAAATTTTATTAAGTTTTGTATTTCTTTAATATCCATAATATTAATATTTTAATCGTATGCCCAAGTTAAATATGCTGCCCCCCATGTTAATCCAGCACCAAAAGCGGTAAGAATTAATTTATCACCTTTGGATAGTTTTGATTCATAATCAAACATCAGCAAAGGAATTGTTGCAGCAGTTGTATTTCCATATTCACTGATATTCATAAGTACTTTATTTTGATCTAAGTTAATCTTTTCTGCGGCAGCATCAATAATTCTTTTATTTGCTTGGTGGGGCATCAAAAATTTAATGTCTTCAGGGTTTAAATTATTTCTATTTACTATCTCTTCAGTAGCACTTGCCATTTCTGATACAGCTGCCTTAAAAACCGTTTTTCCATCTTGAGTTATATAGTGCCAGCCACTATCTAAAGCTTCTTGAGTCATTGGGTACATGGACCCCCCACCTTTAACCATCAACCATTCCGCACCTATTCCATCTGATCTTAAATATTCATCTTCCCATCCAAACTCATTCTTACTAGGTTCAACCAAAACAGCACCAGCACCATCTCCAAATAAAATACTTGTTTCTCTTTTAGTATAATCAACTACAGATGACATTTTATCTGCTCCTATTAATAACACCTTCTTATATCTTCCTGACTCTATATAACTTGTAGCTGTTGACATACCATATAAAAACCCTGAGCAAGCAGCACTTAAATCAAATGCATAAGCATTGTTAGCTTTTATTGCTGAAGCTACTGATGGTGCTGTAGCAGCTCCTTTATAATCTGGTGTAATTGTTGCTACAATTACCAAGTCTATTGTGTTAGGATCAATGTTTCTTTTTGTTATTATATCCTCTGCAGCCTTAATTGCCAAATAAGAAGTGCCTTTCCCTTCACCTTTTAGTATTCTTCTTTTTTTAATTCCTGTTCTAGTCGTTATCCATTCATCCGTAGTATCGAGGACTTTTTCTAAATCTTGATTGGAAATAAAATCGTTTGGAACAAAACCTCCAACAGCTGTAATCGCAGCTTTTATGTTTTTTGAAGAGTTACCTTTCATCCTAATATAAGTTTTTTCTGTAGATTAGGTGAACCTAATATCGAAGATAGTAGTTTTTTCTTAATCTTCAGATTCAACTAATACTTTTCCTCTGTAATAAAGCTTCCCATCATGCCAATGAGCTCTGTGATATAAGTGAGTCTCCCCAGTAACTTTACTAATGGCCAGTTGTTGTTTTTTTGCCTTTATATGAGTTCTCCTCTTATCTCTTCTTGTTTTGGATATTTTTCTTTTTGGATGTGCCATTTTATAATAACTCTTTTAATTTATCCCACCTAGGGTCTCTTTTATTTAAAAATAGTTCTTTTGGTTTTAACTCTTCAAGTTTATCAAGTATTTCTGATTTTAATGACCCATCTTTAATTCCTGGATGTACTCTTTTTTTAGGGGCTTCTAACACTATCGTTTCAAAAATAATATTTGAAACATCAATACTAGAAGTATTCGCTGATAAAAAGATTATTTTATCGTCTGTTGAATCTTTATTTTCAGCAAATTTTACTATTACACTATAATCAGTTTTAATATCAATATAAAAAGGTTCTATGGTCAAATCACATGGCACCTTTAGCTTGCCTGAGAAAAAAAAATCAAGATTTAGCATATTAGTTTTCTTTTCTAATTTAAGCTTCGTCGTTATATCAACATCTATAAAATCATCATACTCAAAACTCTCAAAGAACTTATTACCTATGTCAAAGCTAAAATTATGAACTCCTTCTTTTAAACCAGAAAATTTCACTAATAGTGGTGAAGGTGATTTCATCTCTTAACTATTGAGGGGCAAATTTAAAAATATTTTGTGTATTTATTTAGATATCAGATTATTTCTTGCAAAATAAATATTTGATGCTATTTCAGTCGCCTTAATAAAGGATGTCGGGTCTGCCAAACCTTTACCTGCTATATCATATGCTGTCCCATGATCAGGGGATGTTCTAATTATAGGGAGGCCTGCTGAAAAATTAACTCCTTTTCCAAAATTAATAGTTTTAAAAGGGATTAGTCCTTGATCATGATAGGCAGCAAGGACAGCGTCATATTTCTTATATCGTTCATTACTGAAAAAGGTATCTGATGGAAAGGGGCCTTCTATAGAATAATTGTTTGAATTTAACTCATTGATAACAGGGATTGTCAAACTATTATCATCATTTCCTATTACTCCATTATCTCCAGCATGAGGGTTAATAGCTAAAACGGCTATTTTTGGATTAAGTATTTTAAAATCCTCTTGTAAAGCTTTATTTAAAATCTCGATTTTTCTTTTTATTAAATCTTTACTTAAAACACTATACACTTCTTTCAAGGGAATATGATCAGTAGTTAAAGCTATTTTTAAGCTATTTGAAACCATTAACATAAGTGCTTCTGAATTAAAAAAGGATGATAAGTAGTCTGTTTGTCCAGAAAATTTAAAGCTTTGAGAATAGGCAGCGTTTTTATTTATTGGCGCGGTGACCAAGACATCGGCTTGTTTATTTTTAACGGCATTAATTGCTAGCTCTAGAGAAAGAATTCCAAAATCTGAAACTGCCTTATCTAAAACGCCAAACTTATAATCACAATTATCAAAAACATTTAATATGTTAATTCTCTTCTCCTTTGCATTGTTTATTTCTGATATTGGATGGAGCATTGACACGTCCTGTCCAAGTGCTTGTGCTTGATTCATAATTAGATTATACGAACCAAAAACTATTGGAATTATTTTGTCTAAAACCTCTTCTTTAGAAAGAGACTTTAAAATTATTTCAATACCGATGCCGTTTGGGTCGCCAATTGAAATTGCTGCTCTAATTTTTCTAGGATTAACCATTAGTTAATTTAATTAGTAATTTTGTCAAAAATAATCAATATAATGTTCACCGGTATAATAGAATCTATTGCAAAAGTCGAAGACATTAAAAATGATAAAGGTAATTTACAAATTACTTATAAGTCTTCTATTGCAAAAGAGCTAAAAGTGGATCAAAGTGTCTGTCATGATGGGGCATGTCTAACCATTATAGAGACAAATGGTGATCTTTATACTGTAGATGCAATCGCAGAAACAATCTCAAAGACTAATTTAGCGGATTTAAAAATTGGTGATGGTGTTAATATCGAAAGATCCATGGCTGTTAACTCAAGATTTGATGGGCATATAGTTCAGGGACATATTGATGAAGTTGGTGTGTGTAAGAGTATAACTGAAAATGGAGGAAGCTGGATTTTTGAATTTGAACATTCAGGAAAAAATATTACTGTAGAAAAAGGTTCAATTACTGTTAATGGGGTTAGCCTTACTATTGTTAAATCACAAGAAACACTTTTGTCTGTAGCAATAATTCCATATACTTATAATAATACGAATTTTTGTGAATTAAAAGTAGGTTCTAAGGTTAACCTAGAGTTTGATATCCTTGGAAAGTATATTTCTAAACTAATTAAGAACAATAAAACCCTCTAATAATATATTCTTATTTAAGTTACTATCAGTATCTCTTAGCATCCATCAACATTATCTTTATCAACATTTCGTATATTTGTCAAGTATTAATAAAACATTTTTATGAACAAGATACCATCGCTAGATCTTAGAGATTTTTTAAGTGAAGACGCTAATCGTAAGGAAGAATTTGTTCAATCAATAGGTAAGGCTTTTCAAGAGATAGGATTTTGTGCTGTAAAAGGCCACCTTTTGTCGGATGATCTTGTAGAAAGGCTTTACAAGCAAATTAAATTATTTTTTGATCTTCCATATGAAGTAAAAGCTAAATATGAATTCCCACAATATTCAGGTCAAAGAGGATATGTTTCTTTTGGTAAGGAGAGTGCTAAAGGAAGTAAGCATGGTGATCTAAAAGAATACTGGCATTTTGGTCAATATATTGAAGAGGCAGAGAAAGAGAAATACAATTATTTTCCTAATGTCTATGTTGAAGAATTGTCTGAATTTAATGAAGTTGGCAGGGAAGTATACTCAACTTTAGAAAAAACTGCAAAACATATTCTTAGAGCTTTAGCATTGTATTTAAATATTGAGGAAGATTACTTTGATAAATATATTAAGAATGGAAACTCAATATTAAGGCCTATCCACTACCCTCCTATTTTAGAGGATCCTAAAGAGGCTGTTCGTGCTTCTGCGCATGGGGATATAAATCTTATTACTTTACTTATGGGGGCCCATGGTAAGGGTTTGCAAGTTCAACACTCAAATGGCGATTGGATTGATGCAGTGGCTAGTGAGGATGAGTTAATGATAAATATTGGCGATATGTTATCAAGACACACCAATAATCTATTAAAATCCACAGTTCATAGAGTTGTAAATCCAGATAGGGAATTGCTAAAAAAATCTAGATATTCTATTCCGTTCTTTATGCATCCAGTCAGTGAAATGAAATTAAATGTTTTAGAATCTTGTATTTCTGATGAATCCCCTAAATCATTTGATGATATTACCGCTGGAGATTTCTTAAATGAAAGATTAGTAGAATTAGGTCTGCTAAAGAAATAATGGATAGATCAGAATTAATACTAAACAAAGATGGTTCAGTATATCATTTAAAACTCAACTCTGAAAATTTATCTTCAACAGTCATTTTAGTAGGTGACCCCTTTCGTGTAGATAAAATCACTAAACATTTCGATAACATTGAATTTGAAACTCAAAACAGAGAGTTTAAATCTGTCACAGGGAATTATAAATCCAAAAGAATCACTGTTATTTCAACTGGAATTGGTTCAGGTAATATAGAAATTGTTTTAAATGAACTTGATGCTTTAGTTAATATAAATCTAGAAACAGGGGAAGTTTTAAATTCACATCAGTCTCTTAATTTAATAAGAATTGGTACTTCAGGTGCAATTCAAGATGATGTTCCTGTTGATTCTTTCTTATTAAGTAAAATGGCAATTGATATTGATGGTTTTATGTCGAATTATGATTTGTCAACTATAGATAACAAAAAATTCACAGAATATATATACGAAAATCATCAAATTCAAGATCAGTTATATTGCTATGATTGCTCAAGTGAATTATATGATAAATTTAATTCAGATGATGTTAATACTGGAATTACAATAACATGTAATGGCTTCTATGGTTCACAAGGAAGATCCATAAGATTAAATACTGCTCCTAGAAACAATCTAAGTGAAATTAAAAAGATTAAGTATAATAATTATAATGCTACAAACCTTGAAATGGAGACAGCAATTATTTATGCAATGTCTGAGCTTTTAGGGCATAAGGCTATTTCCTTAAATGCAATACTTGCTAATAGGAATCTAGCAGAATATAGTTTGAATCCAGAAAATACTGTTGACAATTTAATAGAGTATACACTTAACAAGCTTTAATTACTATGGATATAACAACGATTATCACACAAATCTTTTTACCAATTTCCTTGGCAATTATTATGTTTGGTATGGGGCTAACTCTTGTAGTTGGTGATTTTGGTAGACTTTTTACTTATCCAAAGGCGGTAATTGTTGGACTATGTAATCAACTAATATTTCTTCCTTTAATTGGATTTTCAATTATCCTTTTATTTGATCTAAGCTCCTCTATGGCTATTGGAATTATGATACTAGCGCTATGCCCTGGCGGGCCCACGAGTAATCTTATCACTCAAGTTGCTCGAGGAAATATTGGTCTTTCTGTCACTCTAACTGCTCTGGCAAGTCTAATCACTGTTTTTACAATTCCAATCATATTATCAAAAGCCATTACTTATTTTACCGGAGAGACAGGTGTAGTTATTGAACTCCCTATAGTTCAAACAATGCTTCAAATTTTGATAATAACCGTAATTCCTGTCTCGATAGGCATGGTAATTCGCAAAAAAAATGAAGGCTTTGCCCTCAGAATGGAAAAGCCTATGAGAACTGCTTCCACAGTATTGTTTGTTATTATTTTTTTACTCGTAATGATTGCTAACAAAGATCTAATAGTCGAAGCAATGAAAGAAGTTGGATTGGCAACATTACTTCTGAATTTATCAACGATGGCTCTTGGATACATAACTGCGAGAGCTTTTCGGATAAAAGGAAAAAGTCAAATTTCAATTACAATTGAAAGCGGAATTCAAAACGGAACATTAGCTTTTGTCATTGCTACTACAATACTTAATAATGTTGAGATGGGGCTTCCGACTGGAGCCTATTCAATATGGATGTTTATCACCGGGGGAATTCTTATGTGGCGATTAGGAGTTTCAAAATAAACTAATATTGTTCTTCCAGTTTATAAACTTGTCTAGCCAATTCTGCTAAGAATGGTATTCCCACATCATCATACTCATAAATATTATCATTTACAATCTGATTTTGGTTTACATATATTGTTGCAGACAAGAAAAATTCAATTTTTTTCTGATAGTCTCTTATATAACTAATATCAGTAAGCGCTCCATATGCTACTCCTACTTTGTTATAAATTCTAATTTTTCTATCTATTGTATTTGTTGAATCTCCGTAGATAAAAAATTTGTTATAGGAATCAAAGTATTGTGAGTCCTTTTGATACTCTATGCCAATATCTTCAAATGTAAACCTGCTCATCCAATACCTAAGAAAATTATAATCTTGATCACTTAAATTAATTCTATCCTGTTCCTGAAATAGATCTGGATATATGATTCTTTTCATAACGCCATCTAGGTCTCTTAGCGATGCTTTATTTTTTGTTTTAAAGTTAAAAGGAGTAGCAACTTTTTCACCATTTAGAATTTGAAATTTGCCCTGGAGCAGGTTGTCTAAATTATTGTGTTCTATAATTTCTTGAGTTTCATCTTTAGAGATTAAATCTCTATCTAGAGTATAAATTTTCCAATCGGTTTTGACATAAGGATCTGGATTAAATTTATGATTTAAAACAATAGTGTTTAATCCTTTTTCCCTCATCTGTTGATTAAAATAATTATATCCTAGAAAATTGATTAAAATATTTGATGCTGAATTATCACTAACAAGGAATACTTTTGATATCAAATCTTTAAAGGTTGTTTCTGTAGTAATTTGATCCGCACTTAGTAATAAAATTTTGCTTTCAACGGTAATATTAATCCCCGTGTTTCGTAATTCATTAATCTTCTGCAATGTCAAGGCAACAATTGGAAGTTTCATTGTACTAGCGGGATAAAAGTAAACATTGTTGTCTGCCTGATAATCGTATTGTATAAATGAAGGCATTCCCAATGAGTCCCTCACAACTTTAGTATACAAGATTTGTAAATTGTGATTTTCCTTGTTCTTATATATTGGTTTCAGTTGAGGCTCTCTTTTTTTTATAATTAACTCTATTGGATTAGTTGTTGAGCTACAAGACAAGAGGAGAAAACAAAAAGATGCTAGCAAATATTTATACATAAGCATAAAATTAAAAAAACCCCTCATTTGAGGGGTTAATTATATTATTCACTTGGTCTTACTGAGATTGCCCTCCAAAGAGGAATACTTTTCAGATGTGTCCTCATATTAAGAACTGTTTGCATCTGCTTTGGTATTCTAGTTGTTTGCTCTCTAGTGGTCATCATTGTTTCAAAAGAGTCATAAAAATCTACTGTCATGTAGTTATTATATACATCTTCTCCCATTTGATCTAACCTCTTTAGTAAGCCCCATCCAGACCTTGTGCCTATGTCACCGGAGTTAAGACTGTTTTCAGCTTTTTCATAAGCATATCCGTTTGAGATAGGTGTCTTCATAAAATTTAACACTGCAACTTGAGGAACATCAGGTGTTTCTCCATCGTTTGCAGCAAAGTTTAGTCCTTTGTTTACATATGTGTGGTCGTAAACTATAGTTCTAGCTTTAATGTTTTTTTGTTGAAAAATCTCAACATCCATATCACTATAATTAGGTCGCATTTTCATTACACCTGCATTAGCATTTAAACTATCAGGGTGTTTAGCTACTGTAACAATAACCATATTCCATGCTTCTGCATCACCTGCGCCTGGTCTCCACCAAACATCCCATCCTGTTATTGTCCCTTCATCAGCTCTCATTTGAGCCAACTCTTTCCACTTTTCGTTAAGAATTGTTCCATATTCTTCACCTGGAGTAGTCTTAACAAAAGTCATATTTACGTAATCTCCATTTCCTTGAGCTGATATAAAGCCAGCAGCAAATAGAGCTAAAATTAAAAGTATTTTTTTCATTTTAAATTGATTTTAGATTGATTTAAATTTCTGTAAATTTAAATAAAAAACCCCTTGATATGAAAAACAGAAGGACCTTTATAAAAACTGTTGCTGCTGGAAGTATAGGCAGTGCATTTATAGGATGTGAAAATGCTTCAACAGAAAAAAGCAAAAAAATACCATTAGGAACAAAGAGGAATCCAATAGGGGTATCAACTTATTCCTATTGGCAATTCAATGGAAGGGAAACTCCTATAGAGTATTGTATAGAAAAATCTGCAGAGTATGGCTTTGATGGTATAGAGCTCTTATTAATACAAATGGAGTCTGAAGAGAATTCATATCTACAAAACATTAAGAAGCAAGCTTTTCATGCAGGCCTAGACATAATGGGTCTTTCAACACATCAAAGTTTTGTTAGTCCAGATAAAAGCAAGCGCCAAGAAAATATTGATCTTACCAAACATCAAATAGAAGTTGCATATGCTCTAGGTATTCCAACCATTAGAATAAATACAGGACGATGGGGAACAACAATGCCAACTAACGGAAAATCCGAATTTGATGTCCTTATGGATAATAAAGGTGTTGAACCTGTAATTGATGGCTATACTGAAGATGATGGTTTTAAATGGGTTATTGATTCAATAGCTCAGTGTATCCCAACAGCAGAAAAATGCGGAGTTGTTTTAGGGCTAGAAAATCATTGGGGCCTTGGCCTAACGTCGCAAGGAGTAATGAGGATTGTTAATGAAATCAATAGCCCTTGGCTTAAGGTTACTCTCGACACAGGAAACTTTTTTGATAATCGTGAAGCACAATTGGAAGAGCTTGCCCCACATACATGTCTTATCCAGGCAAAAACATATTTCGGTGGAGCTAAGTGGCCGGCTTTTAACGAAATAAATATTGATTATCCTAAAATTGGAGAGTTAATGAGAAAAAATAATTATCGAGGATATATATCTCTTGAATTTGAAGGTAATGAAAATGCTGAAACGGCAGTGCCTAAAAGTTTGGACTTATTACGAGAGTCCTTTTATTTTAAGCTAACATAAAGTAGATAAAATATTTTTTTACATTTGATAGAATGCAAGAATATCCAATTCCTTATTATGTTATTGAATTTCTTTCTGAGGAATGGATAACCTGGACTGCTTTCTCTATTATATTTATTGCTACCCCTTTATTTTTTGCAAAATATTTAAATGCATCCCAAAAAAAGTACCTTCTATATATAATGAGTGTCTTGTTGATAATAGAATACTCTGGAGAAAACATAAAAAATATTCTTAATGGTTTTTGGAATATTCAATATAACCTTCCTTTACATTTGTGCTCAATGTCTACTGTGATATGTTGCTTTTTACCATTTATAAAAAAGCAAAAAAAATGGTTTGAGTTTGTTTACTATACTGGAATATTAGGTGGGTTTATGGCTATTTTAACACCACAGATTAATCAGTTTGATGGTCATATAAGCGAGTATGTTAATTACTATTCTTCTCATAGTTTAATAATATTAATACCGCTATATATGTATATGTATCAAGGGGCCCAACTTACTAGGCTGTCATGGTTAAGGCTCTTTTTTAATATGACTATTTTAGTTATTCTTGTAATGCCAATAAATTTTATAATTGGATCTAACTATATGTATGTTGCTGAACTACCCGGAGTAGACAATCCTCTTCTTATTGGAGGCTGGCCTTATTATATTTTGTTTGGACTGGTCTTTGTCTTACTCTTGGCTTACCTTCTTTATATAATAACTAAGAGACGAATTATTTTATAAATAAGTAGTGATGAAAAAAGCTATTACTCTTATTGTTTTCTTTTTATTCTCTTGTAACAGTTCAAACTTAGATTGCAATACCTATTATCTTATAAGACATGCTGAAAAGGTTCGCCTTAATCCTGATAATAAAGATCCTGAACTGAATGAAGCTGGAAAAGAGAGGGCTCTAGTTTGGAAAGAGTATTTTAATGATTTAGAAATAGATAAAATTTTCTCTACTGATTATAAAAGAACTATGCAGACTGCACTTCCGTTCTCGAGTTCAAGTGGATTAACAATTAACACCTACTCTCCTTCTAATATTGATTATCAAGATTTTCTGGCTAAAACTAAAAGAGATAATGTTTTAATTGTTGGACATAGTAATACGATTCCGACATTTGTTAATGAACTTATTAGAGAAAATGCCTACCCAGATATAGAGGATACTAATAATTCAAATCTTTACATTGTTAATATATGTGGAGAACAAGTAAATCATCAAGTAATTAAAATTAATTAAGATTGGACACTCCTATAAATGTATTTAGCAATTGGGTAAGATCAGGTAAAGATGAAGGAATGGAAAAAAACCATTCTTCTTCTGTTAAAGATATGATAGCGTTTGCAACAAAAGAATTAAAGAATTTTAGTTTTATTGATGCTGGGTGTGGTAATGGTTGGGTTGTTAGAGACATTATTAAAGAACCGTCTTGTGCTTCAGCTATTGGAGTTGATGGATCTGCTGATATGATAAAAAAGGCAAAAGGCTTAGATGATATAGGCAGCTATTATTGTACAGATCTTATGGCTTGGGAGCCTAAACAGAAAGTGGATCTCGTTCACTCAATGGAAGTGTTTTACTATTTTGAAAAGCCTGATTTGTTAATTGAACATATCTATAAGAATTGGATTGAGCCGGGCGGAAGATTGATCATGGGTATTGATTTTTATACAGAAAATATTCCATCACATAGCTGGCCTAAAGACTGTGCTATATCAATTATGCAACTATTTTCAGAAAAAGAGTGGGCTGGGTTTTTCAAAAGCGCAGGGTTTGAAGAGGTAAAATCTTGGAGACATGGAAAAAAAGACGAGTGGGGAGGAACATTGATTGTTACAGGAAAAGTAAAGTGAGCTTTACATTATAAAGTAAAGCAAGCTTTACATATACTGATAATTTACCTAAATGTAAAGTTTCTTTTACAAAATTCCTTATCTTTATTATGATTATGAAGCTTATAAACAGGGTTAAAGACTTTCGTCAACAAAAAAATCTTACTCAAGAAGACTTAGCAAAGCTTGTTGGGGTTAGCCGGCAAACAATAATTTCAATAGAACGATATAAATATATTCCCGGACTAGATTTAGGGCTAAAAATTTCTAGTGCGCTTGATGTAAAGATGGAAAAAGTCTTTTATTTCATTTAACCTTCAATAATTGTAAAGATGAATGACAAAATTCCTATTGATGCAGTAATAACCTGGGTAGACGGAAACGACCCTCTTCACCAAAGAAAGATGTCTTTAGCAGTTTCCTCTGAAAAAAAGAAAAAAAACAATCTTAGTAAGTATAAAGAGGCTGGGGAGATATACTATTGCGTGCAGTCAATTATTAAGTTTGCACCTTTTATCAGAAACATCTTTATAGTAACAGACAATCAAGTTCCCCTTTTTATAAAAAATAAAAAAGTTCATGACAAAAGAATTAAAGTTGTAGATCACAAAGAGATTTTCAAAGGACTTGAGGAATATATGCCAACATTCAACCCAAGGTGTATTGACGCATTACTTCACAGGGTGCCAGGGCTCTCAGAAAGGTTTATATATTTTAACGATGACATGTTTCTTATAAAAAAAACGCAATCAAAAGATTGGTTTACAGTGGCTGGCGAACCGGTATTAAGGGGAAAATGGTCTAAGTCATACAATACGATGTGGCACAAAAAAATTGCAGAATTATTTTATCCATTTACTAACAAAAGGCCTAGTTATAATCTTGCACAGTCAGTCTCAGCAAACATGGCTGGATTTAATAACAGATATTACAGGTCATTCCATTCCGGAAGGCCTCTTTTAAAGTCAGTTTTTGAAGAATACTTCAAAAAAAACCCTCAAATACTAAGAAATCAACTTAAATATAAGTTTAGAAATAGAAATCAGTTTATGCCCTATAGCCTTGGATGGCATTTAATGATAAAAAACAGGGGCACAGATTTAAAATCAGACATTGGTCTTAAAGAAATAACAAATATTAAAAGAAATTCTGCACTTGATTTTGAACAATTACTTAATAGCGTTCATAAAAACCCTAAAGTCTTCTCACTAAACATTCAGGATCTTCATCTAGGGAGCAAAAGCACACAGGATTGTTTTAAAAGATGGATGAACAATCTTCTGGGTATAATTTAAAGCTTTGAGACAGCTTGAATTGTTCTTTCTATCTCATCAAGAGTATTATATACTGATATGCCTAGTCTTGTTACCCCTCCTTTTTCTTCCAGACCTAGCGCTTGAATTGATTTTAATGCATAGAAGTGACCGTCCCAAGCACAAATATTATCTTGGGCAAGCTTTTGGCAAACTTCATTTGCGGTTAAATCATCATGAACAAAAGAAACTGTTGGGGATCGTTTTTTTGACTTAAAGTCTTGGCCCACAACATTTATTTTCTCTAGTTTATTTAGTTCAGAATATAAATGCGAAGCTAACTCAAATTCGTGCTTACCTATGATTAGATATGCATCAACTAGCTTTTCTTTATATGTCGCCCCTTTACCTAAAGATGCTATAAAGTCTATTGCTGATGAAACACCGTTACAGGCGGCATGATTTAAAGTTCCTGTCTCTATAATAAACGGTGCAAATTGATCCTGAACTACCAATCTTTCGGGCTGTATTTTTTCTAAAAGATTAGGTTTAGAATAAAGAAGACCAATATGTGGACCATAAAACTTATATGCTGAGCATAGTAAAAAATCACATCCTAAATTCTGAACATCAATAGAAAAGTGCGGAGCATAATGAACTGCATCTAACAAAAACAATGCATTATGATTTTGTAAAAAATCTTTTACTTTCATAAAATCATTTACGGTGCCCAGAGAATTTGAAGACATCCCCATTGCCACTAAAACTGTTTTGTCATTTATCTTATTTTTAAAATCGACATAATCTAAACTACCGTCTTTTAAAAGCTTGACTTCTATAAGCTTAACTCCAACATTCTCAAGTGTTCTCCAAGGACCTCTGTTAGCCTCATGGTCAAGCTCTGTTACAATTACCTCATCCCCTACTTTAAACATTTTCGAAAATGCTCTTGCTAAACTAAAATTTAGGGTTGTCATGTTGTGACCTATAGAAATGCACTCTTTTGATTCTGCTCCAAGAAATATTGAAACCTTTTCTCTCATACTCTCCATAACATCATCTGTTTTTTTGCTTGAAAGAAATTCTCCATGAGTATTTGAGTTACACTCTTTGTAATAATCTGAAACACTATTTATTACACTTGTTGGCACCTGGGTTCCTCCTGGTCCATCAAGGTAAAGCACTTGATTTCCTTTGTTGTCCTTATTTAATAAAGACGGAAATTCTGACCTGACGCTATCTATACTCTTCATTTTATAAAAATATTAAGTTGTGCCCCTAAATGTACCCCTAAGCATATTCTTTTTCTTTCATCCAATAATCCCAATCCCCTTTTTCAATATACCTATTAATAATGTTATCAAAGCTTATTTTTTTCTTTCCCTTTGGTTTTTCCTTATTAAAAGCATCTGATAGAAATTCTCCTATAACATTACGGACAATTTTTAATGTTTCTTTTTTTAAAAGCTCTATCTCCATCCTTCCTATATCGTCTTTATAAAAAACGCCTATCTTCTTTTTTATATCTTCTTCTTTTCCTAAGTAAAAAGATTTTGATCCACGTTTTAGTTTAATTATACATATATATGTTGCCCAGCGTTTATCATATCCAATTGAAACGGTAGGAATAAAATCTTTTTTTAATCTTTTAATGGAAGGCTTAAGTTTAGCTTGTTTTTTCTCTATAAGCTCTATGTTTTCTTTGATTGAATCCAGTTTTATATTTACTTTCCTTTTTTTCTTAGCAAGCTTTTTCTTTTGTGCCTTTAGCTCTCTCCAGTTAATCAGCAATTCTTTTTGTTCGCTTGTCAAAGAATAGTACTTGCCTTTAACAATAGCTCCAATCTTTTTCATTTAATTTAATATTAGACCAAATATAATTGTTTTTTAAACTCTATCCAATCATTTTTTTTGAATAAAAAAAGTATAGTAATCTTATTTGTTATATTGTTTAAAATAACTTTACTACAATAATGACTAATTCTTCTCAAAAAACCCTATCATACATATATGCAGTAATAATTGTTCTTGTGATAGTTTCTATAACAAAAAGAATTGCCACTCCCTCTAATTATGATATTATAATTACTAATGGAGAAGTAATTGATGGTTCTGGCTCCTCGTCAGTTTATAAAGACGTTGGAATTATTGGAAACAAGATCCATAAAATTGGAAACCTGAGCTCCGCAGAATCTGAAAGATATATTGATGCTGAAGGTCTCGTCGTTTCTCCTGGTTTTATTGATGTACATGTTCACTTAGACCCTATATTGAGATTATCAAATTCTGAAAGCCATGTTAGACAGGGAGTAACAACAAGCTTAGGGGGGCCTGATGGAACAAGCCCATGGCCTTTTGGAGAATTTTTAGATACATTAAGTCAAGTGGGGGTAGGAATGAATGTTGCTTATTTAGTTGGCCATAATACTGTTAGAAGAAATGTTATGGGTCTTGAAAATAGAGCGCCATCAGAAGAGGAATTAAATGAAATGGAGCGCCAAATTAGTGCAGGAATGGATGAAGGGGCTTATGGTATTTCAACTGGTCTTAAATATCTTCCCGGAAGTTTTTCAGAAGTTGAAGAAGTTATTGCGCTTTCAAAAAAAGCATCAGAAAAGGGTGGCGTATACACCTCGCATCTTAGAGACGAAGGATTAGGTATAATTGAATCTGTGGCCGAGGCGATAAAAATCTCAAAGGACGCGGATATTCCTGTTGTTCTAACTCATCATAAGGTTATTGGAAAACCTATGTGGGGAAAAAGCGCACAAACGCTATCGATGGTTGATTCAGCAAGAGAGATTGGGTTAAAAATTTCGATAGACCAGTATCCTTATGATGCAAGCTATACTGGAATCTCGGTCCTTATTCCTTCATGGGCTAGAGCTGGCGGTCAAAAAGAATTTGTAAGAAGGACTAAGGATCCAAAGCTAAGAGACAGTATAAAAAAGGGCATTGTATTTAATATTCTTAATGACAGGGGAGGCAATGACCTTGACAGGGTACAGTTTGCAAAAGTTTCATGGGACAAAACACTAGAAGGAAATACCCTAAAATATTGGGCAAAAAGTTTAGGCCTAGAGCCCACAGTTGAAAATGGTGCAGAGCTTGTAATTAAGGCACAGTTAAACGGAGGGGCTTCTGCAATTTATCATGCAATGGATGAGGGTGATGTTGAAAATATAATGAAACACCCCCTAACAATGATAGCATCTGATGGAAGATTGGTTGTTCCAGGAGAGGGGCATCCACACCCAAGGTGGTATGGAACTTTCCCAAGAGTTCTTGGGCTTTTTGTTAGAGAAAAACAAGTTCTTCCACTAGAAGAGGCTATATACAAAATGTCTTTCCTGCCTGCAAAAACGATAGGGATAAAGCGTAGAGGGTTAATTAAAAAAGGAATGTTTGCAGACATAACGATCTTTGACAAAAACACAATAATTGACAGGGCAACTTTTGAAAAACCACACCAATATTCTGAAGGAATACATTATGTATTAGTAAATGGGGAGCTTGCTATTGATAACGGAGAGTTTCAAAATATAAAAGCAGGAAAAGTTTTGAGAAAAAATTCTGATTAGTCAAGCTCTTTAATCATTATGTTACGAAACATAACCGGGTGTCCCTCAGATTGAAGGGCTATATACCCATCTTCCAGAGGCTTACCCACAAGGTCTTTAAAGTTTTCAGTTGAAAATCTATCATTTGAATATCTGATATTTGTGTAAGTCATGATTGTATCCTTTTCTATAATGTGATGAACAATAGAGTCTGAGTGCACAACAATTTCTATGCTAACCCATTCACCTATAGGATAAATCTTTGAGCTTGACCTCATGCAATGCTCTGGGGCTATCTTCCCATCAATATCAACATCTGTTCCAGGCGAGCACATGTTAAGGGTTGTCTTTATACCATCAGATCTATTTTGAAGACCCCCAAGAAATTGAGCTTCTATGCTAACTGGAACCTGCTGGTCTTTAAAAATCTTTTTTGGGTCTTCAGAATGGAGCATCACACCACTATTTCTATATGACCAATCGCCATCTCTTATATGATCACCATAAAACTTATAGTCAAGTTTTAAGTGATAATTTTTAAATTTCTTTTTTGTATAAAAAATGTTTCCATCTTTTTCATCAAAAGAGTCATATTGATCATAAGAAACTACAATGCTTCCATCTTCTATAAGATAGGTATTATTATGGTTGTCATTTAAATCATAGCCTGCAACTTTAATATCCCATCCATCAAAGGTTTTGCCATCAAATAATACTTGCCAATCCGATGAGGAGTTTTCTTGCTTATCATTTAATCCACATGATGTAATAACCATGCTTACAACAAAAAAAATAACATAAAAATGTTTCATAATAATTTGCATTTATCTTTTGCTGCATACAATTTACATAAATGAGAATAATTAAAAAAGATTTTATACTTTGTTAAGGAAAAAACACATTGTTATGAACTCATATTTAAATATACTTTTAGCTCTTTTAGTTTTAGCAGGCTGTAACCAGACACAAACCCCTCAAAAATATTCGATAGAAACCCTGATGTCAAACAATAGAAGTTCGGGGGGATATTTTTCAAAAGATGGTGGTAAATTGTTATATAGCTCTGATAAATCTGGAATCTTTAATCTTTATGAGATCGAGCTAAACACCTATACGGAAAATCAGTTAACAACCTCAACAGAAGAATCCTTTTTTGCAAGAGGCTATTCGCCAACAACTGGTGAAGTTATATACAGTGCTGACAGTGGTGGGAATGAGAACTCTCATTTATATTTAATAAGAAATGGAAAAAGTTTAGACCTGACTCCCGGTGAAAAAACCAAGGCATCAATGTTGGGGTGGACAAAAAATGAGAAGCAGATGTATTTCCAATCTAACTCTAGAGACCCAAGGTATTTTGATCTTTATAAAATTGATATAGAGAGCTTAGAAACAACGATGGTTTTCAAAAACAACAATGCTTATACTTATAACTCTATATCTAACAATGATAAATATTTAATTTTTAACCAAAGTGTCTCTAGGGGGATAGACAAAATGTTTTTATATAACCTTGAGACTAAACAACAAGCTGAAATTTCAAATCAGCCGGCTAATCATCGGGGCCAAGGATTTGATAAAGATGACAAGAACTATTATTACACCACGAATTTTGAAGGAGAGTTTTACTACTTAATGTCTTATAATATAGAGACCGGCGCAAGAAGTTTGGTGTATAAAACAGAATGGGATGTTGTAAACAGCTATCTTTCAAAAAAAGATAGCTATAGGGTTATAACTGTTAATGAAGATGCGCAAAACAAAATAATAGTAAATGATAGCAAAGATGGATCGTCATTAAATTTTAAAGGCCTTGATAATCTAAATATTAATAGTGTTGCGTTTTCTGATGATGAAACATTGATTCGTATAAATGCCGCAAGCTCAAACTCTCCTGGAGACATCTATGTCTACAGCCTTCTAACTGACGAGCTAAAAAAGATTACCTCAAATCTAAACTCAAAAGTTGACCCTTCAGATCTTGTGAGCGGAGAGGTGATTAGGTATAAATCCTTTGATGGAATTGAAATCCCAGCTATTTTATATAAACCTCATTCTGCAAAAAAAGGAGCAAAAGTTCCTGCGCTTGTTTGGGTTCATGGCGGGCCTGGTGGACAGTCAAGAATTGGCTACCGTGCATTGATTCAGTATCTAGTAAATCACGGATTTGCAATACTTGCAGTTAACAATAGAGGAAGCAGTGGGTATGGTAAAACATTTTATGCATTAGATGATAGGAATCATGGAGAAAATGATTTACAAGATTGTGTTTGGGGTAAAGATTGGCTTGAAAAACAAAGCTACATAGACCCTGATAAAATAGGGATAATAGGTGGAAGTTATGGTGGTTTTATGACAATGGCCGCAATGACTTTTGAACCAGATGAATTTAAGGTAGGGGTAAACATATATGGAGTTACAAATTGGATTAGAACGCTAAGGTCTATACCTGCATGGTGGGAATCATCAAGAAATCAATTGTATAAAGAGATGGGCGATCCATATACGTCAGACTCGATTAGGCTTTATAATATTTCGCCATTATTTCATGCAAAAAATATTAAAAACCCTGTTATGGTTTTACAGGGTGCCAATGATCCTAGGGTTCTTCAAATAGAGTCTGATGAAATTGTTAAAGCAGCAAGAGAAAGTGGAGCCCATGTAGAGTATCTTCTGTTTAAGGATGCAGGACATGGATTTGTTAAGAAGCAACAACAAATAGAAGGGTACGAAGGCATCCTGACTTTTTTAAACACACACCTTAAGTCAGAGTAAGTAGCCTTTATAAAAACAAAACCCTCAAAGTGATAAACAGTGAGGGTTTGTTGGTGGTCCCACCTGGACTCGAACCAGGGACCAAATGATTATGAGTCATCTACTCTAACCAACTGAGCTATAGGACCTACTCAAGCGCAAATATACAACTTACTTAAATTCCCTAAAAGGTCTTTTTCATAATATTTAAACTATTTTTGATACATGGATTCTCAAAGGCAAAAAAAGGTTTCGTCTTTAATTCAAAAGGAGTTGGCTACACTAATCGCTGGAGATCTTCGAAAGGGTGGAGTCGCTAATCTTTTAATTTCTGTAACTCAGGTTAGGGTTGCCCCTGACTTTTCTGTTGCAAAAGTATATCTCAGTATTTTTCCAAGCGATAAGGCGGGAGAGAGATTAGAGCAGCTACAAGGAAATGCTTCAAAAATAAAATTTGATCTTTCAAAAATTGTTAAAAACCAACTTAGAAAAGTTCCCGCTCTTTCTTTTTATCTAGACGACTCTTTAGATCATATAGATGAAATTGATGAATCTATTAAAAACCCCTTTAACCCAATAAAAAACAAAAATGTTTAACCGCTTTATATTTAAAGTCGCCTACAGGTACTTTTTTGCAAGAAGCTCAAAGACTATTGTAAATAGAATTAACCGGTTTGCTTTTATTATGATTGTTGTTTCTGCCTGCTCACTTCTTGTTGTGTTGAGCGCTTTCTCTGGCCTTAAAGACTTTGGTTTGCTATACACTAATTCTTTTGATCCTGACTATAAGGTTATTCCAGAAGTTGGCAAACATTTTATTTTAGACAGCTCTTCTGTTGAAAGGGTTCCGTCTCTTTCTGGGGTGTCTAACTCTTCTTTAGTTCTTGAGGAAAAAGTACTCTTGTCAAACCCCCTTAACTCTAGGGCTATTGTTTTAAAAGGCCTTGACTCAAATCATTTTTTAAACCAAAAGCTAAACGACCTGTCTCTGGTTGGGGTTTATGATGTTCGCGATAAAGACAATATATATCTTGGCGCCTCCATTGCCTCCGATCTTGATGTTGTTCTAAGTGAGGATTTTTCTGTAAATGCTACCCTGCCTTCTTTGAGAAACTTTTCTCTGCTTAACCCTTCTCCGTTTTCTAGTCTGTCTTTTCAGATACAAGGAATTTATCAAATTAGTGGAGACATTGAAAACAAGTATGCGTTTACTTCTCTTTCATCTTTAAGCAGCCTCTCAAAGCTTCCCAAAAACAATTTTTCATCTATCGAAATTCTTGTTGATGAGGACTTTTCCATAGAAACTTTAGAAAACGAGCTTGACGAAATACTTCCTGTTGATTTTATAATCGTCTCAAAAGAAGAACTAAATCCTGCTCTTTACAAAATGCTTAATACTGAGAACTTTGCTGTTTATCTTATTTTTTGTTTAGTTGTTATTATTGCCGTTTTTAATCTTGTTGGCTCTCTAACAATAATGATGGTTGAAAAAACAAATGATCTAAAAATTTTAAATGCTTTGGGTGCAAAGAAGGGGTCTTTTAAAAATATTTTTCTTTCTCTTGGTGTTATCGTCTCTTTATTTGGGAGTCTTGTTGGCTGCCTTCTTGGCTCTGTTTTTGTTCTAGCTCAAGCCTCAAGTCCTTTTGTATATGTCCCCGGAACCAACCTTCCTTACCCTGTTATTCTTTCTTTTCAAAATCTTTTTGTTGTGTTTTTAACCGTCTCCTTAATCGGGTTTATAGCTTCTTTTTGGACTACTAGAAACTTGAGTAAACGTTTTTTAGACTAGGGTCTTTATTTCTGGCTGGCGATCCTTAATACCATCTAGTATTGTTATTATTTTGTTTGGATCGTTTTCTGTTAATATTGCAGTTTTTGTTGATTTAAAATTCTCAACACCTTTAAAATAATTTCCATAGTGCCTTCTTGTTTCAAGCACACCTAGAACTTCTCCCTTCCACTGCAGAGAAAGCTGTAAATGTTTTTTTGCCATTTCTGCCCTTTGTTTAAGGGTGGGCGGTTTCTTTATTTGCCCTGTCTTAAAGAAATGTTTTATTTCCTCAAAAATCCAGGGATTTCCAATAGACCCTCTGCCTATCATTGCACCGTCTAACCCGTATTCATCTCTCATTCTTTTTGCTGCCTGGGGCGTGTTAACATCACCATTGCCAAAAACTGGGATGCTCATCCTGTTGTTGTTTTTCACTTCACTTATTTTTTCCCATGACGCATCTCCTTTATACATTTGTGCCCTTGTTCTTCCGTGAATAGAAATAGCCTTTATACCAACATCTTGTAGCCTTTCTGCAACCTCAACAATTTTTATAGTTTTCTCGTCCCATCCCAGTCTAGTTTTAACAGTCACGGGTAGTTTTGTTCTCTTCACTATTTCTTTTGTAAGGCTAACCATTAACGGTATGTCTTTTAGAATACCTGCTCCAGCTCCTTTACATACCACCTTTTTTACAGGACATCCATAGTTTATGTCTATTATATCAGGGTTGGTTTTTTCAACAATGTCAACAGCTTGAAGCATTGAATCGAGGTTTGCCCCAAAGATTTGAATTCCAACAGGTCTCTCTTGTTGATAAATATCCAATTTTTTTGTGCTTTTTGCAGCGTTTCTTATAAGGCCTTCGCTAGAGATAAACTCAGTGTAGACAACATCAGCCCCGTGCTTTTTACAAAGCTCGCGAAATGGTGGGTCACTAACATCTTCCATGGGCGCTAGCAATAAAGGAAAATCTGGAAGTTCTATTTTGCCTATTTTAATCATATGGCAAAAATAAGAATTCCTTGATTTATAAAGGGTTTCTCTTTTAAGATATTTCAAACTAAGTATCTTTGTGTTAAAATAAGGTTGGTGAAAAAGATTATTAGAAATTTTTGCATTATAGCCCATATAGATCATGGGAAAAGCACGCTTGCAGATAGGCTTCTTGACTCAACAGGTTCTGTTGACGAAAGAGATAAACAGGCTCAGCTCCTTGATGACATGGATCTGGAAAGGGAAAGAGGGATAACAATTAAATCGCATGCTGTACAGATGGAATATAAAAAAGATGGGGTAGAGTATATTCTAAACCTTATCGACACTCCTGGACATGTAGATTTTTCTTATGAGGTCTCAAGGGCAATTGCCGCCTGTGAAGGCGCTCTGTTAGTTGTTGATGCTGCCCAAAGCATACAGGCTCAAACAATTTCTAATCTTTATTTGGCTTTAGAGAATGACCTTGAAATTATACCTGTTCTTAATAAAATAGACCTTCCTTCGGCCAATCCTGAGGTCGTTGCTGACGAGGTTGTTTCTTTGCTCGGTTGTAAACATGAAGACATCCTTTTGGCTTCAGCCAAAACCGGAAAAGGGATTGAGAAAATCCTTGATGCTATTATTGAAAAAGTGCCACACCCTCAGGGCCAAGAAGATCAAGAGCTTCAAGCGTTAATTTTCGACTCTGTCTTTAACCCTTATCGCGGAATAGAAACATATTTTAAAGTTGTTAACGGAAGTCTTTCTAAGGGCGACAAAATAAAATTTCTTTCTACAAAAAAAACATATGGAGCTGAAGAGGTTGGCACACTTAAGCTTCAACAGGTCCCAAAAGACAAAATTTCTTGTGGAGATGTTGGATACCTTATCACCGGGATTAAAGAGGCTAAAGAGGTTAAGGTTGGCGATACAATTACCCTTGCAGAATCTTCTATGGAGACCCCTATTGAGGGTTTTGAAGATGTTAAGCCAATGGTTTTTGCAGGAATTTATCCTGTAGACAGTGATGACTATGAGGATCTTCGTTCAAGCATGGAAAAACTT
>Ga0209036_1000150_pt1 | contig 27601 bp, 39 predicted proteins | sample MarorgKNORR_S2LV_3_FD_188222 | JGI IMG/M metagenome (GOLD analysis project Ga0209036, IMG submission 188222) | Marine microbial communities from the Southern Atlantic Ocean, analyzing organic carbon cycling - DCM_A/KNORR_S2/LV (SPAdes) (version 2) | ecosystem: Environmental > Aquatic > Marine >... | reverse complement strand
CTTGACTCCAAAACCATCATATCCAAACTTTGTTTTTTTCCAAATACAGGGAAATTTGATTTGATTTTTTTCTAAATCTGATTTAAAATCAGAAATATTTGAAAAAAACTTAAAATCAGCAGTTGGGATATTGTTTTTTTTAAAAAAGCATTTTTGTTCATTTTTATCTTGAATTATTTTAAGGGTTTTAGATTTAGGATATACCTTCTTGCCATTGTTTTCAAGAAATTCTAAAGCCTCGACATTGACATGCTCAATCTCAAATGTAATTATATCACAATCATTGCTAAAGTCTAATACTGTATTGTAGTCTTTAAAATCACCACAAAAGAATTTATTTGCTAAATTTTTGCATGGAGAATCTGGACTAGGGTCTAAAACACTTGTATAAATACCCATTTTATTGCATTCAGCTAAAAGCATTTTTCCAAGCTGTCCACCACCAAGAATTCCTAGTTTTTTGCCAAATAATTTTGAATCCATGATTGCAAAAATACATTAAATTATATTCAATTTTATAATTTAAAATTTGTACTGTAATTAGGTATATTTGTTTAAAATTACTTTTATGTTAAATATTATCATTTTTGGTAAGCCAGGGTCTGGAAAAGGAACACAAGCATCTCTGATTAAAGACAATTACAATCTAGTTCATATTTCAACTGGTGATGTATTTAGAAAAAACACATCACAAGGTACAGATTTGGGTAAAGTTGCTGTTCAGTTTATGAGTAAAGGTGAATTGGTTCCAGATGAAATAACTATATCTATGTTAAAAGAAGAAATTAAAAGTTTTATGCCATGTAATGGATTTATATTTGATGGATTTCCTAGAACAATAATTCAAGCCGAATCATTAGATGATTTATTAAAAAGTATGGAATTAAATATTGATATGGTTGTTGAATTGGATGTTGAAAACAATAAACTAATAGAAAGATTACTTAATCGAGGAAAAACAAGCGGCAGAAGCGATGATAAAAGTGAAGAAAAAATAAATAAAAGATTAGAGGAATATGATAATAAAACTAAACCTTTAATAGATTTTTATAAAAACCAGAAAAAATTTATTTCCATAAATGGTGTTGGTGACCTTAATGATGTAACAACTAGGTTAATTTCAATTATAGATTCAAAAATATCATGACTGAAGACAACTTTGTTGATTACGTCAAGATAAATGTTAGATCAGGAAATGGAGGAAAAGGCTCTGCTCATTTAAGAAGGGAAAAGTATGTTGCTAAAGGTGGTCCCGACGGTGGTAATGGAGGTCGGGGAGGGAATGTTATTATTGTTTCTGACAAGAATTTGTGGACACTTTTTCATTTTAAATTTCAAAAGCACTTTAAAGCTGAAAATGGTGCAGATGGAAGTAAATCAAGAAGTTCAGGATCAAATGGTAAAGATGTAATTATTAGAGTTCCAGTTGGAACAATTGTAAAAGACACTGAAACTGATCAAATTCTTTATGAATCAATTAATGATGGAGATAAAAAAATTGTTGTTGATGGAGGTAAGGGAGGATTAGGTAATTGGAATTTTAAGTCCTCAACAAACCAGACCCCTAGATATGCTCAACCAGGATTAAGTGGAGTTGAAAAAAAATTGACAATTGAATTAAAAGTGTTAGCTGATGTAGGATTAGTTGGTTTACCTAATTCTGGAAAGTCAACTCTTTTAAGTGTATTAACTGATGCTAAACCAAAAATTGCTAATTATGAATTTACTACCCTAAAGCCTAATCTTGGTATTGTAAAGCATAGAGACTATAATACATTTGTAATATCTGATATTCCAGGCATAATTGAAGGAGCCTCAAAAGGAAAGGGATTAGGGCATCATTTTCTTCGACATATTGAAAGAAATTCTATTTTAGTTATATTGATTTCTGTTGAATCTGGGGATATTAAAAAGACTTATGATATATTGATCAAAGAATTAAAAACATATAATTCAGAATTGCTTGATAAAGAAAAGCTTTTAGTTATTTCCAAATGTGATTTAATAGATGAAAAAGGTATTATTAAAATAAAAAATAAGTTTAAATCAAATTTCAAAAACATTGATTTACACTATATATCATCTGTTACAATGACTGGTATTACTGAACTTAAAGATATGATATGGAAAAAGTTAAATTAATTCTCCTTTTATTTTCTATTTCAATTTACTCTCAATCTGAAATACTTAGTCAGAATGATATAATTAATACAAAAAAAATTGCAGATTCATTATTGAAAAATAAAAACTATTTAGAGGCAACAAATTACTATGAAAAATTAGTAATATATAAAGCAGATAATTTTGATTATGTTTTTAATTATGCTGTTTCATATGGTTTATATGTTGAGTCTTTACCTAGATTACAACAAGCTAAGCATGTTAGACAAATGATTAAGCAATTTGAGAATGCATTTAATATTAAAAAAGATAATTTAGAAATTAACCGTGCATTACTTGAAATATATTTAAGAGTACCAAGGCTTTTTGGGGGTGGAAATAAAAAGGCAAAAATGATTCTTGAGAATATATATTCCATCTCTGTTGAAGAGGGTAAAAAATCAGAAATATTTTATAATAATTTTTAGTTTCATGAGTAATGTACATTTCATATCAATTGGTGGTAGCGTAATGCATAGTTTAGCTATCTCACTAAAAAAAATTGGTTATAATGTTACAGGAAGCGACGACAAAATATACGAACCTTCGCTTTCACAATTAAAATTGCATGAACTTATTCCAAATTCCTTAGGTTGGGATGCTAATAATATCAATGATAAAATTGATTTTGTTATTCTTGGAATGCATGCCAAACATGATAATCCTGAATTATTAAAGGCTCAGGAAATAGGATTAGATATTTATTCATATCCTGATTTTATTTTTAAAGTTTCTAAAAATAAAACAAGAATTGTCATTGGTGGTAGTCATGGTAAAACTTCTATTACTTCTATGATCCTTCATGTTTTAAAAAATAATAACATAAATGTTGATTATGTATTGGGTGCTCAGCTTGATGGTTTTGAAGATACAGTCTCACTTTCTGATGAGAATGAATTTATTATTATTGAAGGCGATGAATATCTTTCATCTCCAATTGATTTATCTCCCAAGTTTCTTAAATATAAAGCTAATATTGCTTTAATTTCAGGTATATCTTGGGATCATATAAATGTTTTTGAATCTCCTGATATTTATGCTAAACAGTTTTCTTCCTTTATTGATACTATTGTTGACGGAGGTGTATTGGTTTATAATGAATCAGATACAATAGTGAAAGATATTGTACTTAAGAATGAAAGTTTTATTCGTAAAATTTATTATAATTTACCTGATTTTAAAATTTTAAATAACAAAATTTTCATTAATACTGATGAAGGTGATATACCTCTTCAAATTTTTGGTAAGCATAATCTATCGAACCTTGAGGGAGCCAGAAAAATTTGTTCACTTCTTGGAGTTTTTGATAACGATTTTTATAATTCAATTTCATCTTTTAGTGGTGCTAGTAAGCGTCTTCAAATAATTTATAATGATAAAAAAAATCTATTAATTCGTGATTTTGCCCATTCACCCAGTAAATTAACTGCTAGTGTTAATGCTGTAAGCGAAACCTTTACTGACACTTTTATTATTTGCGTTTATGAATTGCATACTTTTAGCAGCTTAAATTTAGATTTCATAAGTCAATACAATGGAACTTTGGATAACTGTGACTTACCTATTGTGTTTATTGACAAACAGAATAAAAAATTGGATTCTACTAATTCTATAAATAACGAAATAATCTCTAAAGCATTTGGTATTAATAATTTGATCATAATTGATAATTCAAATGATTTATTTACCTATCTAATTTCAATGGATTACAAAAACACTTGTCTATTATTAATGAGTTCAGGAAATTTTGGCTCCATGAGTATTGAAAAACTTAAATTTCATATTTCAAATGGAAATTAAAAATATATTTTTTGATTTAGATCATACTTTATGGGATTTTGAAAAAAATTCAGCTTTAACATTTGAATTATTATTTAAAAAATATAATCTAGACATTGATCTAAATTCCTTTTTGGTAGTTTATGTTCCAATAAATCTTGAATATTGGCGTTTATATCGAAATGAGGTTATTTCTAAAGAATATCTAAGATATAATAGACTAAATGATGTATTTAAAAAATTAAATATTAATGTCTCGAGTGATTTAATTAATAAAATATCGTATGATTATATCGAAAATCTTCCCAAATTCAATTATTTAATTGATGGAGCTCACGAATTATTATTATACTTAAAGAATAAATACAGATTATTTCTTATCACGAATGGCTTTAGAAACGTACAAGCTAATAAACTTAAAAATTCTGGAATTGATATTTTTTTTGACTCTGTATATGATTCTGAAAGTATTGGAGTAAAAAAACCAAATCCTTTAATTTTTAATCATGCATTAAAAGATTCAAATTCTATTGCAAAAGAATCACTAATGATTGGAGATAGTTTTGAAGCTGACATACTAGGCTCTCTCTCTGTTGGAATGAATGCTATTCATTATATAAATTTTGGTGAAAAAGAACATGATAAATGTATAATTGTAAATAACCTTATTAAAATTAAAGATATTATTTAGAACAACTGTCTTTTAATTTCCGCTAATATAATTCCAGTTGCAACCGAAACATTTAAAGATGATATTTTTCCTTGCAATGGTATGTTAATTGATTTATTACAAAGTTTAAGTATTGATTTATTAATTCCTGATCCTTCAGATCCCATAATTAAAGCAGTTCTTAATTCAAAAGTATGATCATATAAAGATTTGGGACCTTTTTCATCAGCTCCAATTATGTCGACATCATTTTCTTTTAGAAAGTAAATAGCATCTTTTATATGGTCAACTTTACAAATAGGAAGATTGAAAATACCGCCAGAAGATGATTTTATTGTTTCACCATTTATAGGTGAACTCCCAGATTTTGAAATTATTATTGCATCCACCCCTAAACACTCTGCACTTCTGACTATTGCTCCAAAGTTTTTAGTATCTGTAATTCCATCCAAAATTAATAATAGAATAGATTTTTTATTATTAATTAGTTTTTCTAGATCATTAATATTTAAAGTAGATATTGGTGAAATTGTTGCGACCACTCCTTGGTGGTTATTTTTAGTTAACCTATTTAGTTTTTCAATTGGAACGAAGGAAATATTTATACCCTTTTTATGAACTCGAGATTTTATATTTTCTACAAAAGAATTGTTTTTCTCAACAAATACTTTATCAATTTCAACATTATTTTCTAACGCTTCGTATACAGCTCTTTTCCCATATATTAAGAAATCTTTATTTGAATTCATTAATTAGAATTAAAATATTTTACTAACTCTACAAGTTTGCTTTCTTTTTTTAGATCCAATTTGCTTTTCTTTCTAAAAGATTTATATTTCTGATCATCAAAAACTTTTAACTCAGATAGCTTTTTATGCTTTGTGGGAACTCTTATGTATTTATCATCAATTAAAAAAAAGTAAAATCCATCATCTTTCCACTCAGGGTTATCGGTTTTACCATATCCAGACGTTGGAGCACTTATACCTGCTTCAATAGGTTTTTGAAGTTTTTTTCTTGGAAAGTAATACAAACTTATTTTTTCTAATTCTATACATTTTCTTAAAATCCCAATTTCTCCATACTCAACAGAATTTAAAGCATGAAGTTTATATTCTTTACCGTTCATTTCTATTTTAACTTTATCATTTACTTCTATAGGAGTAATTTTTCCATTCTTTCCTCTTATTTGAAAATTTTGAGCAACCAAATCAATTCTTATTTCCCCATCATATGAATTCCCATTTTCAAAAACTATTTTTCCTTTATCAAAATCTGGATTTAGGTAAGGTGTTCCATCAATTTCATTATCATATTTATTTAGTTTTTCTAAAAGAAAAACATTTCCACCTCTAAATAAGTTTTGTTCTGTAAGTTCTGTAAAACTTTGTCCATTTAGGCTGTTTACAATTAGTATTAGTATAAAGATTTTTTTCATAATTATTAATTAAAGCTAATTTAAAAAAAAAGCGCCCCAATAGGGCGCTTTTTAAAATTTATGTGTAATACTAATTACTTAGTATCCCACCATAATTTTGTATCCTGGTTGTCAGGACCTTGAGCAGCAACAGCAGCATCATAGCTAGCTTTGTTTTGCGTAGGAACTAATCCACCATAACCATTTCTTACAGGAACTCCAGTCCCAGTAATTGCAGCAGCAGGAGGAGATAATACAGGATAATCAAGTCTTCTCCATTCAGTCCATGACTCATATCCTTGTAAGAACATATCTACCCACTTTTCCATTGCAATAGTTTCCATTGCATTAGATCCAACAGTAATACTGTTTGCATAAGCAGCTGCAGCAGAAGATGAAACACCCCATCTTTCACATGAAGCTTGAACACCTAGTCTAACCCATGTTTGAGTATCGCCTACTGTTGTCCAACCTCTCTCATAAGCTTCAGCCATTGCAAAACATACTTCAGAGTATGTTGCAATCCATCCACCTTGTTGAGTACCATCATAAATGATTCTTCCATCAATTCCAGAAAGTAAAGTTTCTAAAACTCCTGGATTTTCAAGACCATACTCAAGACCAACATACTCAGTACCGTTAGAAATAGCAGTACCGTCAGCCATGTAAGGTAATCTTGGATCACCAGTTGCTTTTAAGTGATCAATAAATTTTTCACTTACAACAAAGTCATATCTTGTTTGAAACCTATCTTGCCATGGATTATCAAAAGCATCACTAGTAAGATATGGATAGTGTAAATCACCACCACTTGAAATAACTCCACTATTGTAAGCTGAATTAAATACACTAGAAGCAGTTGATGAATCTACATCAGCCATTCTAAGAGCGATTCTCATTTTAATAGTGTTAGCCATTACTCTCCATCCATTCATGTTTCCACCAAATAGAATATCACCATTTAATCCTCCGTTATCCATCATTCCCATAGCAGCATCAAGATTAGCTAATAAAGAAGTAAAGATATCTTTTACAGAATCAAATTTAGGTGATGTATTCTCAGAACCTTGTAAAGCTTCTGAATAAGGTATCATACCCCATCTGTCAGTCATATTAAGATAATAGTATGCCATCATAATATGAGCAGCAGCTTTTTGGTTACCATTACTACCACCACCAGTAACTTCAGTTGGAAATTTCTCATTTAAATCAAGAACTTCCTGAAGATCTTTAAGTGGTCCAGTATAATAACCATTGTATGACCATTGTTCAGTATCGTATCTTGAATAAGATGTATAAGTTACATCAGATACAGTTTGAACATAATAGTTCGGAGTTACAGGACTAACAACGTTAGGCATCCATGTCATAGCATTTGTTAGAAGTGCATCCGTTTTTTTTGAAGTTGGAGAGTTAGGGTTAACATTCTCATCACCAAAGTCAACAGTTTCACATGAAACTATTAGGAAAGAGAAAATTAACGTTAAAACTCCAATTTTATTAATTAAATTTTTCATTTTATAAAAATTATATATTAAAATGTTAGACTTAAGTTAAGACCTATTGTTCTTGATGGAGGTAACTGACCACCTTCAACATTTCTATATCCAGTAGCAATTGATCCAGATCCTTCGATCTCACTTGGATCAAGCCCACCATGAGGAATATTAGAATACAATAACAATAAGTTATTACCAACTAACGCAAGATTAATATTTTCAAATGGCGTACCATCAATCATATCTTGAGGAAAATTATATCCTATTCTTGCTGTTCTTAGCTTAACATAAGAAGCATCATATAACCAGTTCTCGTGATTTCCGAAGAAATGCTGGTAAAAGTAGTAACTAGCTGACATATATGTGTCAACAGGTTCACCACTAGCAGTTACACCAACAACATTTACTCCACCACCAGCTGAAACAGGATCTCTCAAAGGATTTCCTTTAGCATTAAGCCCTACAGTATCCTCGTGAATACCTGAGTAGTATGTAAACATGTTTGTTGTTGAATAGAAAGTACCACCTTTTTGGAAATCAAATCCAAGACCTAAATCCCAATTTTTATAATTGAAAGCAGTACTAAATCCACCAGTAAAGTCAGGTAATAAGTTACCTAAAATTTGCTGACTTTCATATGTAGCATTACCAGAAGAAGTTAAGACTTGAGTACCATTGGCATCTCTTACTTTCTTTCTACCTACCCACATTCCCCATTCTTCGCCAACTCTTTCTTGTAATTGTAAACTATACCAAGAAGCCCAGCTATCAAGAACTCTTACATCAATTCCGTCAGCAAGCTTATCTGTATATTTATTTAAAGTAGCAAAGTTAAATGAAAGATCCCAGTTGAAATCAGCAGTTGAAACAGGGTTAAGGTTTAAAGTAACCTCAAAACCTTCAGCTGAAGATTCACCAGAGTTAATCGCTAATCCTGTATAACCAGTTGATCCAGTTACAGGTATAGAAATTGGTTGATCTTTATCTTTTCTATCAAAATATGTAACGTCAATACCGATTTTGTTATCAAGGAAACTAAATTCAGCACCAACTTCAAACTCGCTTCTAGTTCCACCCAATAAATTAGGATTTGCTTGAGTGTTAGGAACAGAGAATCTTGGGAAAGAACCGTAAGCAGTTCCAACACCATAAACCTGAGTAGTAGCATATGTTCCAGGGAATACAGGAGCCTGAGAATAACCAGCTCTTAATTTAGCAAAAGTTATATCAGCACTATCAATTAATTCACTAAGAATTAAACTACCTGAAAGACCCCAAGTGTTAATTCTGTTACTATCAGGATTAGCAGTTGATCCCCAGTCAAATCTATATGAAGCATCTAAATATGCAATACTGTTGTATCCAACAGAAACACTGGCATAAGTAGATAATATTTTAGATTTTGATAAACTTGAGGAATAATTAGGTCTATCAACCGAAGTTGCAATACTGTAAAAATCAGGAATAGATAATCCACCTACAGTAGATGCAGAAATTGATTGATTTCTATTTTGAGTAGCTTGGTAACCTACAATTGCTGAAACATCAAAATCTTCGAATCTTTCATCATATTGTAAAGTTGCAGCTAACTCATTTTGAATATATCTAGAAGTTGATTCGCTGTATGAAGCTTGATCAATACCACCCCATCCAGTTCTTCCATTGTATTCATAAGAATTAAATCTTCTTCTTGCTTCTACAGTTGCAGTTATATTATCATTTAATTCGTAGTTAAGTCCGAAATTTCCAAACAATGTATTTTTTCTTTGGTTACTTTGATCACCATAGAAATCAAATTGAGGAGCATCCCAATACTTTGGAGTAGCATTTCTAGCAGAAACTCTATTCCAAGTATAGTAATTACCTTCGAAATAATAATTTTGTTCTAATCTATCCATATCCAATTGACGTTGCCACCACTGGCTAAAGTTTGCACCTAAACCTCCATAACCATTGACAGGGAAATTTTTTGTTTTTCTATACTGATAATTTAAAGATGTGAATGCAGTTAAACGATCTGCAATTTTTACATCACCAGTAATATTAACATCAATTTGGTTCCTATCTGTGTTAGGGAATGGTAATTGTTCGTCAATTAATCTCATTGATCCTCTAACAGTTGCTGTGTCAGAACCACTATTAAATGCTAAAGTAGTACTGTTTTCAACACCATTGTTAAAGAAATCTTTTACGTTATCAGGATTTGCATTCCAAGCTCTTAATGAACCGAATTCTGGGTGGTTAGGTATCCAACTATCCCAGTGTCTAACCATAGTTCCATCCATTGGAGGACCCCATGATTCATCAGCACCATAATAAGGAATTTTATGTCCATTAAACGCAGCCCATGAAGCTGGGTCTGTAGCTGGATTGTAAGTAAATAAATCCCACTCTTGATCATAACCACCACCATATTCATTTTGATACTTAGGAAGTAACGAAACTGAACTAATAGATGTTGAATGATTAACAGTGAAATTATTTTCACCAGCTTTTGCTTTTTTAGATGAAATAACGATTACACCACTTTTTGCATCTGCACCATAAAGAGCAGTCGCAGCAGCACCTTTAAGTACCGATATGTTAGCAATGTTATCAACGTTAATATCAGACATAGCATAAACTTTTACACCATCTACGACATATAAAACGTCAGATTCACCTCTTAATCTTAAGAAACCGTTATCAAATGTTGAACTTGATCCGCCAATCATTTGAACACCGGCAACCTTACCTGTCAAAGCGACATTAAGGTCAACTTGTTTACTTTCAGCAATTACATCACCAGAAACAGTCTGCTGAGCAAATCCAAGAGATTTTTTATCTCTGGAAATACCAAGGGCTGTAACTACAACCTCTTCAAGAGCACTTGATGGTGAAAGGCTAAAGTTTAAAGTTGCTGATGCTCCAACAGTTGAAGATGCAGTAGCGTACCCAACGAAGCTAACAACTAAGACATCACCCTCAGAGGCTGAGATAGAATAATTTCCATCAAAGTCAGTTGTAACACCATTTGAAGTACCTTCAACAATAACGGTAGCTCCAGGAAGTGGAACCGAGTTATCATCTGTAACCGTACCAGAAACTGTTTTTTGAGCAAAGCTTAATTGAAATGCCATTAAAAATGACATAAACAATGCTTTAAAAAATAGTTTTTTCATAATATTATTTATTTGTAACAGGCAAATATGTTAATAAATTGTTAATAAGACAAGAAAAAAAACAAAAAATAGCATTTTTTTCAGAGGTACAAAAAAAGTAATGTTTTTTTAAATTATCCATAATTTTAGATATTCTTTATTGAGAATTCCATAAACACAAAAATATTCATATTATACATTATATATATATGCATTTTCAAACATCAATTAATATTTATTGGTTTTTTTTTTCCATTGGTTTGAATAGTTGTAAAATTATTATACATTTGCAGCCCTTTTAAGAGGGAAAATATAAGAATATGCCAACTATATCACAATTAGTTAGAAAAGGAAGAAAAAAAGTTGTTAAGAAAAGTAAGTCTGCTTCTCTAGTAGGTTGTCCTCAGAAAAGAGGTGTATGTACTAGGGTTTATACAACTACTCCTAAAAAACCAAACTCAGCTATGAGAAAAGTAGCTAGAGTTAGGTTAACTAATGGTATTGAAGTTAATGCATACATACCAGGTGAAGGTCACAATTTACAAGAACACTCAATTGTTTTAGTTAGGGGTGGACGTGTAAAAGATTTACCAGGTGTGCGTTATCACATTGTAAGAGGAGCACTTGATACTGCCGGGGTTGAAGGAAGATTACAGAGAAGATCAAAGTATGGTGCAAAAAAAGCAAAGGCTAAAAAGTGATGTTCAATTTTTAATGAACCGCTCAATTAAAATAAAATGAGAAAAAGAAAAGCAAAAAAACGTCCTCTACTTCCAGATCCGAAATTTAACGATAAACTAGTAACCAGATTTGTTAACATGTTAATGTTAGACGGAAAAAAATCTATTTCCCTTAAAATATTTTATGATGCTCTTGATATAGTTGAGGGTAAAAAGCAAGATTCTGAAAAATCATCACTTGAAATTTGGAAAGAAGGTTTGTCTAACGTAATGCCCCAAGTTGAAGTTAGAAGTAGAAGAGTTGGTGGAGCTACATTTCAAATTCCAATGCAAATAAGACCTGATAGAAAAATTTCTCTTGGTATGAAATGGTTAATAAGTTTTGCAAGAAAAAGAAATGAAAAATCAATGGCACAAAAATTAGCTTCTGAAATTCTTGCTGCTCAAAAAGAAGAAGGCGCTGCGGTAAAAAAGAGAACAGATACTCACAAAATGGCTGAGGCAAATAAAGCATTTTCACACTTTAGATTCTAAAATAATGGCAAGAGATTTAAAATATACTAGAAATATTGGAATTGCTGCGCACATTGATGCTGGTAAAACTACCACTACAGAAAGAATTCTATATTATACAGGTGTGAGTCATAAAATTGGTGAAGTTCATGATGGAGCTGCTACCATGGATTGGATGGAGCAAGAACAAGAAAGAGGAATTACAATTACTTCAGCTGCTACAACATGTACATGGAATTTTCCTACAGATCAAGGTAAAAAAGTTGAAGGATCTAAGCCTTATCATTTTAATATAATTGATACACCAGGCCACGTCGACTTTACTGTTGAAGTTAATAGATCTTTGAGAGTTTTAGATGGTCTAGTTTTTTTATTTAGTGCTGTTGATGGTGTAGAACCACAATCTGAAACAAACTGGAGACTTGCAGATAATTATAAAGTTCCAAGAATGGGCTTTGTAAATAAAATGGACAGACAAGGTTCAGACTTCCTTAAAGTTTGTAACCAAATAAAAACTATGTTAAAATCTAATGCAGTTCCTATTGTTCTACCAATTGGAAATGAAGAAGATTTTAAAGGTATTATAGACCTAGTTAAGAATCGTGGAATTGTTTGGCATGAGGAAAATAAAGGATCAACTTTCGATGTTGTTGATATACCTGAAGATATGAAGGATGAAGTTGAAAAATATAGGGCAAATCTAATAGAAGCTGTTGCCGAATATGACGATAATTTATTAGAAAAATTCTTTGAAGATCCTGAATCGATATCAGAAGATGAAATTCATGAAGCATTAAGAAAGGCAGCTCAGGATATGAGCATTATTCCAATGGTTTGTGGATCTGCATTTAAAAATAAAGGAGTACAATTTCTTTTAGATTGTGTTTGTAGATATTTACCATCTCCTATCGACAAAGAAGCTATAGTTGGTACTGACCCAGATAATGATAGTGAAATTTTAAGAAAGCCCTCTGTTACAGAACCTTTTTCTGCTTTAGCTTTTAAAATAGCAACTGATCCATATGTGGGTAGACTAGCATTTTTTAGAGTGTACTCCGGAAGACTTGATGCCGGGTCATATGTGTTTAATAACAGATCTGAATCAAAAGAAAGAATTTCTAGAATATATCAAATGCATGCTGACAAGCAAAATGCTATTGATTTTATCGAGGCTGGTGATATTGGTGCTGCGGTAGGCTTCAAGGATATTAAAACTGGAGATACTCTAAGTTCAGAAAAACATCCAATTATTCTGGAAAGTATGATTTTTCCAGATCCTGTTATTGGTATTGCAGTTGAACCTAAAACTAAGGCTGATGTAGATAAGTTAGGTATTGCATTATCAAAATTAGCTGAGGAAGATCCAACATTCCAAGTCAGAACTGATGAAGCATCTGGTCAAACAATTATTTCTGGAATGGGTGAATTGCACTTAGACATCCTTGTTGACAGATTAAGAAGAGAATTTAAAGTCGAGGTTAATCAAGGTAAACCACAGGTGGAATATAAAGAAGCAATTACCGCTTCAGCTCAACACAGAGAGGTTTACAAAAAACAAACAGGTGGTAGAGGTAAATTTGCTGATATAGTATTTACTATGGAGCCTGGTGAAGAAGAGAAAGAGGGATTAGAATTTATTAATAAGATCAAAGGTGGTAATATTCCAAAAGAATATATTCCATCGGTTGAAAAAGGATTTAAAGATGCTATGAAAAACGGACCCCTTGCTGGATTTGAAATTGATTCTCTTAAAGTAACATTAACAGATGGATCATTCCACCCTGTTGATTCAGATTCTCTTTCATTTGAATTAGCTGCTAAGTTAGGTTTCAAAGAAGCTGCAAGATTAGCTAAATCAGTTATTATGGAGCCAATGATGAAACTAGAAGCTCTAACACCTGAAGAAAATATGGGTGATATTGTTGGGGATTTGAATAGAAGAAGAGGTCAAGTTAATAACATGGATGATAGAGCTGGATCTAAAGTAGTGAAAGCTATGGTTCCATTATCAGAAATGTTTGGATATGTAACAGCTCTGAGAACTTTGAGTTCAGGAAGAGCTACATCTACAATGGAGTTTTCGCACTATGCTGAAACACCAAGAAACATTTCAGATGAAGTAATAGCATCAATTAAAGGAGTTAATCAAGAATAATTATGAGTCAGAAAATTAGAATAAAGCTAAAATCATATGACTTTAACCTGGTTGATAAATCAGCTGAGAAGATTGTAAAAACTGTCAAAACAACTGGTGCAATTGTTACTGGTCCAATTCCTCTTCCAACTAAGAAGAAAATATTTACAGTATTAAAATCTCCTCACGTAAATAAAAAAGCTCGTGAACAATTTCAGTTATCCTCATATAAAAGGTTGCTGGATATATATAGTTCATCATCTAAAACAATTGATGCTCTTATGAAATTGGAATTACCTAGTGGAGTTGAAGTTGAGATTAAAGTATAAAGAATAATAATATGTCTGGACTAATTGGAAAAAAAATTGGAATGACTAGCCTCTATGATAATGAGGGTAAAAATTTAGCTTGCACTATTATTCAGGCTGGCCCATGTATTGTAACTCAGGTTAAAAATGAAGAAAAAGATGGATATAGCTCTGTTCAGTTAGGTTTTCTTGATAAAAAAGAAAATAAATTTAACAAGGCTGAAACTGGACACTTTAAAAAAGCAAAAACAGATCCAAAAAGAAAACTTGTTGAGTTTAAAGATTTTGAGAAAGAGCTAAACATTGGTGATGTAGTTAATGTAGACCACTTTGTTGAAGGTGAGTATGTTGATGTTTCAGGTATTTCTAAAGGAAAAGGTTTTCAGGGTGTAGTTAAAAGACATGGATTTGCTGGAGTTGGTCAGGCTACTCACGGTCAGCATAACAGATTAAGAGCTCCTGGTTCAATTGGTGCTGCATCTTACCCAGCAAGAGTATTCAAAGGAATGAGAATGGCTGGTCAAACTGGGAATTCTAAAGTAACTGTTCAAAATTTAAAAGTATTAAAAGTTGTTCCTGAAAAAAACTTGTTAGTATTAAAAGGAGCAATCCCTGGTCATAAAAACTCATTTATTGTAATAAGAAAGTAATGAAAGTACCCGTTTTAAACATAAAAGGTAAAACAACTGGAAGAGAAATTGAGCTTTCAAAAAATATTTTTGGAATTGATCCAAATGAACATGCTGTGTATCTTGATGTAAAACAGTTTCTTGCAAATCAAAGACAGGGTAATGCAAAAACAAAAGAAAGAAGTGAAATTAAGGGTAGTACAAGAAAAATTAAGAAACAAAAGGGTACTGGTACTGCAAGGGCAGGAAGCATCAAAAATCCATTATTTAGAGGTGGAGGAACTGTTTTTGGACCGAGAACAAGAGATTACGGAATAAAACTTAATAAAAATGTAAAAAGATTAGCTAGAAAATCTGCATTATCAATCAAGTTAAAAGCTAAGTCTATATCTGTTATTGAAAGTTTAAACTTTAAAAATCCAAAAACTAAGTCTTTTATTGATGTTTTATCTGCAATTGGACTGGATACTAAAAAAACCTTATTCGTAACTAATGGACTTAATAAAAATGTATATTTGTCCGCGCGAAATTTAAATAAATCAGAGGTAATTACTGATTCAGAAATTTCAACGTATAAAATAATGAATGCTCAGCATTTAGTTATTGAAGAAAATGTAATTGAAAAAATTGAATCAAATTTAGGATAGTAAAATGGAAATTATTTTAAAACCAATTATTACAGAAAAAGCTACAAATGATAGTGAACTTAGAAATCGCTACACATTTGTTGTAAGTAGGTTTGTTAATAAAATTCAAATTAAAAAAGCTATTCAGGAAAAATATAGTGTAACTGTTGAAAAAGTTAGGACTCAAATATATGGTCCTGAAAGAAGTACTAAATACACTAAGAAAGGTATTCAGAATACTAAGTCAAAGATTATAAAGAAAGCTATAGTTCAGCTTGCTGAAGGAGATACAATTGATTTTTACAGTAATCTATAAATATTTATTATGCCAATTAAATCATTAAAACCGATAACACCAGGACAACGAGGAAGAACCGTGAATGGTTTTGATGCTATTACTACTAATAAGCCTGAAAAATCTTTATTAGTTCCAGCTAAAAGGTCTGGAGGACGAAATAGTCAGGGTAAAATGACCATGAAGTATAGAGGTGGTGGTCATAAGAAAAAATATAGACTTATTGATTTCAAAAGAGATAGAAAAGATGAAAATGCTGAGGTACTCAGTATTGAATATGATCCAAATCGATCTGCTTTTATAGGTCTAATCAAGTTTGAAGATGGTGAGAAGAGATATATTATTGCTCCAAAAGGTTTAAAAGTTGGACAAAAAGTTGTTTCAGGAGATAATGTTTCTCCTCAAATAGGTAATTGTATGCCACTTTCATCTATACCTCTTGGTACTACGATATGTTGTATTGAAATGACACCAGGTAGAGGTGCTGTCCTTGCTAGAAGTGCGGGTTCATTTGCTCAATTAATGGCAAGAGATGGGAAGTTTGCAACTATCAAGTTACCATCAGGTGAGACTAGATTAATTCTTGTTAATTGCTATGCAATGATCGGTTTAGTTTCTAATTCTGACCATCAATTAGTTGTTTCTGGAAAAGCTGGTAGATCAAGATGGCTAGGAAGAAGACCTAGAACAAGAGCCGTAGTTATGAATCCTGTTGATCATCCAATGGGGGGTGGTGAAGGTAAAGCATCTGGAGGTCACCCAAGATCTAAAAAAGGTATACCTGCTAAAGGATACCGAACAAGAAATAAGAAAAAATTTAGTAATAAGTTCATTATTGAAAAAAGAAAATAATTATGCCAAGATCACTTAAAAAAGGACCATACGTAAAACTAAGTTTGTTGAAAAAAGTTCAAGCTAATCTTGATTCAAACAAAAAAAGTGTTATTAAGACATGGTCTAGATCTTCCATGATTATCCCTGATTTTGTAGGACAGACTATTGCAGTGTATAATGGTAGACAATTCGTTCCTGTTTACATCACTGAAAACATGGTTGGACATAAATTAGGTGAGTTTTCACCTACTAGATCTTTTAGAGGACATGGGGGTGGAAGAAAATAAATAATATGGGTTCAAGAAAAAGAAATAAAGCAGAAGAATTAAAAGAGCTTAATAAAAACAGAGTTTTTGCTAAACTTAATAATTGTCCTACTTCACCAAGAAAAATGCGCTTAGTTGCTGATCAGGTAAGGGGTAAGAAAGTTGAGAAAGCTTTATCTATTTTAAAATTTAGTCAAAAACAACCTTCTCTAAGATTGGAGAAGCTTTTATTATCAGCCATCAATAATTGGCAACAAAAGAATCCTGATTCAGATATTGAAAAAGAAAATTTATATATAAGTGAAATAAAAGTTGATAGTGCTGGAATGTTAAAGAGATTAAGACCTGCTCCTCAAGGAAGGGCTCATAGAATTAGAAAGAGATCCAATCATGTTACTTTAGTTTTAGATAATTTAAATCAAACTCAAGATTAATTATGGGACAAAAAACTAATCCAATAGGAAATAGACTAGGAATCATAAGAGGTTGGGAATCTAACTGGTATGGTGGTAAGAGTTTTGGAAATATGATTGCAGAAGATGATAAAATAAGAAAATATATTTTCACTCGTCTTGCTAAAGCGAGTGTTTCAAGAGTTATCATTGAAAGAACATTAAAGTTAGTAACTATAACAATTACGACTGCTAGACCTGGGATTATTATTGGAAAAGCGGGACAGGAAGTTGATAAATTAAAAGAAGAATTAAAAAAATTATCTGGTAAAGATATTCAACTAAATATCGTTGAAATTAAAAGACCAGAACTTGAAGCTCAATTAGTAGCATCATCTATTGCTCGTCAAATTGAAAATAGAATTTCATTTAGAAGAGCTATTAAAATGTCAATTGCTGCAACAATGAGAATGAATGCTGAAGGAATAAAAGTACAGATTTCTGGAAGATTAAATGGTGCCGAAATGGCTAGAACAGAATCTTATAAAGAGGGAAGAATTCCACTTTCAACATTTAGAGCTGACATTGACTATGCATTAGTTGAAGCGCATACAACTTATGGTAGACTTGGAGTGAAGGTATGGATTATGAAAGGAGAAGTTTATGGAAAAAGAGAACTTTCTCCACTTGTTGGTTTAAGTATGGTTAAGAAAAAGAAAAATAATAAACAAAGAAGAAGATAAATTAAGATATGTTATCACCAAAAAGACAGAAATTTAGAAAAATGCAAAAAGGCAGGATGAAGGGTGTCTCTCAAAGAGGTCACAGATTATCCAATGGTATGTTTGGTATCAAATCTCTTCAGTCTAAGTTTATTACATCCAGACAGATTGAAGCTGCAAGGATTGCTGCAACTAGATATATGAAAAGAGAAGGTCAGCTTTGGATTAAAATTTTTCCAGATAAACCTATAACTAAGAAGCCACTAGAAGTTAGAATGGGTAAAGGTAAAGGTGCTCCAGAGTATTTTGTTGCTGTTGTTAAGCCCGGTAGAATTATGTTTGAAGTTGCTGGTGTTGATATAGATACTGCTAAAGAAGCTTTAAGATTAGCTGCTCAAAAATTACCTGTAAAAACTAAGTTTATTATTGCTAATGATTATGAACTTGTATAAATGATGAAACAAAAAGAAATTATAATATTATCTGATGATGAGCTTAATGATAAGCTTGATGCTTTAAAAAAGAGCTTACATGATATAAAACTTACTCATGTAGTTTCACCTATTGAGAATCCTCTTCAGATCAGAAATTTAAGAAGAACGATAGCTAGATTAAAAACAGAAGTTTTTAAAAGAACTAATAAATAATTATGGAAAAGAGAAATTTAAGAAAAGAAAGAATTGGCATAGTTACTAGTAATAAAATGCAAAAATCTATAGTTGTTTCCGAAGTTGGTAAAGTTAAACATCCAATGTATGGGAAGTTCGTTTTAAAAACAAAAAAATATCAAGTTCATGATGAAAAAAATGAATGTGGAGAAGGTGATGTTGTAAAAATCATGGAAACTAAGCCAATTAGTAAAAATAAAAGATGGAGATTGGTTGAAATAATTGAAAAAGCTAAATAATATATGTTACAGCAAGAAAGTAGATTATTAGTCGCAGACAACACAGGAGCAAAACAAGTTTTGACCATTAGAGTTCTTGGTGGAACAAAAAAAAGGTATGCTTCATTAGGAGATAAGATTGTTGTAACAATTAAACAAGCAACACCAAATGGTACTGTTAAAAAAGGACAAGTTTCAACGGCTGTTGTTGTAAGAACTCAAAAAGAAGTAAGGAGAAAGGATGGTTCTTACATTAGATTTGATGATAATGCATGTGTTTTATTAGATGCAGCGGGTGAGATGAGAGGAACTAGAGTTTTTGGGCCTGTTGCTAGAGAGCTTAGAGATAAAAATTTTATGAAAATTGTATCATTAGCACCTGAAGTTTTATAATTATGAAATTTAAAATTGGAGATAACGTAAAAATAATTGCCGGAGACCAAAAGGGTTCATCAGGTAAGATTATAAAAATTTTTAGATCAAAAAATAAGGCTTTAGTTGAAGGTATGAATATGGTTAAAAAGCATAATAAGCCTAATGCTAATAACCCTAAAGGTGGTATTGTAGAAAAAGAAGCACCGATCCATGTTTCAAATTTATCTTTTGTAACTAAAGATGGTAAATCAACTAGAGTTACTTATAAAGTTGAAGATGGCAAAAAAGTAAGAGTTGCAATTAAAACTAAAGAAATTATATAATTATGTCTTACATACCTAGATTAAAGAAAGATTATAAGGAAAATGCAACTAATGCTATTAAAGAAGCTCATGGTTTAAAGAACATTATGGAGGTTCCTAAGCTAAAAAAGATTGTTATAAGTAGAGGTGTGGGAGGAGCTGTTTCTGACAAAAAACTTATTGAATATGCTGTTGAAGAATTAACATCAATTTCTGGTCAAAAAGCTATTGCAACAAAATCTAAGAAAGATGTTGCAACTTTTAAACTTAGAAAAGGTATGCCTATTGGAGCTAAAGTAACTTTAAGAGGAAATATAATGTATGAGTTTTTAGATAGACTAATAACAGCAGCTTTGCCAAGAGTTAGAGAATTCCAAGGGATTAAAAACTCTGGCTTTGATGGCAGAGGTAACTACACTTTAGGAGTTACTGAGCAAATAATTTTTCCAGAAATTGATATTGATAAAATAAATAATATTTCAGGAATGGATATCACGTTTGTTACATCAACAAATGATGATAGTTTAGCAAAAAGTTTATTAAAAGAATTGGGATTACCATTTAAAAAGAATTAGTATATGGCAAAAGAATCAATGAAAGCTCGTGAAGTAAAAAGAGCAAAAATGTGTGCAAAGTACGCAGATAAAAGGAAAGCTTTGAAAGCTGCTGGTGATTATGTTGGTTTACAAAAACTGCCAAAAAACTCATCACCTGTTAGAGCGCATAATAGATGTAAAATTACAGGAAGACCAAAGGGCTATATGAGACAATTTGGAATTTCGAGAGTAATGTTTAGGGAAATGGCCAATAAAGGTTTAATTCCAGGAGTAAGAAAAGCAAGTTGGTAGTAAAAAAATAAGAAATGAATACAGATCCAGTAGCAGATTATTTAACTAGAATTAGAAATGCAAATCAAGCAGGTTTAAAAACTGTTGAAATTCCTAGTTCAAATATCAAGAAAGAAATTACTAAAATATTGGTAGACCAAGGTTTTATTCTTAATTATAAAATTATTGATGATAATCTGCAAGGTATTATCAAAATTGCATTAAAATATGACAAGATTACTAGTGAGCCTGTTATTAAAAATCTTCAAAGAGTTAGTAAGCCTGGATTAAGAAAATATTCCAATAGTAAGACTATTCCTAGAGTATTGAACGGATTAGGTATAAGTATAGTTTCCACATCTAAAGGTTTGATGACTGGAAAAAAAGCTAAAAGTGAAAACCTTGGTGGTGAAATAATTTGTAATGTTTATTAATTAATAATTATGTCTAGAGTAGGTAACAGTCCAATTTTGATTCCTGAAGGTGTTAATGTTCAAATTAATCCTAAAGATGTTATAATATCTGGAAAATTAGGTTCTTTGACTCAAACTTACGATACTATCTCCGTTGAAAAGAAAGAAAATCAACTTTTAGTTTCAAGAGAAAAGAATAATAATGAACATAAATCTAAGCATGGATTGTATAGGTCGTTATTTGCAAATATGATTACAGGTGTTAGTGAAGGATATACAATAGACTTAGAATTAGTTGGTGTTGGTTACAGAGCCTCTAACTCAGGTCAGAATTTACAAATAGCCTTAGGTTTTTCTCACAACATTGTTATTAAGTTAGCTGATGAAGTAAAAGTCCAAACTATTAGTGAAAAAGGGGCTAATCCAATTATAAAACTTACTTCTCATGATAAACAACTAGTAGGTATGGTTGCTGCAAAAATTAGATCATTCAGAAAACCTGAACCATATAAAGGTAAAGGAGTAAGATATGTTGGTGAACAAATAAGAAGAAAGGCAGGTAAATCTGCATAATAAAACTAAAATGACTAAGAAAACAACATTAAAGAGAAATAAAATTAAAAAGAGAATTAGAAAAATAGTTTTTGGAACTAAGGATAAACCAAGATTAACTGTTTTTAGAAGTAATAAAGAAATTTATGCTCAAATCATTGATGATGTAAGTGCTAACACAATTGTTGCAGCATCATCAACTGACAAGGATTTAAAATTAAAAACAACAAATAAAACAGAAATTTCTAAAATTGTTGGTGATTCAATAGGAAAGAAAGCTCTTAAGGCTGGTATTAAAAAAATATCCTTTGATAGAAATGGATATTTATATCATGGTAGAGTAAAATCTTTAGCTGAAGGTGCTAGAGAAGCTGGATTAAATTTTTAATTAGTATGAAGAAAAAAAATATGGAATTTGTTAAGCCTGGAGGACTAGATCTAAAAGATAGATTAGTAAGTATTCAAAGGGTAACAAAAGTTACAAAAGGTGGACGTGCATTTGGTTTTTCAGCAATTGTAATTGTTGGTAATGAGGAAGGTGTAGTTGGTCATGGTTTAGGTAAAGCTAAGGAGGTATCAATAGCTATATCAAAGGCAGTTGAAGATGCAAAAAAGAATTTAGTTAAAATCCCTCTTTTTAATTCAACAATTCCTCATGAACAAAAAGGTAAGCATGGTGGTGCAAGAGTGTATATTCAACCTGCATCTCAGGGTACTGGTGTTATTGCTGGTGGTGCAGTTAGAGCTGTTTTAGAAGCAGTAGGAGTACAAGACGTTTTGTCAAAATCACAAGGGTCTTCTAATCCTCACAATGTTGTTAAAGCTACATTTGATGCTCTTTTTAAATTGAGAGATGCTAATAAAGTTGCGCAAGAAAGAGGAATCTCTTTAGATAAAGTATTTAATGGTTAATATTATGAGTACAATTAAAATTAAACAAATTAGAAGTAAAATTAGAAGGCCAAAAGATCAAAAGAAAACTCTTGAAGCCCTTGGTTTAAGAAAAATTGGTCATATTGTTGAGCATAAGAAAACTCCTTCAATTGAAGGAATGATAGCAAAAGTCAGTCATTTAATTACAGTTATTGAATAAAATGGATTTATCAAATTTAAGCCCCCAAAAGGGATCGGTTACAAGTAAAAAGAAGAGAATTGGCAGGGGTCAAGGCTCAGGAAAAGGAGGTACATCAACAAGAGGACATAATGGTGCTAAATCCAGGTCAGGATATTCAAAAAAACTTGGATTCGAAGGTGGTCAAATGCCATTGCAAAGGAGAATACCAAAATTTGGTTTTACAAATATTAATAGAGTAGAGTACAAACCTGTAAATCTTGACTCAATACAATTATTGATTGATAATAAAAAAGTAAAGAAAAAAACTATTGATATTGAAACATTAATTAATAATGGATTTGTTAAAAAGAAAGATCTTGTTAAAATTTTAGGAAGAGGAGAACTAAAATCTGCAGTTAAAGTTGAAGCTCATAGTTTTTCTGAGTCGGCTAAAAAAATGATTGAAAAAGCTGGTGGTGAAATTAAAATTGTTTAAATGTTAAAATTTATAGAAACATTAAAAAATATTTGGACTATTGAGGAGTTAAGAAATAGAATTCTTATTACTCTTTTATTTTTAGCTGTCTATCGTTTAGGTGCTCAGGTAGTTCTTCCTGGTGTTGATTATAATATTATTGCAAATGCTCAGATTGCAGGTGATGGTGGCTTACTTGGTTTGTTAAATGCTTTTACAGGAGGTGCATTTGCTAATGCATCAGTTTTTGCACTTGGGATAATGCCCTACATATCTGCATCAATTGTAGTTCAATTAATGGGTGTTGCATTACCTTATTTACAAAAGCTTCAAAAGGAAGGTGAAAGTGGAAGAAAAAAAATTACTCAAATCACTAGATGGTTGACTATAGCCATTTGTGTAGTTCAAGCACCTGCATACATTTATGGTTTAGGTGCACTTGGTGTTCCAGATACAGCATTTATATTAGGTAAAGGTCCCTCTTTCCTAATACCCTCTGTTATTATTTTAGTTACAGGTTGTGTATTTGCCATGTGGTTGGGTGAAAAGATTACAGATAGAGGAATAGGAAATGGAATTTCTTTATTGATTACAGTTGGTATTATAGCTTCATTACCATTATCATTTACACAAGAAGTTATTTCACAACTTTCAGGATCTGGTGGTTTAATTATGGTAGCTATTGAATTTGTAATATGGATAATCGTTATAGCATTATGTATTCTTTTAGTTCTTGCTGTCAGACAAATTCCAGTTCAATATGCAAGAAGGTCGGTTGCTGGTTCAGGTCCTAGTGGAGTTTATTCAAAAAGACAATACATACCATTAAGATTGAATGCATCAGGAGTTATGCCTATAATATTTGCTCAGGCAATAATGTTTGCACCAGCATATCTTGGTCAAATAATTGGTGGTTCATTCGGTCAATGGATGCAAACAGCATTTTCAAATATGTTTGGACTTGCTTACAATATTTTATTTGGATTATTAATAATCCTCTTCACATATTTTTATACAGCTATAACTGTTCCAACGAATAAGATGGCTGATGATTTAAAAAGAAGTGGTGGTTTTATACCTGGAATTAAACCTGGTGGTGAAACTGCAGACTTTCTTGACAAAATAATGTCCTTAATTACTTTTCCCGGTTCAATTTTTCTTGCCGCAATTTCAGTCTTACCGGCTGTTATTGTTGCATTAATGAATATTCAACAGGGTTGGGCGTTATTTTATGGTGGTACATCACTTTTAATAATGGTTGGTGTAGCAATAGACACAATTCAACAAATTAATGCTTATTTATTAAATAGACATTATGATGGATTGATGAAAACAGGTAAAACCAGAAGGGTAGCATAAATGGCAAAACAAGAGGCAATAGAACAGGATGGGGTAATAGTTGAAGCACTTTCAAATGCTATGTTTAGGGTAGAACTAAATAATGGTCATGTCGTTACAGCCCATATTTCTGGTAAAATGAGGATGCATTACATTAAACTTTTACCAGGAGATAAAGTAAAGTTACAAATGAGTCCATATGATTTAAGTAAAGCACGAATAACATTTAGACATTAAATTATGAAAGTTAGAGCGTCAGTTAAAAAAAGAAGTCCAGAGTGTAAAATTGTTAGAAGAAAAGGAAGACTTTATGTTATAAACAAGAAAAATCCAAGATTTAAACAAAGACAAGGTTAATTATGGCAAGAATTTCAGGTATAGATATTCCAAAAGAAAAAAGAGGTGTAGTATCATTAACTTACATTTATGGTATTGGTAGTAGCAGAGCTAAAATGATTTTAGATAGCGCTAATGTAAGTCCAGATAAGAAAGTTTCAGAGTGGTCTGATGATGATACTGCAAAAGTTAGATCTGCAGTATCACAATTGGTTATTGAAGGTGAATTGAGAGCTGAGAATCAAATTAATATTAAAAGGTTAATGGATATTGGTTCTTATCGTGGTATAAGACATAGGTTAGGTTTACCACTAAGAGGACAAAAAACTAAAAATAATTCTAGAACTAGAAAAGGAAAAAGAAAAACTGTTGCTAACAAAAAGAAAGTAACTAAATAGTTAAAATATGGCTAAAGTTGTAAATAAAAAAAGAAAAGTTGTTGTTGAATCTTTTGGTGAAGTTCATATTAATGCTTCCTTCAATAACATAATTATTTCCTTTACAAATACTAAAGGAGAAGTTGTTTCGTGGTCATCAGCTGGAAAAATGGGCTTTAGAGGATCCAAAAAAAATACACCTTATGCTGCACAACTTGCTGCTGAAGATGCTGTAAAAGTTGCCCATGACTCTGGTATGAGAAAAGTTAAAGTATATGTTAAGGGGCCAGGAAATGGAAGAGAATCAGCAATTAGAAGTATTCATAATGCTGGAATTGAAGTTACTGAGATTTTTGATGTTACTCCTATTCCTCATAATGGTTGTAGACCACCTAAAAGAAGAAGAGTTTAAAATATTTAATTATGGCAAGATACACAGGACCTAAAACAAAAATATCTAGAAAATTTGGAGAGCCATTATTTGGACCTGATAAGTCTTTTGATAAAAAGAATTATCCACCTGGTCAACATGGACCCAATAAAAGAAGACAAAAGAAGTCAGAATATGCTATTCAATTGATGGAAAAACAAAAGGCTAAGTATTTATATGGAATTCTTGAAAGACAATTTAGAAATTTATTTGAAAAGGCTAATAAAAGTAAAGGTATTACAGGTGAGGTTTTATTACAACTTTGTGAATCAAGATTAGATAATTTAGTTTACCGAATGGGTATTGCTCCGACTAGAAGTGCAGCTAGACAGTTAGTTAGTCATGAGCACATCGTTGTAAATGGGAGTGTTTGTAATATACCTTCTAGAATAATTAAAATAAGTGAAAAAGTTGGAGTAAGAGAAAAATCCAAATCATTATCTGTTATCGAAGAATCACTTTCGAATAAAGACTCAGTATATGAATGGATTTCATGGGATAGTAGTAAGCTTGAAGGAACATACAATGTGCTTCCTGAAAGAGAACAAATTCCCGAAAATATTAAAGAACAATTAATCGTCGAATTATATTCGAAATAATAATAATAAAATTATGGCAACATTTACATTTCAAAAACCAGATAAAGTAATAATGATTGATTCAACAGAATCTGAGGGTAAGTTTGAATTTAGACCTTTAGAACCTGGATACGGGTTGACCGTTGGAAATGCATTAAGAAGAGTATTACTTTCATCTTTAGAAGGTTTTGCTTTTACATCAATTAAAATTGATAATGTAGAGCATGAATTTACCTCTTTACCTGGCATTGTTGAAGATGTTACAGAAATTATTTTAAATCTTAAACAAGTAAGACTTAAAAGGCAAATTGAATCTGTAGACAATGAAACTGTTTCAGTTTCTTTAAATGCTCAAAATCAATTAAAAGCTGGTGATTTACAAAAATTTATTTCTGGGTTTCAAATTCTAAATCCTGAAACAGTTATTTGTAATATGGAAAAAAATGTTAAGTTAAATTTTGAACTTAATATTGATAAAGGAAGAGGATATGTTTCTGCTGAAGAAAATAAAAAAGTAGGAGCTCCAATAGGAACTATTTTTATGGATTCAGTTTTCACACCTATTAAAAATGTAAAGTATACGATTGAAGACTTTCGAGTTGAGCAAAAAACTGACTATGAAAAGTTAGTTTTTGAAATAGTTACTGATGGATCAATTGATCCAAAAAATGCATTGACTGAAGGAGCTAAAGTTTTAATTCATCATTTTATGCTATTCTCTGATGAAAGAATCACTTTGGAAGCTGACGAAATTGCGCAAACTGAGACTTACGATGAAGAGTCTTTACACATGAGACAATTATTAAAAACAAGGTTGATTGATATGGATCTTTCAGTTAGAGCTCTTAATTGTTTGAAAGCTGCAGAAGTTGATACACTTGGTGATCTTGTATCTTTTAATAAATCAGATTTGATGAAATTTAGAAATTTTGGAAAGAAATCATTAACTGAGCTTGAAGAATTAGTTTTAGTTAAAGGATTGAATTTTGGAATGGATTTATCAAAATATAAATTAGATAAGGAATAAATAGTAATGAGACACGGTAAAAAAATTCCTCATTTAGGAAGAAAAACAGCACATAGAAAGTATATGCTAGCAAATATGGCATGTTCTTTAATTGAACACAAATCTATTAATACAACTTTAGCAAAAGCTAAAGCTCTTAAGTTATTTATTGAACCAATTATAACTAAATCTAAGAATGACTCTACTCATAACAGGAGAATTGCTTTTAGATATTTAAGAGATAAAAATGCTGTTACCGAATTATTTAGAGATATCTCTGTAAAGATTGGAGATAGACCTGGAGGTTACACCCGAGTGATAAAATTAGGTAATCGATTAGGGGACAATGCTGATATGGCCCTAATAGAACTTGTTGACTATAATGAATTGTATTCGACTTCAAAACCTGATAGAAAAAGAAGAAGAAGAAGAAAAAAATCTTCAGATGAGAATTCTATAGTTTCTACATCACAATCAATTCAACCTGCTGCTGAAGAGGCACCTGTTGTTGAAGAGGCACCTGTTGTTGAAGAGGCACCTGTTGTTGAAGAGGCACCTGTTGTTGAAGAGTCACCTGTTGTTGAAGAG
>Ga0209036_1000148_pt1 | contig 27657 bp, 24 predicted proteins | sample MarorgKNORR_S2LV_3_FD_188222 | JGI IMG/M metagenome (GOLD analysis project Ga0209036, IMG submission 188222) | Marine microbial communities from the Southern Atlantic Ocean, analyzing organic carbon cycling - DCM_A/KNORR_S2/LV (SPAdes) (version 2) | ecosystem: Environmental > Aquatic > Marine >... | reverse complement strand
GAGTGTTTTAGTAACGGGACAGCGACATTTATGATAATGGGGGATATTTGCACAAGACGATGTCCCTTCTGTGATGTTGCCCATGGTAAGCCTAAACCGCTCGATAAGAATGAGCCGACCGAACTTGCGCGTGCAATAAAAGAAATGGGTTTGCAGTATGTAGTGATTACATCGGTAGATCGGGATGATTTGAAAGATAGCGGCGCACAACATTTTGCCTATTGTATAGCAGAAACGCGTCGATTGAACCCTCAAACAAAGGTAGAAGTATTAGTCCCAGATTTTCGAGGGCGTATGGATATTGCGCTAAATATCTTGCAAGAGAGCTCCCCTGACGTATTCAATCATAACTTAGAAACCGTCCCGCGATTGTATAAAAAAGCGCGACCTGGCGCTAGTTATGAGTGGTCACTGGATCTCCTAAGAAAATATAAAGCTCGCAAGCCGGAAGTAGTTACAAAGTCTGGTTTGATGTTAGGTTTAGGAGAAGATATAGCAGAGGTGGAATCGGTTCTTAGAGATTTAAAAAGCCACAATGTAGATATGGTAACGCTTGGCCAGTATTTGCAGCCGAGTAAAGACCATTTAAAGGTCGAGAGATTCGTGCATCCTGATGAATTCAAGAGCTTACGGTTATTCGCTGAGAAAATCGGTTTCAAGCAGGTAGCTAGCGGACCGTTAGTGAGATCTTCATATCATGCAGATAAGCAAGCTCATGGCGAAAGTGTTTCATAGAATTCTTTTTCTTGCAGTCCTGGAAAGGTGAGAAAGGTTCTTATCAAATCTGTGTCGTCTATCGCGTCCACCTTAATTGCTATCTCAGTTGCGGTTTTGATTTGGCGACAACCGGTAGTTTTCGGGGAATACCCGCTCGTTCTTCGCGCAATCTTATTGAATGTCATGGTGTTGGCTAGTCTGGGGGCACTATATCCCTTTTGTCCCATTAGTCTCAGGGCATGGCGGAAATATCAAGGCTTCCTATTTTTGTTTTGCTGTACCCCAGCGTTCGTATTTTATTTATTGGTGTTGCCTTCCAGAACACTTGACGGACTATCTTTGGAGCAACAAGATAGTACCTTGCTTAGTGATCGTTCAAGTAATGGAATTATCGAAATAGGGTTCCAATATCCAATTTTCACACCAGCTATTTCAATTATTAATCGCGGCGCGTATTCACGGGAAGTAAATATATTTTTGCGTATAATAGATAGAAATCAAGAAACGGTATTGTTCAGAGCTGTCCGTTCGAAATCGGACGGGCAAAACTTGACTGTTGAGTCGACGGTTAGGGGGATGTTGAGTAATAACTTTCGGTATTTATTTAATCCTGTAAAATTAGCTCCGCGACAGGAGATGTCAGGAAGAGCTGTTTTCATAATTACAAATATTGAAGATGGTGCAACTTTTACGGAAGCTTTAGGTAACGGTCATACTGGAGTTTTTGAATTGAGAGATCCAGAAGGCGGCCAGTTGTTGGCATCTTTTCCAATGGCGCCAATTTAGCTACATACTGAATCAAATCATAGGGTAACAATTTCATTGTAAGGAGTTTATTTTGCAAAATTGGTTTAATAATATTTACATTTTGTTGCTGACATTGAGTCTCTCTAGCGTCCTAATAGCTCAGCCTGATTGGCAGGTTCCTTTTACTAGTTACGGACACCCGGATTTACAAGGGGTTTGGACATCTGCGTCTGTGACAAGCCTGGAGAGAGACAAGACCCTTGGAGGAACTCTGATTGTTGATATTGAGGAAGCTCGAAGATTAGAAAACGAATCAGCTTTTAATGTACTTACAGAAGCAGACAGTGCACCCAGCGATCCTAACAGGCTGCCTCCTAGTGATGGCGATACTGACGCAGGCTATAACGCTTTTTGGATTGACCCTGGGACTCGATTGGCAGAAATTGATGGTGGTTACAGAACTTCGTTCATAGTGAACCCCGAGGATGGGCAAATTCCTTATTCTGCCGCTGCTGGTATGGCTTTTTTTCAGTATGGCCAGGGTACAGGATACGACGGGCCGGAACAAAGACCTCTAGGTGAGCGTTGCATGGTTGGTTTTGGGTCAAGTGGAGGTCCTCCTATGCTACCAGTCCTCTACAATAATCACTATCAGATTGTCCAAAACAAAAATTATGTAATGATTTTAGCAGAGATGAATCATGATGCCCGGATTGTTCGGCTCAATGATGAGCATAAAAATGAGGTCTTAAAACCTTGGTTGGGAGATTCCATAGGCTATTGGGATGGAAATACTTTGGTTGTAGAAACAATAAATTTTCACCCACAACAAAATTTCCGATTTGCGATTAAGCATAGCCTTTATATACCCTCAACTGCGAAGGTTATTGAAAGGTTTACGAGAACGGATCAAGATAAAATTCTGTATAAGTTTACTGTGGAGGACAGCGACGCATATACTCAGTCTTGGGACGCAGAAATTCCATTCCGAAAGGCAGAGGGTTTCATGTATGAATATGCTTGTCACGAAGGAAATTATGCTTTGCCCGGAATTTTAGCTGGGGCCCGCAGAGAAGAAGGTTCGATATAATCGATTATTACGAATCAAGTGTTTCCGTTTTTTGATTGAGATTTTTGCCGAGTTTATTGTAGTTAGCAATCGCGAGACCCTTCGCGACACTGGTGAACGGGTCATGTTCGATCACTTTGTCTGGGAATAAGTTATCAAGGATCTTCTTAATCGCGGGAATTAGAGACGAGCCTCCTGTACGGATGACGGAGTCGATATCATCCGGGTGGAGTTTGCTTTTCTTAAGTAAGTGGATTAAGGCATCTCTAAATTTTTCTAGCAAATGTGTAATGTTCTTTTCAAGTTCGCTTCTTGTAACAATAATCTCTATGTCTAGTTCTGGTATATCAAGTTTGGCAGATTCTTCGGAGGAGAGTCTAATTTTGACTTCCTTGAGGTGCTGAAAAATTAAGTAACTATGATTATTCTTAATGAGGTCGTAGAGTCTTCTGAATTTCACGGAGGCGTTATCTTCAATCTCAATGCGTTGCATTAAGGGAGTGGTATACCTGTTTTGATTTAAGATGTAGCTTACTGTCCAATTTAAAAGTAACTCTTCATATTCCTCGAAGGGAAATTTCGTTTCAATTTTTCGATCTTCGCCGTCGCGGTGCCAGCGCTCTCCTTTTCCTAACATGGGGAAAATTATTTCACGGAACATTTGTTGATCAATATGATCTCCTCCTAAACCGATGCCATGCGTGGCGACAACTTCAAAATTACGCCTACCTTTTTTGAGAATGCATAAATCTAAAGTGCCTCCGCCAAAGTCGACTGCCAGCAAGGTTTCGCCAATAGTCGTCGGATACTCATTAAGGTAACTAATTGCCGCGGCTATGGGTTCTGGATAAAAAGTCTGTTTCTTAAAATCAGCATACCCATAAGCTTCAGAAAGTAAGGTAAGTGCTCGGATATTCTTAGACTCATTTGAACCTTCGAAATTCACAGGGTGTCCGATGCAAGCATGAAGTTCAGGAATTTCGAAGTTCAGAGTATGCTTTAAAAAATATGATATGGTGGTCTTAATTTTAATAAGAAGAGGAGTGATCACTGCTACGAGTCGAAAAGGCCGATCGAAAACCATTAATCTAGTTTCTGTATGGTTCCCTAAAAGCCGTTTTACTCCTCTGAATAGTCTTCCTTCTTGCCCTGCGTCAATAAAAGATTGCCCGTAAACTTTCTCAGTATTCGCTTCTTCTGGAAGCCCGCGGTCACCAATTTGACCAGTCGCTGTTCGTTGCTCTCCCAGTACTTCTGAACTCAATTCTACAGTTCTCCCTTCATTACTCTGAATATAAGCATCGATAGCTTTTTGTCCTGTTTCTATCTTGAATTCTCTGTCTATATAGGTGGCGGAGGGCATTACTATTGAGTCGTCGTCAAGCTGAATTAAATACACTTTCTGACCATCGTATACAGCAGCAGCGCTGTTACTCGTGCCGTAATCAATGCCGATTCCCAAATTTATATGTGAATTCGGATGAGATTTTCCTGAACCCTGGTAATTCATATTGGTTGCTGAACGATTGGCAAAAAACTGATTTTAGAAACTATTTTGAGGAGTGCAAGCATACCCTATTTAGCGTTGACCAGCCAAATACTATTGGACTCGGCTGTACACAATACGCATATGATAGTTGAATATTGAAGCTAGTTACCCTATGCTCGTCGAGTTTCTGAAAGGTGGTTTTGGCCAAATAAAGTCGGAGTACGAATGTTCTCATTGTTTCAATCTCAAAGAGTCGGAAAAGGCATACGCCTGTGTATTTTTCTTCTGTCCTCGATGCCACTCTATTCTGCTGGGGGGACAATAGTTCGTGTCAGTACCAGTATCGGCGATTTTTCTATTGAGCTTCTAGATGAAACTGCGCCAGTCACAGTGAAAAACTTTCTAAACTACGTACATCGCAATGACTATAATGGGACTTATTTTCATAGAGTAGTTGATGATTTTGTAGCACAAGGTGGAGCGTATCGCTTTCAGCCATACGTAGGCCCCATCGATGTACCAACAGATCCACCAATCGTGAACGAATTCAATGTTTCGAATTCACGTGGCACCGTTTCAATGGCGAAGTTAGATGGAGCCCCAGACAGTGCAACTAATCAGTGGTTTATTAATTTGGCTGATAACACTGCCTTAGATAAAAACAGTGGCGGCTTCACTGTATTTGGGAGTGTTCTAGGCGATGGAATGACTATCGTAGATGCAATTGATAATCAGCCGACTGTGAATCTTGGTTATAAGGCGGAAAGTGCACCTTATACAAAAACTGCATACACTGATCCTACTGATTTCTTATACATGAACGTTGAAGTGGTAACCCGATATAGTGGTGCTCCTCACGTATTTGAAACTAGCTCAGGCTTGTTGATTACCTCCGTCGATATAGACAATGGTTCAGAACTCCTCAGTATGAACTTTAGTTCAGTGCAAACCGATGGAGACCTTGTTATACAAGTTAACCCAGACAGTGTGTTACGCCGAAGAGGTCCAGTAGAAGGCGTGGCTTTATTTAATTCAGCGAATGGCGAATTCCGTATTCCTTTATTGGAGGTTAATTCCAATGGCGGCGTGACCGTTGCGAAAAATGTAGTTTTTGCTTTAACTAATTCGAATCCAGTGCAGTTTACCTTACAGTCTTTTGAGCAATAGGCTTTAATGTTTTATCGATGTCTGAAGGTTCAGTTTTTTATTTTTACTAAATACGCACCAATTTAATGGAAAGAAGAACGATTAGATGTCATTAGATCGCGGAGAATTTTCATCCAGGTTTGGCTTTCTCATGGCAGCTTCCGGTTCAGCGGTGGGGCTGGGCAATGTTTGGGGCTTTCCGACTAATGCGGCTTCAAATGGAGGCGCAGCCTTTCTATGCGCTTACCTAGTGCTAGCTTTTGCACTCGCGTACCCGGCGCTTATGGCTGAATTGATTATAGGTAGAGCGGCTCGTGCGAATGGCATTTCTGCCTTGCAATCGATCTCGTCGGGAAAGAAGAGCCGCTTAGCCGCATACCTGGTTGGGTTTGCCGGAATTATTACGGTAACCTTTATTCTGAGCTTCTATGCAATCATAAGCGGATGGATGATCGCTCATTTCTTTGATGGTTTCGCCCAAATTCTAGAGCTTAACACTATTTCAAATTGGCTTGTAACTGATGCTCCGATTCGGAGTTCCTTGTTTGTGATTTTATTTATTCTATTTACAGTAAATATAATCAGTGCGGGGGTTGAAAACGGGATTGAGAAGTGGGCATCTCGTCTCATGCCTTCTCTTATTGTATTATTGATCCTACTGATTTTTTATGTCATCTCGCTTCCTGGAGCTATGGAAGGACTGCGAGTTTATTTGATTCCCGACTTTTCTCGATTGTCTGATCCTACTTTGTTAGTCGATGCGATGGGGCAAGCTTTTTTCTCGCTCTCATTAGGAGTAGGAACAATGCTTATTTATGGTTCTTATATTAGTGATAAGGAGAATCTGCCGGTAATCGGCGGACTAGTAGCCTTGCTTGATATAGGTATTGCGGTGATTGCTGGATTGCTAATATTGCCTGCAATGTATGTCGCTTTATCTAATGGAGTTGAAATATTTGATTCAGACGGAGAGCTTATCGCGGGACCTGGTCTAATCGTTTCAGTACTGCCAACCCTGTTTGACTCTATGGGTACTATTGGCATAGCGGTCTCGCTCGCATTTTTCCTACTTATGACTATTGCTTCTCTGACTTCATCCATCTCAATGCTCGAGGTTCCGGTTTCTTATGCGATTGAATATCACGGGATTAATCGAAAGCGAGCTGCAGCTGGAATAGGAGCTATTGTCACATTTATCTCCTTGGTGCTTGTTTTTAACTTTGATCTTCTTTTTGATCAGGTCGTAAGCTTCACAACAGAGTCAAGCCAGCCTCTATTAGGGCTAGCGTTTTGCATATTCGCGGCTTGGGTTTGGAAAAGGGACAAAGTACTTAAAGAGATAGAAAAAGGCAGTCCAAATGCTGAAAAAGGTATATTTTGGCGAATTTGGCCTTTCTACGTAAAGTTTATTTGCCCAGTTGCTATCTTAATTGTTTATTTTCAGTAAGTAATTTATAACTTAGTTAATTCCTTTATAAATTCCGAAATTTCTTGCTCAGTATTGTAATAGTGAAGGGATGCCCGATTGATGTCTCCTGTAGATTCTTTCCCGAGGTCCAAGCGAGCATTTCTTTGTTTGATAACCGAAATATTGATGCCTACTTTCTGCAATTCATCTTTAAGATCTGTTGCACTAATGCTCGTTTTTGTGAAAGTAACTATGCCAGAGTAATTATCTGATTTCTCCAGAGTTTTAATATCTGTCAATTCTGAGAGCTTTTCCTTTAAGTTTAAGGAAAGTTGTTTAACTCTTCTTTCGACTATTTCGACTTTTAATTTCAAGAGGTATTCAACGGCTGTTGCAAGTCCAATCATTGCCGCCATATTTCTCTCCCAGCACTCAAACATTTTAGCGTCACGTACGAATTCATAAGATCCCGCGTTTGTCCAGCTCGCGGAGTGTAGATCTAAAAAAACAGGTTCTAATGCTTTCAAAGCTGTACTTTTCGTATAAAGAAAACCGGTTCCTCGAGGGCCTCTAAGATATTTTCGACCGGAACCGCAAAGGAAGTCACACTTGAGACTTTTTGTGTCTAAATTAATTTGACCGACGGATTGGCATGCATCAAGTAGATACAAAATGTTGTGCTTGTTTGCGATTTCGCCAACTTTAGAAGCCGGCTGTACATCGCCTCTTTGGCTTGCAACATGAGTTAAAGCAATGAGCCTTGTCTTGTCTGTGATTGATTCCTCTAGCTGGCCGAGTGATATAGTGCCGCTTTCATCGTTGGGTATCGTAAGTATTTTCAATGATCTTTGCTTGGCTAGATGCAGTAGTCCCAAATAGTTACTACCATATTCATTCTCCCCAGTAATAATTTCATCTCCAGGTTTCCAGCCTATAGAGTGGACTGCCATCTCCCAGGCTCTTGTTGAATTTTCAATGAAGGCAATTTCAGATTCGTTACAATTTAATAATTCAGAAAATTTCGTATAAAAACTATTGATAAGAACCTTAGCTTCTTCCGCTGCTTCATAACTTCCAATTTCTTGTTCTCGGTTTAAATAGCTTTGTACTGCGACGAAAACGCCTTTTGGGTTAAGTGAGCTGCCAGCATTGTTAAAATGGATTCTGGATTGGCAGCCTGGTGTCTCTAATCTGATTTTCTTAATATCAAGCATGTTGAGAAAAGATTTCCTGGCCTCATTGGGGTATGTTAGAAGATGGGAGTGTAAGCTCGTGATATTAACAAATAGGTGTGCTACGGTTCTACCCATGATTCTATATTGATTACTTATCAGAATAAAAAGGAGACTAGAATGGAATTGAAGCCAGAGAGCACGACCGATATTCCAAACTTTCGAAGGCGTGCCTTGCTTAGAAATCTTTCAATGATGCCATTAGGGGTTAGTATGGGTTTGCTGTCACAAAATAAAATTCATGCCCAAAATTCTATTGCAGACTCTGTACAAGCGCTCACATTTGATGTTTTTGGCACCGTAGTGGATTGGAGAACATCAATAATAAGGGAGGGTCAAATTTTATCGGCAAATAAAGGGTTCAATGTAGATTGGGCCGAATTCGCTGAAAGATGGAGGGGCGGCTACGGGCCAGCGATGAATCGAGTCAGAACAGGCGACTTGCCTTGGACAAAAATTGACGATCTTCACCGAATGATTCTTGATGAATTAATAGATGAATATGGAATGAAGGAGATGACTGAGTCTGAGCGCGATCATTTCAATAAAGCATGGCACAGATTGATCCCTTGGCCAGATACAGTTGCAGGGCTTTATCAATTGAAAACAAAATACGTCATAACCACGCTATCTAATGGTAATGTATCGTTATTAACAAATATGGCTAAAAATGCGGGATTACCGTGGGATGCAGTGCTATCTGCAGAACTTGCTAAACATTACAAGCCAGACCCAGAAGCTTATCTTACTGCAGCGGAGTTATTAAGCCTTCGTCCAGAACAGGTTATGATGGTGGCGGCCCATCCTGGTGATCTTCGGGCTGCGGCGCGCGCAGGCTTGCGCACTGCTTATGTGATAAGGCCGCTTGAACGCGGACCAGGGCGAGAAGTGGACAGGGACGAAGCTGGTGAATTCGATTATGTTGCGACTAGTTTTGTTGATCTAGCGAGGCAACTTGGTGCATAAAATGCGCTATGAATTTTGGGTTCAGCAGATAAGTAAGATAGAGCTAGTCAAGACGTTTACACTTTAAGGTAGAAAGTGAAGTTTGCGGAATGTACGTTTGGTGAAAAGTTATGAGATTAAAAAGTTTACTTTTGGTTCTTCCTTTAATTGCCTTTGTAAGTTGTTCGGATGAAAAAATCGTGAGCAGAGATACGGGTACTTCGAATATCGGTTCATTGACCGCTGAGGAGAGTCTGGAAATCGACAATCCTTTCTTCAGAGAGAGCCAGCTTCCATTCCACTATCCTGAGTTTGATTTAATTAATAATGAGCATTATTTACCTGCTTTCAATTTTGGAATGGAGGAACATTTAAGAGAGATTCAGGAGATTGCTAATCAAGCGGATAGTCCTACGTTTGAAAATACCATCATTGCTTTAGAGTTAGCAGGGCAAGTATATTCGAGGGTAGCCAGAGTTTTCTTCTCAATGTCGAGTGCGCATACGAATGCTGAAATTCGTGAAATTGAACAAGAGCTTGCACCAAAATTAGCAAGTCATGAAGATAGTATCTTTTTGAACGATGAACTTTTCTCACGAATAGAGAGGCTGTACCAAACGCGCGTTTCCCTTGAACTTGATGACGAGTCGGCTCGGCTGCTTGAGAAGACCTACAGAGATTTTCTTAGAGCCGGCGCGGCTTTGAATAGAGAAAAGCAGGAGAAGCTGAAAGAGAATAACGCGGAACTTGCAATTCTCGAGACGCGTGTTTCACAAAATATCTTAAATGAGGCTAATGACCTTGCAATCATAGTCGATTCGCGAATTGAACTAGACGGATTGAGTGAAAACAGAATTAACTCCGCAGCAGAAGAGGCTATGAGAAGAGGGCTTGAAGGTAAGTTTGTAATCCCATTGTTGAACACTAGCAGCCAGCCACTGCTGTCAACTCTACAGAATCGAAAATTGAGAGAGCGGGTGCATAAGACATCGCTGTCTCGGGGTAGTCGAGGAGGGGAATTTGATAATAGAGAGACTCTGTCAAGAGTGTTAAAACTGCGAGCGGAAAGAGCACAGCTTCTTGGCTATAAAAATCACGCCGACTACATCCTTGAGAATCAGACGGCATTGACCGTTGAGGCGGTTAATCAAAGGCTTTCAGAGCTTGCTAACCCAGCGGCAAAGAATGTTGCTAAAGAAATCAGCGCGCTCCAGAATTTAATTGATGAGGAAGGTGGGAAATTCGAACTTGAATTTTGGGATTGGGACTTCTACGCAGAAAAGTTGAGGAAAGAACAATTCGATTTCGACGCTAGTCAGCTAAGGCCTTACTTTGAATTAGATAGTGTGCTTAAAAGGGGTGTCTTTTACGCTGCTGAAGTTCTGTTTGGCATTACTTTTGAAGAAATATTTGATTTACCTATTTACCAAGAAGATGTTCGTGTTTTTGAGATCAAAGATCACGATCAAGAGGTTTTAGCCATATTCATCGCAGATTTTTATGCGCGCCCAAGTAAGCGCGGTGGTGCATGGATGAATTCGTATGTCGTACAAAGTAATTTGACTGGGGAGAGACCTGTAATTGCTAATCATCTAAACATCACTAATCCTGGAGATGGAGAGCCCACGTTACTGACGTTTGATGAGGTCACAACCATGTTCCATGAGTTCGGGCATGCCCTTCACGGGATGTTTTCACAGGTTGAATATCCTTCTTTCTCGGGTACGAGCGTGCCAAGAGACTTTGTAGAATATCCGAGTCAAGTTAATGAAATGTGGGCTACCTGGCCAGAGGTATTAGAAAATTACGCTGTGCATTATCTTACGAATGAGCCCATGTCCAGTCAGATGCTCGAAAAAGTTTTAGCGGCTCGATCGTTCAATCAAGGTTTTTCAACCTCAGAGTATCTCGCAGCTTCGATAATTGATCAGGCTTTTCATCAACTTAGCCCACAGGAGATTCCGGCGGCTGATGACATTATGAGCTTTGAGTCATCAGTATTAGAAAACGCAGGTCTGGCCATTCCAGCGGTGCCGCCTCGATATAGGGCAACCTATTTCAATCACATCATGGGAGGCTACTCAGCAGGCTACTACTCTTATATTTGGAGTGAAGTCTTGGACGCTGATACCGTTGAGTGGTTTAAGGAAAATGGGGGCTTGCAGAGATCAAATGGTAGCCACTTTAGAGAGACTCTGTTGTCTCTTGGCGGTAGTCGCGATGCTATGCAAATGTATAGAGATTTTAGAGGGCGTAGTGCTGAGATTTTGCCACTTTTGGAGCGGAGAGGGTTACTTTAGCGATGTACTAAAAACATTACTGAAAAATATGATGGCCACTCAGGTCGAGGGTGAGAGTGCTAATTTCATCCCATGGGTTTGAAAGAGAAGCCCCTTTAATGGCCTTATCGACTTCCATTGCTCTATGCAACATTCTCCAGATGTCCTGGCTTGAAAGCCTTTGTAGAGCATTCATTACCGCTTGTTTGCGACTAAACCAAACGCGGCTTGTTTGTAAAATGGAGTTCAACCCCTGACCTACTTCTTTTTTCCCGATCATAATACTGAGACTTCTGAGTTCTCGGGTTATGGCATTTAGAGGTAGTAGTGGGTAAACCCCTTCAGCCCTCAAGTTGACAATAATTTTTTGGCAGCGTTGTGAATCACCAAGAAGTGCTGCGTCCACCAAATCGTATGCGTCAAATCGAGAGTTTTCCGAAGTTACTTGCATTATCGTTTTCGCATTTAAGCTAACTCTTGATTCTTCTTTAAGGTTTATCAGTAATTTAAGTTTTTCGATTTCCTGCATTGCTGCGAGCAAATTACCTTCTACTTTTTGGGATAATATCTGCAGCGCCTCTCTATCTGCATCAATTCCAGAGGTATTCAGCCTTTGAGATAACCATTTCACTAGCCCATTACGATCCATTGGCCAAACTTGTACTAGAGCAAGTGCAGCCTCATGCGCTTTAAACCATTTTGAATTAAGTACCGTTTTATCTAATTTTAAGCTAGTTATTAATAAAGCGAATTCAGGGTGGTTATTGGCAATAAAATTATCTATCGCTGCTTTACCACCTTGATCTAATTTTAGGTTATTGAGTCTGAGATCGAGTACCTTCTTAGTTGAAAAAAGCGAGAGATTATTTGAGGAAGCTTTAAACTGTTCCCAACTAAACTCTGAATCGACATTGAATATTTCTCTATCTTCAAAGCCGTCATCTCTAAAATAGCTTCTAGCTGCATCTGCAGACTCTTGCACCAGTAGTGGCTCATCGCCTGTTATCCAATAGACAGAGTATTTCTTTGATTGCAGACTATGGAGTAACTGTTCCGGTTTAAGTTTCATGAATTAATTGACGGCAGACTCAAGCCGACGCATAACCTGTGAAACCAGATTCTGGCGCATCTCGGAAGTGATAATGCGTATTTCTTCTTGGTTGCCGGTGATATTTTCTATATCCTCAAAATATATGCGGTCGACGAATAAGGCTTCGGATTCAATCAAAAATATCTCATTCACTCTTAGAGTAATTTCTATTGATAGACGCATTTCATACTGTGCCGCTCGGGCTCTCGAATTGATAGTAATCGGTCTGGTTGATATTTCTTCACCACCTATTGATAATTCGTGCGTTAAATTTGAGTGTGCTTGCTGAGATTCTATCGAATTAATAACTTTAACATCAGCCAGCTCTAGATTTCGTCGTAATATTCGTGAAAACTCGCTATTTGGCTGCGACATAGTGAGATGAATTGTGTCAAGACTCCCCTCAATTAATTGATTAGTTCTTAGCGAGTATCCGCAAGAAGTTAAAAAGCCGAGTAAAATAACCAAAGCGCTATAGTCAAGAACATTCTTCATTGAATTAGCCGGCCACGACGTTAACTAACCTTTTAGGGACTATCACAACTTTACGCACATTTTTTTCCGACAAGAAGCGTTTTACCGCAGAATTTGCTAATGCCAGCTCTTCAAGGTTTTTATCCGAAATATCTTCAGGCACTTCGATTCGATCACGAAGCTTTCCATTTACCTGGAGTACTATAATTATTGAATCTTGGGTAAGTGCTTCTTCCACAACAGTTGGCCATAGTTCATCCATGACTGCTCCGGAGTGGCCTAAGTGGTTCCATAAAGCATGGCAAAAGTGAGGCACGATAGGAGCTAACATTAAGATTATTGATTCAAGCGCCTCTTGCAGTATAACTTTGTCTTGATCACCGTTAATTTGCTCCTTGTACTTGACTGTATAATTTAAGAGCTCCATGGAGGCCGCAATAGCCGTGTTAAATGTTTGCCGCCGACTGTAATCATCAGTTACTTTCTTGATTGTGCTGTGTGTCTTATAACGGAATTTCTGTTGCTCAGTATTTAAATCTACCAGTAATTTTTTTTCCACGGCGACATGCTTATGCTCCGCTACTACTTTCCACAGGCGATTTAAAAATCTGAAGCTCCCCTCAACTCCAGAGCTAGACCAGTCAAGAGACTGATCGGGCGGCGCCGCAAACAACGTAAACATTCGGACAGTATCAGCACCATACTTCTCGATTAAACCTAAAGGATCTACTGTATTCCCTTTCGATTTCGACATTTTTACACCGTCATTGAGAACCATTCCTTGGGTTAATAAACGCTCAAAGGGTTCATCCGAATCCACCAGCCCCTCATCTCTCAACAGCTTGTGATAAAAGCGAGCATACAGCAAATGAAGTATCGCGTGCTCAATACCGCCTATATATTGATCAACCGGTAACCAATAATTAGCCCGGTCATCTAGCATTCTTTCACCTTGATCAGGGCTTGCAAAACGAGCGTAATACCACGATGACTCCATAAAGGTATCAAATGTATCAGTTTCTCTGATGGCTAAATTACCACACTTAGGGCAAGAAACATTCAAAAATTCTGTCATTTTTGTAAGAGGTGAACCAGCTTCATCTAGTTCTACATCTTCGGGCAACAAAACGGGCAAATCTTTTTCTGGTACAGGGACAGAGCCGCAAGCCTTACAATTTACCATTGGTATTGGAGCACCCCAGTATCGTTGGCGCGATACGCCCCAGTCCCTCAGGCGAAAGTTTGTGGTTTTTTTACCTGAACCCTGTTCGCTTAAATATGTAGCAATAGAATCGAAAGCTTCGTCAAAATTTAGGCCATCGAACTGTCCAGAATTTATTACCTTGCCCTTTTCAACAAATGCGCTTTTTTCCAAATCAGCGCTCATGGTGGAATCATTTGGTTCGATTACCAATTTAATTGGAAGATTATATTTTTTTGCAAATTCCCAGTCCCGTTGGTCATGAGCGGGCACGGCCATAACTGCTCCTGATCCGTAACTCATAAGGACGAAATTCGCTATAAAAATGGGCAACTCTTCTTTCGTAATTGGATGTATTGCTTTGAATCCCGTATCAATACCCATTTTTTCAAGGGTTGCTAACTCTGCTTCAGCGACTTTCAATCTATTTTGTTCTTCAATGAAATTGGCAAGCTTATTATTCTTTGCTGCTGCTATTTCGGCAAGAGGGTGCTTGGGTGCAACTGCTAAATAAGTCACACCCATCAGGGTGTCAGGGCGGGTTGTGTAAACAGATATTGGCTCCGTACCATCTTTCGCGTCGACTACTTCAAATTCCAGCGTTAATCCTTCGGAGCGACCTATCCAGTTCGACTGCATAGTTCGAACTCTACTTGGCCATCCTTCAAGCTGGGTTAAGTCGTCTAATAGCTCTTGGGCAAATGCGGTAATCTTAATAAACCACTGCGGGATATTTTTCCGTTCGACTAAAGCACCTGACCGCCAGCCACGGCCATCTATCACCTGCTCGTTTGCTAGCACAGTTCTATCAACAGGGTCCCAATTCACCTCAGCTTCTTTTTTGTAGACTAGTCCTTTTTTAAAAAGTTGAATAAAAAACCATTGCTCCCAGCGATAATAATCTTTGTGGCATGTTGCTATCTCTCTCTTCCAGTCGTAGGCATATCCCAATTTCTGCAACTGTTCGCGCATGTAATCTATGTTGTCATAAGTCCATTTTGCTGGGGCCACTTTATTTTGTATAGCGGCATTTTCAGCAGGTAGACCAAATGCATCCCAACCCATGGGTTGCAAAACATTCTTTCCTTGCATACGCTGAAACCGAGAGATGGCGTCTCCAATCGCGTAATTCCTAACATGACCCATATGCAAGTGGCCGCTGGGGTAGGGAAACATCGACAGGCAATAGAACTTTTCCTTTGTAACATCTTCGGACACAGAAAAGCTATCATGCTCACGCCAGTATTCTTGAGCTGAAGCCTCTACTGACTTAGGGTCATATTGTTTTTTTACGTCATTCATCGGTAGCCATTTTTTATCTTCTGTTCCTGCTCTGAATAGTATCAACAGATGGTCGCTAGGACGCTGAGTTTTAAGCTGACCTCCAAGTTCTTCATTGATATGTTATTTTTTTATTATATCGACGGAGCCGGAATTAACCTTGATTAATTTGATTTGGCGGCTGTCCGCATTTAACACTGTCACTTGAAAAGGTCCGACGGAGGTAATTTCTCCACGTTCTGGGATTCTACCGAACTCTTGTATAACTAGTCCTCCGATGGTTGAAAATTCTTCATCGCTGAAATTAGTTCTAAAATATTCGTTAAATTCACTGAGTGGGGTCAATGCTTTTACAATGTGGTTCTTTTTGTCAAACTCTCTTATGTAATCCTCGTCGTCGATGTCGGTTTCATCTTCGATGTCTCCAACAATCTGTTCTAGCACATCTTCAATCGTAACTATTCCGCACATACTTCCATATTCATCGTTTACAATCGCCATGTGTTGTCTGGTTTCCCTGAACTCTTTGAGCAAGATGTTAAGTCTTTTATCTTCGGAAACAAAAGTTACTGGTCTAATTATGTTACGTATTTCGAAGTTTTCGTTATGGCTCTCTAAATTTACTTGAAGTAAATCCTTAGCAAGCAGAATACCTTTGATATCATCAACACTCTCGCCAAGCACGGGAAGTCGAGAATGAGAAGATTGGCTCACTAGTCGTACGATTTCCTCGGTGGGAGTATCTGCGGGCACAGAAACCACTTTAGGTCTTGGGATCATGATGTCTTTGACTTGCATGCTAGACACCTGAAGAGCCCCCTCGATCATGCTTAAAGCTTGGCCATCAAGCACCTGATCTTGGGCAGCATTTCGCAAGAGTTCTAATAGGCTGTTGGTATCGGTGGGCTCGTCAGAGAATACTTGTGCTATTTTATCGATCCAAGACTTAGGCCTTGGATCGATGCTAGATTGCTCGTCTGTCATGCGTGATCTTCTCGTATTTCTCCGGTTAACCGCGGGACATTTACCCTATCAAATATGGGTTCGGGAATCCAAGTTTTTCAAGCACTTTTATTTCTTCTTTTTCCATATTCTTTGATTCACTTTCAGTTTCATGAGTGAAGCCCCTCAAGTGCAGTGTGCCATGGACTACCAGATGCGCCCAGTGGGCGCGCTCTGACTTTTCTTGTTCTTTTGCCTCACTTTGGATTAATTTGGGACAAATTACTATGTCTCCTAGGTGTTGTGACGGCATTACCGATTGAATGGACTCTGGCAATGAGCTGGGAAAAGATAATATGTTGGTGGGTGACTTTTTGTTGCGGTATCGAAGGTTTAATTCAGCAACTTCTCTCGGGCTAACGAGTCTAAAGCAAATGCTAACGGGGTCAGTTAGATTGATAGTTTCAAGTGTTTTGGCGACCCAATCATGTATTTCGATGGAGTTGGGAATGGATTGAGTTCCGCAATCATTAATCAGATCAACTTTCAAATTCATTGATTCTTGAGCTATCCTTACCGGTTATTTTTGAGACTGTGTCTTGATCGAAGTCATCATACGCTTCGACAATTCTTTGAACTAATCGATGGCGGACTACATCCTTTGCATTGAAATATGTGAAACCTATCTCATCAATACCGTTTAAAATCTTGCTTACTTGGACCAAGCCTGATCTTGTGCCTTTTGGCAGATCTATCTGCGTAACGTCACCTGTAATAACGGCGGTTGACCCAAACCCTATGCGGGTTAAAAACATTTTCATTTGAGCGCTGGTGGTGTTTTGGCTTTCATCCAAAATTACAAAGGAATTATTTAACGTCCTTCCTCGCATGAAGGCTAGAGGAGCGACTTCGATTATATTTCTTTCAATTAATTTACCTACCTTTTCGAAACCAAGCATTTCGTAAAGGGCGTCATAGAGAGGTCTGAGATAAGGGTCGATTTTTTGGGTGAGGTCTCCGGGTAGAAATCCCAGTTTTTCACCGGCTTCAACGGCAGGTCGTACAAGCAGTATTCTATTCGCACTCCCACTCATGAGGGACTCTACGGCGCAAGCCACTGCAAGATAGGTCTTTCCTGTCCCGGCTGGACCAATTCCAAAGCTAATATCTTTCTTCTGAATGTTCTTGACGTAGAGTTGTTGATGTTCGCCTCTAGGTTTTACTGATGCTTTAGAGGTTCGAATGAGTGAGGTACTCTTTGAGGTACGGTTGTTGACTTCAGCCTCACTTTGTTGAGCTTCGTGAATTGCAAGGTGAACCATTTTTGGGTGAATTAGACTTCCCGATTCCGTTGATTTATATAAAGACTCTAGAATATGACAACCATTCTTCGTTGCAGCTGTTGAGCCAGAAAAAAGAAACGTGTTTCCCCTCTGCTGAATATTCAACGATAAGCCACTTTCTATTTGCTTGATATGTTCGTTTAGATGCCCGCATAGATTGGATAAGCGTTGCGCGTTATCAGGCAATAATGTGAGGCTTGTTTTATGATCTTCCATATGCTCGAAGTTGTTAAGGATTTTTGATGCTGTAGTGTATCAAGTTTTTACAATCAGTTGGCGCGATTATTTACTCAGAGAGTTCCCTGTAAGGAATTAGGTAACGCATCAGATATCTTAACTTTAACAAAACCTCCAATCAGTGCTGTGTCATCACAACGGAAATTAACTACACGATTGTTCTCGGTTCTGCCTTGAAGATACTTAGTGTCTTTCTTAGACTTGCCTGTTACTAAGATTTGCTGATTAGATCCTATCATACTCACACTAATAGCTCTGGCTTGCTCTGAAACTTGAGACTGGAGTGTCGCGAGTCTATGTTTTTTCTCTCGCTCGCTGGTTTCGTCCTTTAAACTAGCTGCTGGTGTGCCGGGTCGTGCACTGTAAATGAAGCTGAAGGAAGTATCAAAACCAATCTCCATAATTAATTTCATTGTGTCTTCAAAATCTGAATTTGTTTCACCAGGGAATCCGATAATAAAGTCGGAGGACAAGCTTATATGGGGTCGGCGTGTAACAATTTTTCGAATTATTGATTTGTATTCTAATACTGTATGACCCCGCTTCATTGCTGCCAAGATCCTATCACTGCCGCTCTGGACGGGTAAGTGGAGATGTGACACGAGTTCAGGCACTTCTTCATATATGTTGATGAGATTGTCGTTAAATTCAATAGGGTGGGATGTGGTAAATCTAATCCTATCTATACCTTCAATGTTAGCGACATGACTAATTAATATTGATAGATCAGCATTCTTACTGTCAGGGGTTAAGCCTCTGTACGCATTAACATTTTGGCCAAGAAGATTTATCTCTCGAACCCCCTGATCAGCTAAGTGGGAAGCCTCAGTCAGTATATCGTCAAAATCTCTTGATATTTCTTCGCCTCTTGTGAAGGGTACAACACAAAAGCTACAGTATTTGCTGCACCCTTCCATCACGGTAAGAAAGGCTTGGGAAGATTCTGCTTTAGGCAAAGGCAGTCGGTCAAATTTCTCAATTTCAGGAAAGCTTATATCGACCTTTGTTTTTCGGCTCGAGGAATTTAGCATATCGGGTAGCTTATGTAGGGTTTGCGGCCCAAAAATGACATCTACAAAGGGAGCCCGCTTGCTGATTGCACTTCCTTCCTGGCTCGCTACACAGCCTCCAACCGCAATTTGCACATCCGGGTTAGAATCTTTTACGGCGCGCCATCGTCCTAGTTGGTGAAAAACTTTTTCCTGAGCTTTTTCTCTTATTGAACAAGTATTCAATAGTAAGAGGTCGGCATTTTCTGGGGTATCAACCAATTCTGTTTCCTGTTGTTCGCGCAAGAGATCTAACATGCGAGAGGAGTCATACTCATTCATTTGGCAGCCATGAGTTTTAATGAATACCTTGCGTGTTTGATTATTGGTTGAGTTGCCCATTAGTATTACGGTCTAAGCTACCAGTTGATTCCAATTCACAATTATATCAGCAGTAAACCGCTAGGATTAACAAAAATTCCTCTCAAATCCCTTGAAATTGTTCGATTTAGACAAATATTTAGGTAACTTGTGGGAATTAAATACTGTAAAGTAGCAAATCAGAGACAGCCTGCGTCTGGAGATTTTAGATTTAATGCGCTAAGGAATTGATTTAATGGGAAATTTATCTGAGATATATAAGATTACCTTTTTAAACAAAGGTAAAGTCTACGAAGTCTTCGTTAAGCAGGTCTATCAAAGCGACCTTTACGGTTTTGTAGAAGTGGAAGACTATGTTTTTGATGAAAAAAAACAAGTTGTCGTTGATCCTAATGAAGAAAAATTGAAGTCTGAGTTCAGCGGCGTCAAGCGCAGCTTTATCCCCATGCAAGCTATAATTAGAATTGACGAAGTTGAGAAAAGTGGTGTTTGTAAAATTAGCAATGGAGACAACATAGCGCCGTTCCCAGTTTCCCTCGTTGGGGCAAAGTCCGACTCTAAAGATTCTTAAAGTTGAATCAGACGCATCTTTGCCGTGAAGGCTGGAAGCATCATTACGGTGAACACTCTTGTCCGAACACCCTTATGAAAGATTAACTCCAGACACTGTAATTAGGGCTATTGAGAGCCTGGGATACGAGCCAGATGCTCGAATTTTTGGTCTCAATAGTTATGAGAATCGTGTTTATCAAGTTGGAATGCAAGATGGGAGTTCAATTGTTGTTAAGTTCTATCGCCCTGGTCGTTGGACTCTTAGTCAGATCCTGGAAGAGCACCATTTCTCTGAGGAACTCTCTGCTCTCGAAATTCCTGTTATTCCTCCACTAAAACATGCCCAGCAATCAATTTTTGAGTTTGAGGACTTTCAGCTTGCTGTTTTTCCTTTATTCATTGGTCGACCTCTAGAGTTAGATGATCTTAATAATTTGCTAGTCATGGGGAGATTTATTGGCAGAATCCACTCTGTTGGAATTAAATCAATTTTTACAGAAAGGCTTGAGATTAGTATTGATAGATTTGCAATAAGTAGCAGGGAGTTTCTCCTTGAAAACAATTTCATACCAACCGAATTAATTCCAGCATATGAAACTTTAAGCAAAGATCTCATAGATAGGATTGATTCCTGGTTTTCTGATCATGGAGCTGTGAATAAACTAAGAATTCATGGGGATTGTCATGCCGGAAATGTTTTGTGGAAAAATAATACTCCTAATTTTGTTGACTTTGATGACACAATGAATGGGCCAGCAATTCAAGATCTTTGGATGATGCTGTCTGGTAGTCGTGATCAGAAACAGGCGCAGTTGCTTGAATTGGTTGAAGGCTACAATGAATTCTTTAGTTTTCGAGTTTCCGAGTTATCCTTAATAGAGAGTTTGAGAACCTTGAGAATTATGAATTACAGTGCATGGCTAGCGAGAAGATGGAGTGATCCGGCGTTTCCGCGAAATTTCCCGTGGTTTAACACAGACAGGTATTGGTCAGAACACATACTTCAGCTGCGTGAACAGCTTTCAGTATTAGATGAACCACCTTTGGAGATTTTACTTTGAGTGATTAAAGTATTAGTCAAATAGCAAACGTCAAATGATTTGTAAGTCTGCACCTTGAATTTTGCCATTGTGCCCAATCGAGGCAAACTTTACTCCTTCCTCTCTTAATCTTTGCAGGCCCTCTTCTTCCCCTAAAGATAGAGCTGTTCTTGCGAGGGAGCCTGAATGGGTGCAAAGGTGTGATGCAACCGTGGCAGCTCTGAGTCCGATACATGGCCATCCGCTTTTAGCATTTACAAGGGTGTTATAATCTTTACCTTCGATGCTCAAGTATTTTGAAAAATCTCCACAGCTTGCAATTCCGCCTTCAAGGACTTCGATTTTAGCGAGTAGTGCACCCTTATCAGTTGGGTTTGCTACACCGATCACCCAGGGCTGATTGTCTGGTTGTGGTCCTATGACGCCAAAATCCCCCCCAAGGTTTACCAAGCCGTGTTCCGTTCCCAGCGTTTTTGCCAGCTTCGCGATATGATCAGTTGCGTACTCTTTGATAATTGGTCCGAAATCTATTTCCATTCCAGTAGGCAAGTAGAGTCTTGACTTTCGTCGTTGTAATTTATCGAACCCAACATTAGGTAAAAGCGCATCTAATTCTTGCTGACTAGGTTCGCTCTCACCCTGACTTTTCCAAATGTTGCTCAACTTAGTAGCTGTTATGTCAAAAACTCCATCACTTTGCTCATATGACTGCTGGGCAAAGTCAAATAAGGCCCGCGTTTCAGAGTCAAGTTTAATTCCCAATCTATTGCCCGCAGATTGATTAACTTCAAACAAAAAATTGTCCTTCCTTCCTGAGGAATACTTCTGTTCAATACGCGTAATTTCAATGGCAAGCTCTTGAGTTATTTTCTTTGCGTTGATCCGAGATTCATCATAAGTTTGAATTTCGCAATAAGCCGACATTGCTTGAAATGAAAAACGCTTGAGACTGAGAGTCATAATAAAGATTTACTTAGGAATGAATAATTTAACCGATAAGAAGCCAAAAGACTGGGAAAAACTACCCAGACCGGGTCCTTCAATATTACTATCAAGGCGCGGTCTGAACAAAGCTTAGTAAATGTTAGTTCTCTTGCAAGACTTTCTTTATCTCTTCTTCAATAACATTGATATCACCATTTCGAAAACCCATATGAACTAATTCGACATTTCCGTCAGGGGAAACCAAGTAAGAAGAGGGCATTCCAATGACACCGAATAGTTCTGCAGCATCTCCCTCGGGGTCTTGTGGAATCAAAAAATCTAGCGGTGTGTCTAGTAAGAAATCAAGTCCATCTTCAATTGGGTTATCCACATTTATTGCGATGACTTCTAGGCCATTGTCTTTATACTTGTCGTAAAGTTCATTATAAAGCGGCAAAGAAGTAATGCAGGGCGCGCACCAAGACGCCCAAAAATCAATATACAGGGTTTTCCCCTCGAGATTAGACAACTGTATATTTGGTTGTCCCTCATATATTGACGCTAAATTGAATTCAGGAATTGTATCACCTTCCTCTAGAGCGAAAGAGGTTGCGCAACTTAACGTTAAGCCCAGCAGGAAAATGGCTCGTAATCGTTGAAAAATCATTGTAGTTCCTTTTTCACTATTATTTATTTGTAAATCTGAATGTGCATCGTTGTGCATATTTTTAGCAAAAGCAATCTTTCTATAGCAGGACAAAAATCCCTAAATCTAATTCCCCTTCAATATAACGCAGGACAAATTAATTCGTCTAGTGTTCGTTGAAAAGATTGTCACTGTCATTTTCTCAATTATAAAGCTGTAAGCGCCGGACCCCGCAGATTCTCAATCATTTTTTCCCATCGGCGGCGCTGGATTTTCAGCTCCCTCTTCAACTCCTTATTTTCTTTCCGAAGCTCAAATTTTTCCAGCTTGCTAAGAGTTGCAAATTTTTTACGCCTGAAAAATGATTGCCGATGCTCCGACCAAACTCTCAAAGTAGTTAAGAATTGATGGTATTCATCTTCCAAGCGTTTTTGCCAAGTTTCGGAGACATTTAATTGCTGGCATGTGCTTGCAGCCTCCATATATTGCTTCTCTATCTGGACTATTTCTGATTTTGCTGCGCTGCATGTTTTTAGATTTTTGGTTATGCCCAAAATAGAGAATAAGCGGATTAGCCATTTTGTGGGGTCATAATGCCACCACTTATTACCGTTTCGATAATCCCATTGAAATGTATGGTGATAATTATGGTAACCCTCGCCGTAAGTCAACAATGCCAAAAATGAGTTGTCGCGCGCGCTAGTTGAGTTGCTGTAAGGTTGACGACCCCAGATATGTGCAGCTGAATTAATGAGGTAGGTGCTATGTTGACTGAGAACCAGTCGCAATAAACCTCCTAACAAAAGACAACCTATGACGTTTCCATTTATTAGACCTAAAAGTGATGGCAGTCCCACGTTAGTAAGCAACACGAGTTTTAGATAGTGGTTATGTTGAAAGACAACAATAGTGTCCTGGAGTAAATCTTTAACATTCGATAGGTCTTCCTCACCACTTTTGTAGTTTCTCAATATCCAGCCGATATGCGAAAACCAGAATCCTCGTTTAGCTGAGTAAGGATCTTTCTCGTTATTATCTACAAATTGATGATGGCGCCTATGATCTGATGCCCAGTGCAAAATATCATTCTGAAGGGCACACGCGCCTCCGAGCGCGAAAATCAATCTCAAAAGAGGGTGAGCGTTGTAAGTTTTGTGTGACCAAAGACGATGATATCCTGCGGTTATTGATATGCCGCAAAAGATCATCATGCATAGAAAGACGATCCATTCAAAGGTTTCGTATCCATAGAGATACCCATATAAGGGAACAAATAAGATGGCCATTAAAGGAGTAGTGCTGAATAGCACCATATTAGTCCAGTTGATGGGTGCTTTTTCGTTTAAATTATTTTGATTCATATTCAGATAGATAGGAATTTAGGGAAAAATTCGTTAGTACACTACTTTAGCTTTTGGTTGATGATACACCACCTTTGTAGAATATAATAAAAGTTCATAGAAATCTTTCTTAGTAGGTAGTCCCGTATACTTAGCGACACATTTTTGGAGGGTAATCAATTGCAAGATCAAATAGAGGAATTACAGATTAAGTTTAGTTTTCAGGAAGGCACGTTACATAAACTCAATGAAGTAGTTACGGACCATCAACGAGAGCTTCTCTTGCTTAAGTCTGAAATAAGGAATTTGAAGTTAGAATTGCAAAGTATGAAAGATCAGTGGAGAGGATCAGAAAATATACCAATTGAAAACGAAATCCCACCGCATTACTAAACTAATATGACGCCATATATTTTTCGGCTACCACCACCTAAAATATTATTATAGTCTTTTGCATGATGCCCGACTGATCAAGGTGAAATAATACGGTAGCTAAAGCTCTAGTTCAGAAGTCCAGAAATCTTTAAAAAAAGAGGCCCCCTAACACGGCAAGGATGGTCATGGCGAATAAAAACCATTTTATGCTCTCTTGGGATGCTTTGATCGCAATTTTTACCGCTATATGGGCTCCAACCATTGAGCCACTCGCTAAAATAAAGCCGGGCACCCACCAAACTAGGTCAAATGCCACGAAAATGATCATTGCGACGATCGTAAAGGCTAAAGCACAGACCATTTTTAAGGCGTTTGCTCTTACTAAATCATAGCGAAGTCCACCTGCAAGTGCCGCTAAAAGTATAAAACCAACACCGGCTTGAACAAATCCACCATAGACTCCGGCTATAAAAAGACCCCACCATGCTGATTGGTTCCCTTTTGGAGACAGTGTTTGTGTTCCAACTGGTGGGGCGATTATGTCAGGGCGTATGAGAATTATCACTGACATGCAAAGTATTGTTAGAAGTAGTATAGGCTTTAAATATAGATTTGGAATTATCGCGGCGAGTAGTGCTCCAAGCCCGCCGCCTAGCAAGCATGGGATAAGAATTGGAATTATGGCTGGGCGATCGAGGGTCTTGTGCTTATCATAACCAGCAACTCCAACGATAGATTGCATCAGGATTGCTACTCGATTAGTGCCATTTGCTATGTCGGCGGGCAGGCCAAACATCATGAGTGCAGGAAGGGTCAGATTGGAGCCTCCGCCGGCCACAGTATTTATTCCTCCTGCCACAAAGCCAGTAATTGCCAGTAAAGCTACAGAAAGTAAATCTAGCTGCATTTAAATCCTCTGCTCGTCAAAATCTTTTTAACTTAACAAAGACTTCGATTGAAAGAAGTAATTATGAAATGGGTTTTGCATACAGGTTATCGTACAATGTGTGCGCAGATTAAAGAATAGCAATATTGAGCACGCTATGGCACAAAAACTTAAAGTGGTAATGGCACAACTGAACTTTCGGGTTGGTGACATTGACGGTAATACGGAAATAGTTATTGAGAATTCACTTAAAGCGGTTTCCGAGCATTCTGCTGACGTAATAGTTTTTCCAGAGTTAACCTTAACTGGATACCCCATGGAGGACTTGCTCCTTAGACCGAGTTTACAAAATCGTGTAGATAAGGCAATTAGTAAGATTTTGAATGCGAATTTATCTATCGTGATTGTTATCGGTTATCCGTATGTTTCAGATTCAAAGCTATATAACGCCTTAGGGGTTTTTTTCGATGGAGAGATTATAGGGAGGTATTTTAAACAGTGCTTACCAAATTATCAGGTATTTGATGAGCGACGTTATTTCGAACCTGGAAATAAAACATGTATCGTTGAGATACAGAATATTAGATGCGCTTTTACAATCTGTGAAGACATGTGGGAAGAAGCTCCGGCGCAAGATGCTCAGCAGTTGGGAGCACAGTTATTGATCAATATTAATGCATCACCATTTCATATTAATAAGCTTCAAGAGCGGAAGAATTTACTGACGAAACGTTGTCGCCAAGGAAATTTTCCCATCGTTTACGTCAATTTAGTTGGAGGGCAGGATGAATTGGTTTTCGATGGTGGTTCCATGGTCGTCGATGCCGAGGGCCATTGTCGTTATCTAGCGCCAAGTTTTGAGGAGAGTCTCTACCCAACTATAGTCCATATCGCAAAAGAAGGTGTTGAGAACCTGTACGACCAGAAAATTTCGCTAGATCTTTGCGTCGAAGAAAGTGTGTATCGCAGTCTGGTGTTGGGAGTCAAAGACTATGTGAGGAAAAACAAATTTCCTGGGGCAGTGTTAGGGCTATCTGGCGGAATAGACTCAGCCTTAACCCTGGCGATCGCTGTAGATGCCCTTGGGGAAAATAACGTGCAGGCAGTCATGATGCCTTTCGAATATACATCTAAATTAAGCTTAGATGCAGCTGAAAAACAAGCTACACGATTAGGTGTGAAGTACTCAGTAGTCCCAATTAATAAAATCTATCAAGCTTTTATGTCGGCACTCGATCAAGAATTTTCGGGCACTAAACCAGATGTAAGCGAACAAAATCTCCAAGCTCGTTCGCGAGGAGTCATTCTAATGGGAATCTCAAATAAGAAAGGCCTATTAGTTTTGACGACTGGAAATAAAAGTGAAATAGCTGTCGGCTATTCAACCTTGTACGGAGATATGGCTGGAGGTTTTAATGTTCTCAAAGATGTGTCAAAAACTTTAGTTTATAGATTGGCACGCTATAGGAACCAGTCTGAAAGTAAAGGAGCTGGTAACATTATCCCGCAAGAGGTCATTGATAGAGCCCCATCTGCAGAGCTCCTCCCAGGACAGAGTGATCAGGATAGTCTTCCACCTTATGAAGAATTGGATCAAATTTTGGAGCTTTATGTAGAAAAAGACTTAAGTGCGCAGGCGATTATCGAGCATGGTTTTCCCGAGAGTGTTGTCCGGCATGTTCTTCGCCTTGTCGACCTAAATGAATATAAGCGCAGGCAAAGTCCGGTCGGCATAAGGTTGACTGAGCGCGGTTTTGGTAGAGATAGACGCTATCCTATTTCTAACGCATGGAAGATCGGAGATTAGCCTTCCGCTCCACTGACATTAGGTTACTTTAATTGAAAATGCCTAAAGTAATAATATCGAAAAAAGACCTACCTTCTTCTTCAACTTCGATGTCTTGTTGGGCGTCAATAATTTGCTGACTACCGGAGGTTAATGGGCGTTGGGTAGGAGCAAGAGGAGGGTCAACCGCATTATCGCCAACAAGACCAAAAGTGACTGTGTATAGTAACGATGGGTTCGTGATCTCGGTCCTGATTATGAAGTCACCGCTAGTGTCTATCGATGCATGCTCCGGATAATTCTCCTTTAGAAGAGCTAATGAAGTATCTGCAAGATCGTTTAACCCGAGCCTCAGATAACACTCCACCATGATTGCGATCCCATCCGCGACAGCTGGCGTGCCTTGGAAGTTTTCAACTACGTACTGTGCTCGTCGTAAAGCGGCTATATATGCGCGTCGCTCAGTATAATAATCCGCTACATGAATTTCATATTGAGCAAGGTTATTCCGTAAATAAATCATCCTGCTTCGAGCATCACCGGAATAGGGACTGTCTGGATAGAGAGCTAAAAGTTGGGCAAAATCACTAAAGGACTCTTGAGCTCGACCAGGGTCTCTTTTTGTATGGTCGATTGGCAGAAAGCGATTGAATAGGCCGCCACCGTCTGTAAAGGACGACAAACCTTTCATATAGTATGCGTAATCGATGTTTTCACTTTCGGGGTGCAGTCGAATAAAGCGGTCTGCCGCTGCTCTTGCGGCTTCCATGTCTTCATTTCTGTAATAAGCATAAACAATTTCAATTTGTGACTGCTCGGCATATCTACCAAAAGGAAATCTTGACTCTAGAGCTTGATATGTCGATATTGCGGCGCGGAAATTTTGTCCGTTTAACTGGTCTAAAGCACGTTCATAAAATTGTGCTTCTGTTGACAGGCCCGCGAATTCGCTGTCATCCTCGTCATCTCCAAACAGACCACAACCAGTCGTGAGAATGCTAAGTATCAGAACCATATATACTTTTTTGACTTTTAACATCAATATTCAATCCAAATTCTTAAAAAATTAGCGTTACTATTTAAACATAGAGTAGAGTATTTACCCATAACTTATCGATAATAAGTTGCGCTTGTGAAC
>Ga0209036_1000147_pt1 | contig 27677 bp, 29 predicted proteins | sample MarorgKNORR_S2LV_3_FD_188222 | JGI IMG/M metagenome (GOLD analysis project Ga0209036, IMG submission 188222) | Marine microbial communities from the Southern Atlantic Ocean, analyzing organic carbon cycling - DCM_A/KNORR_S2/LV (SPAdes) (version 2) | ecosystem: Environmental > Aquatic > Marine >... | reverse complement strand
ATACTTGGTACGTTAACCTGACGAGCAAGCAATACGTGTTCTCTAGTTTGAGGCATAGGACCATCAGCTGCACTAACAACAAGAATAGCTCCATCCATTTGAGCTGCTCCTGTAATCATGTTTTTGATATAGTCGGCGTGACCTGGACAGTCAACGTGCGCATAGTGGCGGTTAGCTGTCTCATATTCAACGTGTGAAGTTGAAATTGTAATACCTCTTTCTTTTTCCTCAGGTGCATTATCAATAGTGTCAAAATCACGTTTAGCTGCCAAACCTAGATTAGACTGGGTTTGAGTAATAGCAGCTGTCAAAGTAGTCTTACCATGGTCAACGTGACCGATAGTACCGATATTACAGTGAGGCTTATTTCTAACAAATGTTTCTTTAGCCATTTTGTTATCTCCTTGTTTTTAACAATTTTTTATTTTTTTTTGAGCCTACGACCGGGATTGAACCGGTGACCTCTTCGTTACCAACGAAGTGCTCTACCTACTGAGCTACGCAGGCAATTATTGAGCGAGTGACGCGATTCGAACGCGCGACCCTCAGCTTGGAAGGCTGATGCTCTACCAACTGAGCTACACTCGCAAATCCTGTGGGCAAAGAAGGATTCGAACCTCCGTAGACTTACGTCGGCAGATTTACAGTCTGCTGCCTTTAACCACTCGGCCATTTGCCCGAAATCCTATACTCAATCCTGATAGTAAGATCAAAAAAATTTTCAAATACCTTGCTTTTTACCTTTAAAAACTGAGCCGGCGAGAGGATTTGAACCCCCGACCCGCTGATTACAAATCAGCTGCTCTACCAACTGAGCTACACCGGCAATGTAAGTATACACGCACGCGTAGGTAAAAGCGACGAAATATAAGAAGATTTATCAGGAAAACAAATTATTTCTTTTTAGAGAGGTTTTGTCCGCTGGAAGTATCTTCAACTTGCCAGCCTAAAGACTCAATTTTATCTCTAATGGAATCAGACATATTCCAATCTTGATTTTCTCGGGCTTCTTGACGAGAAATAAGCAGATCTTGCAACTCTTTTGAAATATTTTGATCATGTAAATTGTTAAAATCTAAAATATCAAAAATTGAATTAAATAATTTTAAAAAAACTAAAGATTTTTCTTTATCTAAATCATTTATTGAGTTTTTTGCAATTTTTTTATTCATTTCGGACATAAAACTAAAGAAAACTCCAATCGCTTCTGGAGTGTTTAAATCATCATTGAGAGCATCAATAAATAAGTTATGTTCATTTGAAAATTTGAGTTCAATACTTTTATTATCAAAATTGAAGTTTTTTGCAAATCTTTTGATCTTTTCAATCATTTTTTTGCATTCATCTAATTTTTTTTGACTGAAAGATACTTTAGTCCTATAATGAGCAGAAAGTAAAAACAACCTAACTACATCAGATCCATTTTTCTCTATCAAAGTACTTACATCAATAAAGTTACCTAATGACTTGCTCATCTTTTCATCATCCATATTTAAATGCTCAGCATGTAGCCAGTAATTTGATAGATTATGATTTTGAAGAGCCTCTATTTGCGCACTCTCGTTCTCGTGATGGGGAAATTTTAGATCTATTCCACCGCAATGTATGTCAAGACGACCATCAAAAAGAGTCTTTATCATTACAGCACATTCCGTATGCCAACCAGGTCTTCCCATACCCCACTCACTATTCCAGAAAATATCACCGTCTGAATCTTTTTTTGCTTTCCATAACGTAAAATCATTACGATTCTTTTTTGACAACTCATTGTCTTCCGTTTCTAGGTCATCGCTTATATTTACAAATTTTCCATATTTTGGATAAGATTGAATATCAAAAAAAATATTTCCGTTCATTTCATATGCTAAATCTTGATCTATTAAAGCTTGAATGAATTCGATCATTTCTTCTACATATTCTGTTGCTCTTGGGTTATGATTATTAGGTAGAATTTTCAAGGACTTTGATAATTCCATAAATGATGATTCATATTTCGAAGTTATTTCCTTTAATGAAGTATTTTCATGATTAACTCTATCAATAATCTTATCATCAATATCAGTTATGTTTACTGCAGTTTCTGTTTCATAACCATTCAATTGAAGAACTCTATTTAATAAATCATAAAATACAAAGGTTCGAAAATTTCCTATATGCGGATCGTTATAAACTGTTGGACCGCAACTATAAGTTTTAACTTTTTTTTCAGAAATTGGTTTAAAAATTTCTTTCTTACTTGAAAGTGAATTATATAATTTTAAGCTCATTTTTCTAGAGACAATTTAATAATTTTATTAATTATATCTTTAAAAGAAAATCCGTGCTTTTCGGCAGCCATAGGAAATAAGCTAGTTTCAGTCATTCCAGGAAGAGTATTTATTTCTAAAAAATAAAAATTATCATTATAAAATTTAAAGTCGACTCTTGAATAAACATCACATTTGAGCATCTTATGAACACTAAGTGCGCAATTCTGAACAAATTGATAATTATCTTTATCTAAATTAGCAGGACAAATGTATTTTGATTCTCCAGCTGTATACTTTGATTTATAATCATATACACCAGACTTTGGCTCAATTTCAATGACAGGCAATGATTCATTTCCCAAAATTGGAACAGTAATTTCTCTCCCATCAATAAATTCTTCAATTAATACGGATGAATCAAAATCAAGAGCTATATCTATGGCATCATTCAAATCTTCAAGCTTATTGACAATATTAAAACCAACTGAACTTCCTTGTGAATTTGGTTTAACAATATATTTTTCAGAATTGAAATCAAAATGATCATTACATGTATTTGAAGAAGTTTGATAATAGTTTGGTGACAAAACACCTTGACTCATGACAATTTCTTTTGTCACTGACTTGTTAAAACAGTTTCGAGAAGAATCTTCATCTGAACCATTAAAAGGGATATTATTTTTTGATAAAATTGATTGAATAACCCCATCTTCTCCGAAAGTACCGTGCAATGCTATAAAAACAAAATCATGGTTTTTTAGATCATTTATGATTGAATCAATTGAATCTGTATCCAACAAAAATTTTGAAGCACTGTAACCTAATTGATGACAAGCCTCAGCAATAGCATCACCAGTTCTTAAAGAAACTAATCTTTCATCTGAATTTCCTCCTGATATTACTGCAATATTAATTTTATACCCTTTGCTGCTTCAAGTAAATTGTTAGATACTAAATCAACATCACACGTAGATTGAACTTCATTCAAATAATCATTTCCCATTCCAGTTAATAAAAATATTGTTTTCATTTTAAGCCTATCTCCAACTTGCATGTCAACAATTGAATCTCCAATCATTAAACAATTTTCTAAATTAACATTGAATTCTTCTGATGCTTTTTTAAACATTCCTATTCCTGGTTTTCTCATCGAGTAATAGTCTTCATCATAATTATCAGCAAAATAAATATTTTTTAAAGGTAGATTTCTTTTTCTAAACTCGTCTGAGATATGGGCATGAATACTTTCTAAATTAGAGATATCAACTTTACCTGTTGAGAGCCCTGATTGGTTTGTAACTATAAAAAATTTGTCACTGTATTTATTTAAAAGATCTAACGCTTCAAAAGTGAAGTCAAAAAAATCGTAATCTTTAACATCATTTATATATCCATAAGGATCATGACTTATAGTTCCATCTCTATCAAGAAAAATTGCATCAAACTTCAATTTAATCTCCAATCAATTGTTGTCCAAGAATCATCTATATTAAAAAATTTTAAAGGATTCTGATATTTATTTACATCAACTATCTTACATTCAAATATAGAATTTTCTGCTTGAAATAAACTGATTTTATGAATCATATTTTTTGAATTATTATAATCAATTAATAATATATTATCGTAAAAATTATAATAATAAATTGAATTTTCATTTTCATTTTCAATTTTAATTACAGAAGCATTTTCAAAATTTTCATACGAAAAAAAATCTATTATATTTTTATCTGAATTTTCGAGAATTATATTTTTTTTAGATAAATCATAAGAAGTAATCACATTTTTTTCAAATAAAGATATTGTACTGTCAGTATCAATAGTTTCAAAATAAATTTTTGAATCATTTAACGATATTTTGGCGTTAAAAACTGATTGATTTTCAAAAATTTCAATAAGAACGGTTTTATTATTTAAACTGTTTAAATAATTTTTAATCTTAATATCCTGACTTTGACTTAATAACGAAGAAGATATCAATAAGATAATTAAACTAATCTTCATTAATTGTTTCTAAATAAGATTCATCAACTAATACTTCTCTTGCCTTGCTTCCAGTAAAAGGACCAACAATTTTTAGTCTTTCCATCTCATCTATTAGTCTTGCTGCTCTAGAATAACCAACTGACAATCTTCTTTGTAATAATGAAATAGAACCTTGCTTGCTCATAACTATAATTTCAATTGCTTTATGCAGTAAATCATCATCAATGCCATCCCCATCAACAATTGAACTTGATTCTTCCTTATAAGTTTCAATAATTACTTCGCTTGGTTTTGGTTGAGATGAAATATGTTCAACTAAATCTTCAATTTCTTTCAAAGTTATAAAAGCTCCATGCATTCTAACTGGTGCAGGAGATCCTGGCTTTTGATATAACATATCACCTTTTCCAATAAGCTTATCCGCTCCATTTTCATCTAAAATAGTTCTTGAGTCAATTTTAGTTGCAACTTGAAAGGCAATTCTAGCTGGAAAATTTGCTTTTATTACTCCTGTAATTACATCAACAGATGGTCTTTGTGTAGCAACAATTAAGTGAATACCAACAGCCCTAGCTAGCTGTGCTAGCCTTGCAATTGGTGCTTCTACATCCCTTGGACTATACATCATCAAATCAGCAAGCTCATCAATCATTAAAACAATATATGGCATTAAATCTTTTTTAGATTTTTTCATCATGTCATTATATTCTGAAATATTTCTTTTACCAGCCTCAGCTAACAAATCATATCTTGAATCCATTTCTTTTTCAAGAGATCTAAGTGCCAAAATTGCATTATCTTTCTTGGTAATGATAGATTCATCAATACCGTTAAATTTTAATAAATAATGATTTTCAAGTCCTCTATAAAGTGACATTTCTACCTTTTTGGGATCAATGATTACAAATTTTACTTCTTCAGGTTTTAATTGGTATAAAAGACTAACAATTATGGTATTTAATGAAACTGACTTTCCTGAACCTGTTGTTCCTGCAATAAGTAAATGCGGCATATCTACAAGGTCAAGAATGGATATATCTCCAAGTGTTCCTTTTCCAATGGCCAATTTTAACTTGGCTTTAGATTTAAGATATTTTTCAGAATTAATTACATTTTTTAAATAAATAGTTTGAGGATTTAAATTTGGAATTTCAACTCCAACATGGTTTGAACCAGGTATTGGAGCTAAGACTCTTACGCTCTGTGCTTCCATAACTCTAGCAATGTCGTCCGAAAGCTGAACAAATTTATTCACCCTTACACCTTCAGCAGGTAAAATCTCAAATAGAGTAATTATTGGACCAGTCTTGATTGCCCCTGATGAACCCTCTACGCCAAAATTTGAAAGAGAATTTTTAAGAAGCTCAGACCTGTCTCTAATGTCATCTTCATTTATTTCGCTCGATTCATCTGATGACTCTAAAATATCCGTTGAAGGAAACTTCCACTCAACTTTTAAAATTGATTTATTTCTTTGATCATCAATTTCTGCTTCTTTTTCGATAATTGCTTTTTCAATTGAGATAGCATCTAATTCTTCATTTTGATCTACTTCTTGATCTACTTCAACTTTAGTTTTATCAGCATTGGTGTCAATTTCAGTTTTTTGAAGAGGTTCTATTAAAGATTCTTTTTCAAAAACCTTATCTACAGATTCTATATTTTCTTCAGCATTAATTTTCTCAAGAAATGAGTCATCTTCAATGATTTTGACTTTTTCTTTTTTAACTTCCTCTTTTTTAAAATCAGGAATAATTTTTTTGAAATCAAATTCTATCTTAGAGAATTTATCAAACAAAATGCTTGGTAAATCTTTTATAGATTTATATAAATCAATTTTAAAAAATGATACTAAAAATAAAGTGATAGAAGAAAAAAGGATTAAAATTGAACCATAAAATCCAGTCCAATCATAAATAAAACCTAATATTAAACCTCCTAAAAGACCTGAGTTTTCATAATTTTGAACCTCTTTAAATTCAGATAGATAGCTCAGGTTACTGATAAAACCTAATGTCACAGAAAGAAGAATCAGTAATAAAACCTCAAATCTCAATAATCTCGAAAGATTAAACGAAAAATTAGAAATCAAATAAAATGATATCGTTCCTAATATCATTGGAATCAGTAAGGCTGCATAACCAAACCCTAATTTCATTAAATAAAATCCAATATATACTCCCAGTATATTGAATGGGTTATTAATTTTTTGTGCAACAAGTGTTGGCTCTTCAGTCAAATCGTAACCAATCATTGAACCAGAAATCAACAACGAAATGATCAATAATAACCAACCAATAGTTTGAATCTTTAACTTGTCTTTCATTTTAAATAAGTCCCATTTTTATAGAATGGTAGTTTAGTTTTTTCAAAAATAAAAAAATTATCTCTTATTCCAATCAAAAATTCTTGCTCCAGCCTCATTTCATAATCAACATAAGCCAGTGCTATTCCTTTTTTAAGACATGGGGACATACCTCCGCTGGTAACTACGCCTACTTCTTTTTTATCTTTACAAAATAATCTATAACCAGATCTAGGTATCGCTCTTTCTTCTGAAATAAGTGCAATTAATTTCTTTGATGGTAAATTATTTTGCATAGCATTTGAGCCAATAAAGCTTGTTTCATGTTTTGTTATCCATGATAATCCTGCTTCAATTGTAGTTGTTTGCTCATTAAGCTCATTTCCGTATAAACAATATCCCATTTCAAGTCTTAATGAATCTCTACATCCTAATCCAACTGGCAACACATCATCTGAAAGAGATAAAATTTCATTCCAAAGTTTTAATATAATTGAATTTGGTGCATAGATTTCAAAACCTAATTCACCGGAATAGCCAGTTCTTGCAACTACAACCTTGTCATTATCTGGAAGTAATGTTTCATAATATTTTAATTTTTCAATTTTTGGATAAAGTTTTTTTAGATAAACTCTTGATAAAGGGCCTTGTAAAGCTAGCAAGGATATAGTGTCAGATTGGTCTTCTAATGATACATCATCAATTAATTTTGAAGAAAGCCATTCAAAGTTCTTTTCAATATTTGAAGCATTTACTACTAACATGTAGTAATCACCAAGATGATATACTAGTAAATCATCAATAACGCCTCCAGAATCATTACAAAAAGCAGAATATTGAACTTTTCCAGCTTCTAAATTGTTTATGTCGTTCGTGGTAACGTTTTGTAAAAAAGTTTTAGCATTATTACCAGAAACTATAAACTCCCCCATATGGCTAACATCAAAAACTCCACAATTTGAACGAACATGATGATGCTCTTTTATAATACTTGAATATTGAAGAGGCATCCAAAATCCGGAAAATGGGACTAATTTTGCTTTTAAATTTTGATGAGAATCATAAAGTTCGGTTTTTCTATAATCGCTCATCGAATGATAGCCAAAATTCTTTTAATTACATTTTCAATATCACCTTCGTATGAACCTTCATCATTTAATTTTTTTACCGCCTTGTCAATTTGTGATTTTTTGTAACCCAGCGAAGAGAGTGCAGTAAATATATCATCATAAGAAAAACCTAAATTATTATTATCAAGATTTTGTGTAGAAATTGGTGTCGATGTTATTTTTTCTTTAATATCTAAAATAATTCTTTTGGCTGTTTTTGGACCTATTCCAGGAATTAGACTAAGTGATTTAACGTCTTCTGAAACAATATTATCCTTGAAACTTGAAACAGATGCATTCGAAAGAAGATTGATAGCAGTTCTTGGTCCAATTCCTGATACATCAATTAAATTTAAAAAAAGAGATCTTCGCTCTAAATCCATAAACCCATAGAGCTCCATTAAATTTTCTTTTACATTGAGATAAGTATATATAAAAACATTCTCATTTTCTGAGGGCAATTTTTCATAATCCCTTAAACAAATTGAAATACTAAAAACTATACCATTATTTTCAACATATAAAACGGTTGGTTCTTTTTTGAAAATTTTTCCTGAAATTGAATTAATCATTTATGTCCTATTTATTCCACACCAAGCAACTGCAATTGCATCAGATATATCATTTTTCTTCAAAACTTTATCATCTAATTTAAATATTTTTTTAACCATAAATGCAACCTGTTCTTTTGATGCTGAACCATTGCCAACAATTGATTGCTTTATTTCTCTTGGACTAAATTCTTTTGATGATATGTTATTATGTTCAGCTGCAAGCATAACGGATGACTTTGCCTGACCAAGCTTAATAGCTGATTGAACATTCTTTCCGTAAAAAACATTTTCAACAAATACCAATTCAGGTTCAAACTTTTTAATCAAATTATTTGTTTCAGAAAAAATGGTGTAGAGCCTCTCTGTCACTTCTTTTCCCTTTTTTGGACTAATTAATCCACATTCAATCATTGAGATTTCATTACTTTTTTTTCTTAATACAGCATAGCCTGTATTAGTTAGACCTGGATCAAATCCAATAATTAGCATTAGTTTAGTCCTAAAGTTTGATTTGAAAATACATTTTGAATATCTTCTAGCTCTTCTAAAAAATCTAATAACTTTTCAACTTTATCATGCTCATCTTTTGATAATTTAATTTCGTCTTTTGGAACATGAGCTAAAAACGATGAATCTACAGGAATATTCAAAGCTTCTAGAATATCAAGCTTACTATAAAGATCATTTGAATTAAAATGTAGCCTAAAACAATCTTCATCTTCGAAAAATTCAATACAATCATTTTCAACTGAAAATTCAAAAATATCATTTTCAGCAATTTTATTTTTATCAATCAGAATTATACCTGTTCTTTCAAAATTCCAAGATACACTCCCAGCTTGTCCAAGAGAACCTCCAAACTTTGATAATGCATGCCTTACATCAGCAACTGTCCTATTTTTATTATCCGTTATGGCCTCAATTAAAATGGCAATTCCAAATGGTCCATATCCTTCATAAGATACTTCTTCTATAATTATGTTATCAAGCTCTCCTACGCCCTTTTTAATAGCTTTTTCAATATTAGAATTTGGCATATTTAATGTCTTTGCTTTTTTAACAGCCTGTCTGAGCCTCGGATTAGAATCAATATCTTTACCTCCTAATCTTGAGGATACTGTTATTTCTTTACTGATTGATGAAAAAAGCTTTCCTCTTTTTTGATCAAGAGCACCTTTTTTTCTTTTTATTGTTGACCACTTACTATGACCAGCCATCAATTTTCCAATTCAATCATAGTAGGAACAACCCAAGCTGTTCTATAGCCTAAGCGTACAATTGTTTTTTGAAAATTTTCAGCTTCTTTTCTATTTAAAAAATTTCCAACTCTTAACTTATAGTTAGGTAATTCAAAAATAATATAGATTTTCTCATTTATTGATTTTTGGATTTCATTTTCAAGATTTTGAAGCTCTTCTTCATTCTGTGAAATAACAATTTGGACTCTATAACCATTAACTAAGTTTATTTCCAAATCTGATGGGTTAGTTTCTGAAATTTCTTGATTTGAAAAAGATGGTAAGTTTATAGTAGGAAATTTGGGTGGATTGTCATCAAAATCACTTGGTTTTAAGAAGTCAGATTGACACATTGCATTACTCATTAAAAAAAAGATTAAAAAATATCTCATATTAGTTCAAATTTCTAACATCTAAAGCTCGAATCCAACCTTTTCTTCCATCATATGCAGAAACTTCTATCCATGAATCAGTTTTTTGATGAATTTTGACTTTATTACCATTATAAAATATAGATTGTTGAATACCTTTATTTAGAAAAGGAGCAGAATACATTATAGTATCTTCACTTGTAATAATTGCAAAATTATTATTTTGATCCCATATATTTTTAGTAAAAGTAATTAGTATTGATACAAATAAAATTGTTATCATGGAGAAAAAGAGCCTGATAAAAAAATTCGTTTGAAAAACTTTCATTAAAAAAAATGATAATGCTGTTATCAAAATAATTATCGAATTAATTAGAATAAATTGATTTAATGAAAAAGATTGAAAAAAAATATTTATCAAATCAAGTATATTATTATTGGGCAATTCTATATAACCCTCAATATATGCCTTATTAATATTATTGTTATTTTTCAAATCTGAGCTCACAGGATTTAATATTAATCCCATTTCATATGACCACCTTGCTAATCCAAAGTTTGATTCTTTAAAATATGCATTACCTAAGTTTAAATATAAGTCTTCTGAAAAGTAATTTTTGTCTAAAATTTTCTCATAATTTTCAATAGCTTTTTTGAATTGATTTTGACTATAAAATTTATTTCCTTCATAAAATAGTTCGTCAATATTTTGTGACAAAATAATAGTTGAATTAAAAAATATCAGAATTAAAATCTTAAACATAAATATCAACCTTATTTAAAACAATTTTCAATGAAGATACAATAGTCTTAAAATCTTTATTTCCTTTTAACTGTGAATATGATTTTGCTTGAAAATCATCAAGATGTCCTGAAATAATATCAAAATCATTTTTATTAATTTTTTGTCTTAAAATATTTTTTAGAGATGAAATATCAATATTTTTTGTACTTAAAATATTTTTTTGATAGAAATACATAATAATAATCTTAGTACCGTCAATATATATAGAATTTGTTGATTCAAGACTTTTTATAGCATTATTTAGGGCTGAATTAACTTTAATAAAATCATTTATGAATCTTCTAAGCCTTTTAAATGAAGAGTCAAAAAATGGCGTTATAAAAAGCAATAGCGAAATAATTAATATATAAAAAATTGTATTTTGAATGTTCATTTTCGATGATGAAATCCAATCCTGATCTCCAACTCTTATATATCTGATTAAATTTGAATTTGAACTTAAAATATCTTTATCAGAACTATCAAAAATTGTACTTTTATTAACATTTAATTTTATATCTTTTGATGAAGCAATAGACCATGATTTTGTTACCGAATTAAAATAAGGTATTTCAATTGCATCAATAATAAATATTCCATTCTTTCGCGGAATTAAATTATACTCCCAAATTATTGAGCCAGAAAAATCATCTGAAATATTTTTCTCAGCTTTGGTTTCTCCTTCAAATACATCGATATCATCAGGAAATATAATTTTTGGCCTTCCTATATTTGAAAGATTACCTTCTCCATTTAATACAACTTTAAATACTGTAGGGGAGCCTTCATCTATATTCGAGTTTGAAAGAGATGAATTGATTGTAAATTCACCAACGGCACCAGTAAAATTTTGCGGAATATTACTTAAAGGTGATACTTCTATAATAACAGGATCTGAAACAAGTAGTTTAGCACGCGTTCTTTGGGAAAAAGTATCAAAAAATGGATCATCCCAAAATAGTCTATTAAATGAAGAGTCTTTATTTTTGGTTTCAATCTTCATAATCATTGACTCTAAAGTATAGACTCCCTCTTGTAAAGGGAATAAAGCAACTTCATATATTTTTAATGACTTATAACTATAACCATCTATTTCAATATCATCCCAACTTTCTGGTGTAAACTTAATTCCTACAGGGTCAAATAATTTTTCAACCCAAAAGTCATTATATTCTGGAAATTCTGTAGATAATACCTTTGAGGCTATTCTTGTATAAAAAGTATATGTTAATTTGACCTGCTCTCCAACATACGCTTTATCTTTACTAACTTTAACTTCTAAAAAAAGATCTTTTATGGACTGTTCTGTATTTTGCTTTGAGACTAGTATTTCGTGAGAGTTAGTTACTAGCGTTTTCTTACCAATAATAACGTTTAGAGATGGTATTACAAGTTTTCCATGATTTTTTGCAATTAAAGTCCAGGAAATTGATCTAGAAGAAGTCCTATTACCATTTACGAATCTATATTCACTACCAATGTTAGGGCCAGAAATAATCGAAAAAAAATCTTCGATTTCTGAAATATCAACTGAAGGATTTTCGTCAATATCAGAAATCTTTATAGTAAATATTACAGATTCAGTAATACTTATATTCTTTGTTGAAATCGAAGACGATATTTCTTGTGGAAAGGTAAAGTTTAAAAGTAATAAGGTAATTAAAAAAATTCTTACCATTCTTTACCGCTTTCATTAGAGAAATTATTCTGTTTTCGCTTTTTATTAACTTTTTCGTTTTCCTTCATAGCATTTAAGATATTTTCAACATTTTGATCAATTTGGATTTGTCTTTCTTCATTATTTTCTTGCTGGTTGGACTGGGATGTATCCTGATTTTTAGGACCATCATCATTATTGTTCTTTTCAGGTTTTTTATCTGAATCGTTAGGTTTATCATCCTTATTTTCATTTTTTTGATTTTTATCTTCACTATCATTATTCTCATTATTTTCAGAATCTTCACTATTATCATTTTTTTGTTGACTATCCTGTTGAGCTTCTTGATTTTTTTCAATTTGATTCTTTACAAATTCATAATTTTTCCTTGCCTCGCTATCTTCTGGATTTTTTAACAAAGCTTCTCTGAAAGATTTTAAGCTTTCTTGAAGATTTTTTGACCTAAAAAACATATTTCCTCGATTATAGCTTAAATCTGATGATGGATTCAAACTATCTTGAATTGCTAGATTAAAATACTCCTCTGCTTGTTTCAAACTATCCATTGATGAATATATTGAAGCTAAATTGTATAGGATATCATCTTTCGATAAATTTTCATCGTTTAATAAAAATTGATAATATTTTATAGCTGAATCATAATCACCATTCTCGATCATTTTTTGACCAATATCCTGTGAAAAAAGGTTTGTTAAAAACATAATTGTAATCAAATATTTCATTTTTTTCTTTTTCCAGACGAAATTAATTGTGAAAACATTAAGAAAACTATTGCTACGGCTAACGGATACTGAAATTTATGTTCATAGTCCGAAAATTCAAAAGAACTGATTAAAGAATCCTCTCCTTTATTTATAATATCTAGAATATTATCACTTATTGGTTCACTTTTAGAAATACGTAATAATTTTCCGTCACTTAGTGAAGATATTTCTCTTAAAAAATCTAAATTCAACTTTGATACAACCAGTTCTCCTTTGTCATTTTTAACAAAAGAATTATCTTTGCCAATAATTGGTATTAGGGAACCTTTTGAACTTCCTACACCAACAACATGTAGATCAATTTTTTCATTTATAAGATATGATATATTATCTAAAGACATATTGCTATGATCTTCGCCATCGGTAAAAAGAAAAATCATCTTTTGCTGATTGTCTTCACCTCCAAATGCTTCAGCTGAAGTTCTTATAGCATTAGGGATGTCAGTACCTCTTGACGATATCATTGACGTATCTAAACTTTTAATAAAAAGTTTTGAGGCGTCATAATCCATAGTTAAAGGTAAATACAAAAAGTTTGAACCTGAAAAAACTACAACTCCAATTCTATCCCCTTCAAGACTATCTACAATCTTTGATAATTCAAATTTTACCTTATCAATTCTTGAAGGTTTAATATCTTTAGAATCCATACTTAATGAAACATCAATACAAAATATAATGTCGACTCCCTTTCTTTCAACAGGCTTTACAGTTACTCCAGTTTTTATACCGGAGATTGCAATTATCAAACTCAAAATTCCAATATATCTTAGAAGTTTTTTTATTTTTATGCTGTTTGTATTTCCAATAAATAAATTTTGAAAAAAGTTTTTTGAAAAATTTTTATTATCAAAAATTATATTTTTACTTGACCTGTATATTGAAAAAACAACAGTTAAAATGAAAAATCCCAAACATAATAGAGCAATATTTAAATATTCTAAAATCATAAAATTCTCCTAAAAAAATATGCTCTTAAAATTTCAGAAAGCGTAATTAAAACAAATCCAATCACTAAAAACCAAATATATATTTCTTGATAACTTGAAAAATAACTTACATTAATTTCAGATTTTTCAAGCTTGTCAATTTCAGAATATATTCCAGATAAACTTTGCTTATTTGTTGCTCTAAAATATTTTGCATTAGTTTCTTCAGCAATTCCTTTTAAAGTTTTTTCGTCAATTTCATTTCTTACAAATCCTCTTCCAGGTATCTGAGTAATTGATTGATTTGTACCAGCTCCAATGGTGTATACTTTGATACCATATTCTTTTGCAATTTTTGCAGCGGATATTGGATCAATCGAACCTACGTTATTGCTACCATCTGAAAGCAATATAATTACTTTGCTTTTTGAATCACTATTTCTGAGCCTATTAACACCATTCGCAATTGCAACTCCAATTGCTGTTCCATCATATTTTGGCTCCATAACAGTCACTTCTGATAGAAGATTATTTAAGACACTATAGTCAATCGTTAATGGACATTGAATAAACGTATCTTTACCAAAAACTAATAAACCAATTCTATCTCCATTTCTATTTTGAATGAATTCCTTAGCAGCTTCTTTTACTGCCTCAAGCCTATTAGGCTTGAAGTCTTCAGCTAGCATACTACTGCTTGTATCCAATACAAGAACTATATCAATAACTTCAACAGTTATATTTTTGTCTACAGAAGATACTCTAGGTCTGGCAAAACCTATAATTAGTGAAATAATAGCAGAAATAAATAGAAATTGAATAAACAAAACTTTAATCCTTCCTTGGTAGCCGAAAGATTTTTTTAAGCTATTAAAGTTTGATACTTGAATTGATAAATTTTTTTGGAAAAAGAATTTTTTAAAAAATATTAATACCAAAAAAAATGGTATTATAAATAAAAAATTTGGGTATAAAAATTCCATTAATTTGATTCAAAAATTTCCTCTTCACTTAGTATATGAGCGAAACTAAATAAAGTTTCCTCTTTAAAGGAATTAGAAACTAACTGAAGGCCAATTGGAAGCTTATTTGAAGAAAAGCCAGCTGGAATATTTATAGAAGGAATTCCAGCTAAATTTATTGGAACAGTAAACAAATCTGATAAATACATCTTTAATGGTTCTTCAAGATTATTTTTAAGCTTAAATGGTAATTCTGGAGTTGTTGGAATAAGCAAACTCTCGCACTTATTAAAAATTTCCGAATAGCCATTTTTAATTAATCTTCTAACCTTTAAAGCCTTTGAAAAGTATGCATCGTAATAACCAGAAGAAAGAACATATGTACCTGTCATAATTCTTCTTTTTACCTCGTCAGAAAAACCATTAGTTCTTGATTCAATATACAACTGACTTAGGTCCTTATTATCAGCTCTATTTCCATACCTAATTCCATCAAATCGTGATAGATTGGATGAAGCTTCAGCCATTGTTAATACATAATAAGTAGGTATACAATACTTAAAATATGGTAGATCAATTTCAATAATATTTACTTTTTTTAACTTTAAAAAATCAACCAATAAACGATATTTGTCAGCTATTTCAGGATTTACTTTATCCAAAATTTCATTTTTAATTATTCCAACTGATTTTGGTAATTTTTTTTCATTAAAAGATTCAGTTTTAGAAACTTCAACGTCACAACTTGTTGCATCTTTTGTATCCACTCCTGAAATAGTAAAAAATGTATTATAAACATCTTGTAGAGTTTTAGACATAATACCAATTGTATCAAAAGATGAAGCATGAGCAACTAAGCCATATCTAGATATTCTTCCATATGATGGCTTTAAACCGTATATACCGCAAAATGCTGCAGGCTGTCTAACTGAACCACCAGTATCAGAACCTAAAGCTATATCTGACAATCCTTCTGCTATTGCTGCAGCAGAGCCTCCACTAGAACCCCCTGCTACTAGATCAAGATTAAATGGATTTCTAACGGATCCATATATTGAAAATTCGGAAGAAGATCCCATTGCAAATTCATCACAATTAGTTTGGCCTACAATAACTCCACCTTCATTGACAATACTATCAATAACAGTTGCATTGTAAGGAGAATTATAAGATTCTAATATATTTGATGCACAGGTTAAAAGCTCATCCTTAATTGCAATATTGTCTTTAACCAAGAATGTTTTATCTTTAAGAAGACCTTTTCTTGACTTGTTTAAATCAATTTTATCAATACGATTTCTAATGACAGAATTGGTCTTACTGTCAGAAATTTTTTCTTTAATAGAAAGTAATTTCTGCTTTAAAGAATTAGATGGACTCATCTAATTTAATTGTCAGAATTTTCAGATTTTTTAATTTCTTCTTTGGTATCATCTAAAGCGCCACGAAACTCTCTCAAAGAATTTGCAAAACCTCTAGCAATTCCTGGAAGTCTTTTGCCGCCAAAAAGAAGTAAAAGAATTAAAAAAATTAAAACTAATTCACCAGTACCTAAATTAAACATATATGCCTCATATTTTATCTAAAGTATTTTAACAAATAATATGCAATGCCGAAACCAATAATACTACAAACATTAAATTTTAAAATAAAACCAAAATCTATAACAATTATTCCTAAATCAATTAAATATTCACTATTCATTGATCCAAATGTGAAATCATAAGAAATTAAGAAAAATTGTTTTACCGCACTTCCGTCAGGTAGCAAGAAAGCAATCGAATTGCCAACAAATGTACCTATTAAAGCTCCAGCACAAAGACCAAAAATAATAAGCTTTATACTTCTTCTAGTCATATTTCCCCTAAAGTCATTTTTACATTTTTGAAACTATCTTCTCTGAGGACAGTTAACTCAATTTCATCTCCTGACCTCACATCTAATTTAATTAAAACTATTTTAATTTCCTCTAAAGATTCTATTTTATATCCCTCTACCGCAACAATGATATCTCCCCTGAATAACTCTTCGTTAATAGCAGTATCGTTATAATCAACCTTATCAATAAATAAACCTATCTGATCTTTTTCATTGCCATACAAGTATTGTCTAGCATTTAATCCGAATGAAACTCTTCTATCTATAGCACCTTTTAATTTTAATTCATTTGCAATTTTTTTTGCAAAATTTATTGGAATTGCAAAACCTAAGTTTTCTGAATCTGCTTTGATAAAAGTATTTATGCCAATTACATTTCCGTTAGAATCAATTAACGGACCACCGCTATTACCTGGATTTAGTGACGCATCAGTTTGAATCATATTATCTAAAAGCTTTCCAGATTGAGAATCAAGATTAAAATCTGCATTTACTGCGCTTACTATGCCAGCGGATGCGATAGGCTGATATTGAACGTTTGAAATTAGATTTCTAGGATTTCCTAAAGCAATAGCCCATTCGCCAACTTTAACATTATCCGAATCGCCTAGATTACAATACTTAAATTTTTCCCCGTTAATTTTTAGAAGTGCAATATCTGATATCATATCTATTCCAACAATTGAAGCATCATATGTTTTTCCACCTGGTATTACGACTGAAACATTAATTTCTGTTGTTATAACTGAAGATCTAAAGCTATCTCTAATATTGTGAGCATTTGTGAGAATATAACCATCTTCACTAATAATAAACCCTGATCCATTAGACGAAACAGGTTTCATATTTCTATAACCTCTCCAAGTTCTTAAAACAATTTCCTGACTTCTATAAATTCCTACAACACCAGGGCTTGCTAATTCAACTGCATTTGAAATTGCTGTTGATTTAGATAAAGAAATTTGAATATCCCCTCTTTCTTCATTCATACAACTCAAAAAAAGAAAAATAGATATAGCTATAAATTTAATTCTCATAAAAAATTTCCTTTAAAATCAATCCATTGCTTGGCGCTTTGAATATTTTTGCATCTTTTCTAGGTTTTTTTAGCAAATTTTTAAAATCATTAATTGAAATCTTATGCTGACTAACAGCTATCATAGTTCCAACTATATATCTTACCATATGATGTAAAAATCTATTTCCATGAATAATATATGATAGTTTTTCCTCTTTTTTATCATCAAAAACCCATTTTGAAGTAAATATTTTGCAATTATTATTTTTTTTATTTGAAAATTTTGAAAATGATAAAAAATTATGCTCTCCTTCAATCAATTTTGAAACATCAGAAAGTAAATTAAAATCTACTTTCTTAAGATAGTGATGATCTATAAGGAAAAGTGGGTTATCGCTTAAACAGCATAAATAGTTATACTCTTTGCTTGTTGCATCAAACCTGCTATGAAAATTCTCATCAATTTTTTTCAAATGTGATATCCTAATTTTCCTATCAAGACGTGCATTGATGGCTCTTAACAGCTCTTCATCATTTAACTTTGAATCTAAATCAAAGTGTGCAACCTGTCCTAAAGCATGTACACCTGCATCAGTTCTGCTTGCACCATAGATTCTAACTTTTTTTCCCTGATTTAATGTTAAAATTGAAGATTCAATTTTATCCTGAATACCACTTTTATTTTTTTGTGATTGAAAGCCAGAAAAATTTGTTCCATCATATTGAATGATTATTTTATATCTTGTCATTTAAGCTTTATTGATTGATTGTAGATATTTCTTTCATCGATATCAGATTTAATTAAAACTTCTCCAGAAGGAAGAATTACCCCTGATATTCCATTATTTGCACTTTGAACGAAAGGAATGCCTAATTCAATTGATCTCAACTTTGCATGCTCGAAATGTTGGTAAGGCATAGATTGTCCTACATATGAATCATTTGTAATAACAAAAATTATCTCAGCTCCATTGTCAACCATTCTTTTAGCAATTTTATAACTACTTGAATCATAACAAATAAGAATCGATGATCTTATATCTCCTATATCAAAAGTGTTATAACTTTCTCCAGGTGTAAAACTTCCCATATCGTCAAACTGGTTCATTTTTGATAACCAATTTTTAAAAAAAGGAACATATTCAGCAAAGGGTACTAAAAAAATCTTCTGGTAAGTATCATAAAATCCATCTGGCCTTAAAAAAATTGCACTGTTATAAACCTTTAAATTATTATTTAAAAAAACTCTTTGAGGAATACCAGTTATTAAAGTGGATGCTTCAATTTTTTCCTGATATTCTATTCTTTTTCTTGATTCTGAAATAGCTAAAAAAGATGTTAAAGCAGCTTCTGGCCAAACAATTACATCTGGATTTGACTTTAGAGATTTTTGAAGAAGTTCATTCATAATTCTTTCATTTCTTTCTCTAAGATTTGGATTCCACTTTTCATCGGGATAAATCACTGGCTGTCCAATTGAAACATTAATCGTCTTTTGAAATTCTGATGAGTTATAGTTCGAAATTAAAACTTGCCCTAATATTGCATTTAAAATCAAGATTGATATAAAACTGTAAAAATACTTTTTCTCATTTAAAACTATCAATTTATAAATGAATACATTGAGTATAATAATTACAAATGTAGATAAATCAACATGCAAGCTAACAATTTGTATTAATCTGTCATAACCTGTTTGACTTAAAGGTAAATTTAACCAGGGTGCAGCAAGCGGACCAATATCTCTAATATTCTCAATTAAAACCCAAAATAAAGGTATAAGAAACAAATTAATCTTTTGAGATATATTTCTTTCTTTTAAAAACTGTAGAAAGAAACAAAATAAAACCCAATAAATAGAGTAAAAAATACAAATTGCCAAATAAGAAATAATTGCTACTTGAACAGAAGTACCAGAATTTAATGCAACCCAATGCGTAATAATTGCATGACCAACAAACCCTGCCAAATAAAACAATAAAATCTTTTCAGAAAATTTAATTTTCTCATTAAAAATAAGTAAAAGTGGAACTAAAAATATCCATGCTAAAAATCCAAGATGAAATGGCGGAAAAGATAATCCTAACATTAATCCGCTTGAAAGAGATAGAAAAAAGTTTTTTTTACTCATTTAAACAACGCCTTTATCTAGAAATGATTGTAGTATTATTGTTGAAGCAATCAAATCAATCTGTTCTTTATTTTCTCCTGTCTTAATATTTTGTTCATGCATAATCTTTTTAGCTGATTCACTTGAAAGTCTTTCATCTTGAAGAAAAACATTGAAATTCAAATTCTTAAGTTCTTTAAAAAAATCATCAACTAATTCAGTCATTTTATTCTTTTTATTATTCATATTGAGTGGATATCCTACTACAAAAGAGTCAACATCATTTTCAATTGCAATTTCTTGAAGTGTTTTTAAAAGCTCATTTCTATTTTTATATTTTATAACTTTTAATGGAATAGAAATAATTTTTAAAGGATCAGATATTGATAATCCAACTTTTGAAAGACCATAATCTATTCCAATAAATTTTTTACTCATGTACACGCTCAACAGAGTCAACATTTTTAAGTTTTTTAATATCCTTAATTACAGAATTTAGCTTTTTTCTACTTTGCACTTTACAAATTATCCAGATATTAGCAATACCACCTTCAGTTACATCTGTTGATACGTCAATCATGTTAACATTGTTTTTAGAAATAATATTAGCAATTTCATTAAGCATTCCAGCTGTATCAATGCATGTAATATGAATTTTTGATCGAAAAGCTAAGTCTTCTTTAGCATTCCAATTAACTGAAACCAACCTATCTTTTTTCGATGATAATGATGATAGATTTGAGCAAGACAATTCATGAACGATTAACCCTCTTCCTCTTGAAATATAACCAATAACATCATCTCCAGGAATTGGGTTACAACATTTACCATAGTTAACAACTAAATTTTTTACTCCATCCAAGTTTATTCCATCCACATCCGATCTTGCTGAATCCACAAATTCAGTTGAATCAATTTCTTTATTGAGTTTAGTTTGCAAGTCAGGAAAAATCTTTGGAATGACATCCTTAATAATCACTCCACCTCTACCAATATCAGATAGCATATTGTTTAAAGAGTTAAAACCTGCCAATGTGTAATTTTTTTTGAATTCATTTATCCTGTCAAAGATTTTCAATTTTCTTAACGATTTTTCTAAAATCTCATTTCCAATCTTAATACTTTCTTCAAGTTCAATTTTTCTTAAATATTTTGATATTTCATGTTTTGCTCTAGAAGTTTTTACAAATTTTAGCCATCCACTATTAGGTGTTTGATTTTTACTTGTTTCAATTTCTATAATATCTCCACTTTTAAGATTATAACTTAATGGTACTAACTTTTTATTTACTTTTGATCTTACTGTAGTAAAACCTAAATCTCCATGGATAGCAAAGGCAAAATCTAATGGAGTAGAATTTACTGGAAGTTTAATCAAATCACCTCGAGGGGTAAAAACAAAGATTTCATCCTCAAACATATCAATTTTTAATAAATCCATAAGTTCTTCAGGTTCTGAGCTATCGCTATTAAGTATAGATAGTAAATCTCTCAGCCAAGATACTTGAGAATCAAATTCTCCTATTTCTTCAGTTCCTTTATAAAGCCAATGCGCTGCAACACCAACTTCAGCAGTATAATCCATATCTTTTGTTCTTATTTGAAACTCAGTAAGTCTATTGTCTTTTGTTAATACCGTTGTATGGATTGACTGATATCCATTTGTTTTTGGAGTAGCAATAAAATCTTTAAATCTATCTTGAATAGGAGGATAAATACTATGAATTACACCAAGTGCAAGATAGCATTCTTCAATTTTATCGACTACAATTCTAATAGCATATAAGTCATAAATTTCTTCAAATTTTTTACCACTTTTTTCAATTTTTCTATGAATTGATGAAATGGATTTATACCTACCAAAAATATTGGATTTTATTTTATAAGTATTAAGTTCTGATTTAATTGGTTTAATTGCATTTGATAAGATATCTTCATTTAGTCTTGATGAAGTTTCAATTTTCTTCTTTATACCATTAAAAGCTCTTAAGTCTAGACACTTTAAAGATAAGTCTTCCAACTTCCATTTTAATTTGGCCATTCCTAGTCTATGAGCAAGTGGAACAAAAATCTCTTTAGTTTCTAATGCAATTTCCTTTCGCTTTTTTGAAGAAAGATATTGAATTGTTTCCATATTATTCAGTCTATCAGCAAACTTAATGATAATTACTCTTAAATCTCTCGCAAGAGAAAGAAATAGCTTGGTAAAATTTTCAGCTTGTTTATGCTTTTTAGAACGAAAAGCAATATTTTCAACTTTTGTAACACCATCAACAAGAAGAGCTACATCAGAACCAAACTCTTCCTCGATATCAGATAATTTTACTTCAGTGTCTTCAACAACGTCATGCAGTAAGGCACTCACAACAGTTGTATGATCCATATTCCAGTCAATTAAAATATTGGCAACATCAATACAATGACTTACAAATGGTAGTCCCGACTTTCTAGTCTGACCATGATGCATTTTAATTGAAAACTCAAGAGCATTTTCAACTTGTTTTCTATTTTTCTTAGTAGGAATTCTTTCTAAAAGATTCTTGCTTTTTTTAGCAATAATCTCATCATTATTTTTAATAACATTATTGCTCATATTTTAGAATTCTTGATGATTATCAAACCTAGCATACGTATCAATAAACGTTGCAGTAACTCGTCCTGTAGGTCCATTTCTTTGTTTTGCAACAATCAAATAAGCTAATCCCTTAAGATCTTGATCCTCTTTATCATAAACTGCTGGCCTGTAAAGAAAGACTACTACATCAGCATCTTGTTCAATTGCACCACTTTCTCTCAGATCTGATAACATAGGTTCTTTTTTAGTTCTTTGCTCGACTGCTCTGGAAAGCTGAGAAAGAGCAATAACAGGAATATCTAATTCTTTAGCGAGGGCTTTCAAAGATTGAGTAATTTGTGAAATTTCGTTCTGTCTATTCTCAGAATTTTTTGGCCCTTGCATTAATTGTAAATAATCAACAATAATTAATTCTATATTTCTTTCTCTTTTTAGTCTTCTAGCCCTTGATCTTAAATCTAGTATAGATAATGCAGGAGTATCATCTATATAAAGAGGAGCCTGAGCAAGTTTTCCTGAAGCAATATTTATATTTTTCCACTTAATATTTGGACTACCTCTTCTTACAAGTGCATTATCTACTCTCGCTTCAGAAGTTAGTAATCTCTGCCCAAGCTGATCACTTGACATCTCTAAGCTGAAAATTGCTGTTGGAGATTTATTTTCAATTGCAGCATTTCTTGCAATAGTTAATGCTAAAGCAGTTTTTCCCATAGAGGGTCTTCCAGCTAATATAATCAAATCACCATTCTGAAATCCTGCAGTTAACTTATCTAAATCGATGATACCTGAAGGAACCCCGATAATAGAGCCAGGGTTTGCAGCCATATTTTCTATTCTTTTAACAGTACTTGATAAAATTGGTTCAATATGTTGATATATTTTTGAATCTTTTTGTTCTGTTAAGCTAAAAATTGACTGTTCAGCTTCGTCAAGGATTGATCCAACAGAATCTCCAGCATCTAAAGCTTTTTTAGAAATTGCATGTGAGGTAGTAATTAAATCTCTTAGCATGCCTTTTTCTTTAACAATTTCTGCATAGGTTTCTACTCTAGCCGAAGTTGGTACTTTGTCTACTAAACCAGTTAAATAATAAATACCACCAACAGACTTTAAGTTTTTTCCTTTTTTAAGCTCGTCTGATACAGATACTGTATCAATAGGATCACTATTATTCATTAAATGAATCATTGCTTCGAATATTTTTTTATGTGAATCTTTATAAAAATGATGACTTGAACCCAAGATACTTACAGCCTTATTAGCAGCATCTTCATCAATCATCATTGATCCCAATACAGCTTCTTCCGCCTCGAGGGCTTGAGGTTGCAAGTTTAAACCTTCAGTTTTTTTAATTTCAGCCATTTTTATTTATCCACACTCTGTCAACAATGAAAATTTTATATTTTAATAGATTAGTAATCTTTTCATAATCTGACAAGATAATCCTTCAATAAAAATATTAATTTATTTTCCAATCAATAGGTTTAACACCTTTTTGTTTCAAAAAATTATTGGCTTTTGAAAATGGTTTTGATCCAAAAAAACCTCTATGTGCCGAAAGAGGTGATGGATGAACAGAAGATATTATATAGTGTTTTGAAACATCTATTATATCTTGAAGTGATTGAGCTTGCTTACCCCATAATATAAAAACTACGTTATTTAACTCAGATGATACAATTTCAATGGCTTTTTTTGTAAAGATTTCCCACCCCAGCCCTTTGTGGGAATTAGCATTATCCTTTTCAACAGTTAAAACAGTGTTTAAGAGAAGAACTCCTTGATTTGCCCAAGACTGTAAATTACCTGAATTAGGAATATCAATATTTAAATCTGAATTTAATTCTTTAAAAATATTTAAAAGTGATGGAGGAATTGAAATTTTATCGTTAACACTAAATGATAATCCATTTGCTTGACCCTCACCATGATATGGATCTTGACCGATTATAACGACCTTTACCTCATCCAGCTTTGTTGAATTAAATGCATTAAACATTAGATTAGGTTTAGGATAAATAACTCTATTTTTATAGAAATTTTTTACTTTTGAAGAAAGATTTTTCCAATAATTCTTTTCAAATTCATTCTGAAGTTTGTTATACCATGAATCATGAATTTTAACTTTTTTTTGATTGTTTGTAGATGAAAGCTGGTCCAGATATATCTCATTTCCGAACAATTGCTTATTTTGTTTGATGAATTTTTGTTTGAGAGAACTAGTGTTCAATAGATTCTTCAGTCTTATCCCAATCAATACCGCCATCAAGAAATTCATCTAGAGCAATAGAGGTGACTTTTTCTTCTTTGTCAAAATCAATATTTTCTCTAATAACAGGCTCTGCAAGTATTCCATCTTCTGAAATTTCTTCATTTTCATCTATCATTTGTTTAACAATTCTATCTTGAAGAATTTGCTTTGCTCTCTTAGATGATACAACAACAGCTTCATAAATGTCATCTGTTTTTTTCAACAGTTTTTTAAATGAAATTGGGTTTACAGCCATTTTAATCCTCTTTTTTATGTCTATTTATTATTTCTTTAATTTTTTCAAACGTGGTTTCGAAGTTATCATTAATAAGATTATAGTCAAATTCTTTTTTTAAATCGTCCTCTTCATTAAACCTACCTAATCTTTTATTAATTTCTTCTTCTGTTTCAGTTGACCTTAATACTAATCTTTTTCTCAATTCTTCCAAGTTTGGAGGTGATAAAAAAATTGATATAGTATTATTTGGATAATAATTCATTAAACTAACTGCACCATTTACATCTAGCTCAAAAAATAAAAGTTTATCATTTTCAATATATTGTGCCAGGCTACTTAGTGCAGTGCCATACAAATCTCCATGAACATTTTCATGTTCAAGAAATAAATTGTCTTCAATCATTTGTTCAAATTGCTCTTTGTTAATAAAATTGTAATGAACACCATCAATTTCATACTTTCTTTTGTTTCTTGTTGTATAAGATACAGAAATTTCAATATTTAAATCTCTCGACAATAATTCTAATAAAGTAGTTTTTCCAGAGCCCGAAGACCCTGATATTATAATAAAATTCTTCATAAAATATTTCCTATCTGCTCTCTCAATTTTTCAGCTTGCATTTTTAAACTAATAGCATGCCTTGATACTCTTTTATCCAAAAATTTTGATAAGATTGTATTAGACTCTCTGTTAATTTCCTGTAAAATAAAGTTGATCTTCTTTCCTGACAACTGTGGAGATTTTATAGATTTTGAAATCTGATCTAAGTGACTATTAATTCTATCCATTTCTTCTGAGATATCAATTTTTTCTATCTCATCTACATTTTCAATATTTCTTTTTGAATTTATATTTTTCAAAAAAACTTTTTCTTGAATTTTTTCAATTTTTACTAAATCTTTCTTTGCAACATCTAAATACTTAAAAAATTCTTTTTCAATCATTGAACCTTCATTTTTACGCATGACTATTAATTCTTTTGTTGCATCTTTTAAACATGAAAAAATCTTATTCTGTATTTTTTCAGAATGTGGTATATAAGTTAAAATATCATTATTTCTAAGCAATTGACTGTAATTCAATTCTATGTCATGTTTTTTCTCAATTTCTTTATATGCTTTTAAAACACTTGAGGTTTTATGACTATTAAATTTGAATGTATCTTTTGAATCAACCTTAATAAATAGAGAAATTGAACCTCTAAATAGTTGTTTTTTTAAGTAGTTTCTTACTTTGTATTCTAAAGAACCAGAAAGATCAAAAGATTTTGTGTTTAATTCAAAATATCTTGAGTTAAAGGATTTTAGTTCAATATTTATTGATAAATTGGAATCCTCATAGCTTGAAGAACCAAAACCTGTCATACTGATTAACATTAAGCTTTAACTCTTTTTTTCATATTTAGTAAATAAAGTAAAAATATTCCAATAGGAAACAGTAGTGAAAATATAGGGAAAATTAATTTAAAACTATAATTATCTGCTATTACTCCTCCAATGAATGCTGCTAATCCTGAAAGACCAAACATTAAAAAGAAGTTTAAACCAAAAACTACTGATCTAATTTTTAGTGGAGTAATATCCTTAATTATTGAATTTATTAGAGGTTGAATTGAGTACATAATAATTGCTAAAAGAACAGAAACAAATATAATCAATGTTTTTCCCACAAAAAGAATTGAAATAAATAAAGGCAAAAGTAATAGAAAAACTGTAGATAATAATTTGATTCTATCAAATTTATCTCCAAGATATCCCGAAAGAATTTGACCAATAAATCCTGTTAACATAATTGCAGAAACAATGGAATTAGAATTTGATCCAAAATCTAAATTAAATACAGAAGGTATAAATGTATTAAAAACAGTAAATGATAAACCTACAACAAATGAAATTAGGAAAAATATTGATAAAATAGAGTTTTGTCTACTGTCATTAAAGTCATTTATACTTATAATATCCATTTTATCAGTATTGGGAATGAACTTTAAAGAAAGAGGTAGTAAAAAAGCATTTAAAATAGCTGTAAAAATAAATGCATAATGCCAACTGTAATTTAATAAAGCAAAATATGATATTAAGGGGCCTAAAGAAACTCCAATTGAGCCAAAAACTCCATGAAAAGCATTGGCTTTTGCAATATTCTTTTCAAAAGTTTCAGAAATTAAAGTTAAAGATACTGGATGATGAATACTTGCAAAAAGTCCCAAAAGAATACTGCTAAATGAAAACATTAATACACTATTTGAAGTACTTACCAATAAAGCAGAAATCAGTATTCCAACCTGAGAAAATGCAATTAATTTTTTTGGCCCATATTTATTATATAAAAAAGACATTGGTAAAGAACCAACTCCAAAGCAAAAACTTACAATGCCAAAAATTAATCCCACTTCAGTAGCATTAAGTGAAAAAAAATCAATTAAATTTATATACATGCTAGGAATCAACATCATTATGATGTGATTAGACATATGAGATAAGCTTAAAACAAATAGAATAGATCTAGAAGGCAAACTTTACTTCTTTTCTGCAAGACGAGCTGCTTTACCAGACAATCCACGTAAATAGTATAGTTTTGCTCTTCTTACTTTATTTACTCTATCAACTTTTATAGATGCAATTGATGGAGAATGAAGTGGAAAAATTCTTTCAACTCCAATACCATTAGAAAT
>Ga0209036_1000146_pt1 | contig 27779 bp, 31 predicted proteins | sample MarorgKNORR_S2LV_3_FD_188222 | JGI IMG/M metagenome (GOLD analysis project Ga0209036, IMG submission 188222) | Marine microbial communities from the Southern Atlantic Ocean, analyzing organic carbon cycling - DCM_A/KNORR_S2/LV (SPAdes) (version 2) | ecosystem: Environmental > Aquatic > Marine >... | reverse complement strand
TAAATTCATAGCAAATTTTGATCCTCTTCTCAAAACTCTTCTAACTACATAACCTCTACCATCATTTGACGGAATAACTCCATCAGCAATTGCAAATGACAGCATTCTTATGTGATCACAAATAACATTATATGGAACCTCAAAATCTTGATATTTTGTGTTCGAAAAATTTTCTAAATCTTCAATCGTTTTTGCAAACAAATCGGTCTTATAATTTGAATCTTTGTTTTGTAATACTGAACAAATTCTTTCAAGTCCTGCACCAGTATCTACATGTTTTTTTGGTAAATCTTCCATTGTTCCATCTTTGAGACGATTAAATTGAATGAATACAAGATTCCATAATTCCCAATATTCTGAAGAATTATTCACCATTTCGGATTTTTGATCCTCTGGAGTATTCCCAACATAGTAATGAATTTCAGAGCATGGTCCACAAGGTCCTGTTTCAGCCATTTCCCAAAAATTATCTTTAGCGCCAGAACGAATGATTCGATTTGGATCTATATCTGTTTGATTTTTCCATAAATCAAAAGCTTCATCGTCTTCTTCAAAAACAGTTACCCATAATCTAGATTTGTCAAGCTTCCAAACTTCTGTAAATAACTCCCAAGACCATTTAATAGCTTCTTTTTTATAATAATCACCGAAAGACCAATTACCAAGCATCTCAAAAAATGTATGGTGAAATCCATCTCTACCAACCTCTTCCAAGTCATTGTGCTTTCCACTAACCCTAATACATTTTTGACTATTTACGACTCTCAGGTTTTTAGGTTTTTCCGAGTTTAAAAAAATAGCTTTAAACTGATTCATACCAGCATTTGTAAAAAGCAAAGACTTATCTCCAATTGGAAGAACTGGAGCACTCTGGACTCGAGAGTGACTTTTGCTTTCAAAAAAGCTAATAAACGATTCTCTAATTTGTGAACTTTTCATCGATAAAATTGTTTCATATGAATCTAAACAAATAATATATTCAATGGATGAGAAATAATCTATTAGTAACTATTTTATTTTTGTTTTCATGCTCTTTTCTTTTATCTCAAGATATTATGATAAAGAACATAGAAGTTGATTCAAAAAATAATGGTACTGTAATTCAGCTTGATTCAAATAAAAAAGTAAATCTTGAAGATGTTACTGCCTGGTATTCCTCTGAATGGTTTTATATGACTATTTATGGAGCAAATGCTGATAGCCTATCCTTAACTAACTATGAAAACGAATCTTTAAAAAGCGTGGAGGTTTCCAATAGCGATGAATCAACTCAAATTGCTGTTCAATTATTATCTGAAATTGAATCTTTTGAAATAGATTCACCCAAAAGAAAAACATTACAATTTTTTCTGAGAAATAGTCAATCCAATGCTAAAAATAGTATCTCAATTGAAAAAAATATTAATGATTTCGAAGAAGAAAAATTTAATCAATCAGAAAATGAGGTTGTTTATAAAAATGAACAAAAATCAAACGTAAACAATGTATTAATTATTTTAGGAGGAATTGTTGTTTCGGCAGTAGATATTACAAATTCAGCATCATTTGCTGCAGGAGCATTGATTGGTATAATTGGGATTTTCCTATAATTTATAGTTTTAAAAATTTTTCAGTGTATTCTAACAATTTATTCTTAATACCTTCTTCATAAATAGAATGACCTGCATCTGGAATAATGTGTAAATCAGATTCAGGCCAAGCTTTATGCAAATCCCAAGCTTGAACTACAGGACAAATTATATCATATCTACCATGAACTATAACTGCAGGAATATGTCTTATTTTATCAACATTTTCGATTAAATAATTTTCGGTTGGAAGCCAACAATTGTTCATAAAATAATGGCATTCAATTCTTGCAAAAGCTTCAGCAAATTTTGCATCACCAAAATCAGATATAAACTCGTCATCTAAAATCAGTCTGACTGAACTTCCTTCCCACGTACTCCAAGCTTTTGCTGCTTCAATTTTCTTTTCTTGATCATCTCCAGTCAAAATTTCATAATAAGCACTTAATAAATTATTTCGTTTGCTTTCAGGAATAGGAGCTAAAAAAGATTCCCATCTATCTGGAAAAACATTGCTAGCACCATATTGATAAAACCAATCTATTTCTTTTTTACGAACTAAAAAAATACCTCTTAAAATTAACCCTTTACATGCGTTAGGATGTTTTTGACTATATGCTAATGATAAAGTGCTTCCCCAACTTCCGCCAAAAACGACCCACTGATCTATATTTAAATGGTTTCTAATTTTTTCAATATCATTTACTAAATCCCATGTAGTATTTTCGTTAAGCTCTGCAAAAGGTGTACTTTTACCGCAGCCTCTTTGATCAAACATTATTATTCTCCATTTTTCAGGATTAAAATATTGTCTATAAGTTGAACTAATTCCTCCTCCTGGACCACCATGAAGAAAAATAACTGGTTTTCCATTTTGATTTCCAGACTCTTCAACAAAGATTGAATGCAATTCAGATACTTTTAGATTAAAAGAATTAAAAACTTTTGCTTTTGGATACAGTTCCATAATTCAATTTAAATAAAAAAAAAATTTAATATGAATAAAGTTCTTGATGAATATTCTAAAATGCGTAATTTTACCTCGATTTTACTGTTATGAAAATTGGAATTTTAAAAGAACACAAATCTGGCGAAAAAAGGGTGGCAATTGTTCCATCTACTATTTCTGCTTTATCCAAAAAAGGATATGAATTTTTTATCGAATCTGATGCTGGTTTAGAATCTAATTATTCTAATGACAATTATTCAAAAGCAGGTGCTAAAATTGTTGAAAAAAATGAAATATTTAATTGCGAATTAGTTTGTAAAGTTAATTCACCAACTGATGAAGAAATATCATCTTTAAATGCAGGTACTCTTTTCATCTCATTACTACAGACAATTAAAGAAATTGAATGTGTTAAAAAATTAGTTGATAAAAAAATATCTGCTTTTTCACTAAATCTATTACCAAGAACTACTCTTGCACAAAAAATGGATGTATTAAGCTCTCAAGCTAATATTGCTGGTTATAAAGCAGTATTAATTGGAGCAAATCATATTGGTAAATATATGCCGCTATTAATGACTGCAGCTGGAACAATTTCTCCATCAAGAACGCTAGTTATTGGAGCTGGGGTTGCTGGATTACAGGCCATCGCAACAGCTAAAAGACTTGGTGCTCAAGTTGAAGCTTTTGATGTAAGACCTGAAGTAAAAGAACAAGTTGAAAGTCTTGGAGCAAAATTTGTAGAAGTTGAAAGCGGTTCTGATGATGGAGTTGGATCTGGAGGATATGCTTCTGAAACAAGTGATGATTATAAAGCAAAGCAACAAGAATTGATGAAAGAAAGAGTTGGTAAATCAGATATTGTTATTACCACTGCATTAATTCCTAATAGACCTGCACCAATGTTAATTCCTAAAAGCATGGTTGAAACTATGGCTCCAGGATCTGTTATTATGGATTTAGCTGCTGAAAATGGTGGAAATTGTGAACTAACAAGAGAAAATGAAATTGTAAATCATGACGGTGTATTAATTGATGGCAATTCAAATTTACCAAGCACTATGGCTTACCATTCTAGTCAACTTTTTTCAAAAAATATAGAAGCAATTATAGATCATTGTCATACAGAGGAAGGTTTTAAACTTGATAAAGAAGATGAAATTATTGATGGAATGCTATTTATTGAAAATGGTGAAGTAAGAAATCAAGCAACAAAAGAGGCTATGTAATGGATGTTAATTTAATAACCATATTCATTTTAGCGATATTTGTAGGTAATGAAATTATTAATAAAGTACCTCCTACTCTTCATACTCCTTTAATGTCTGGTTCAAATGCTATATCAGGTATTGCAATTGTCGGTGCTTTATTGGCAATTAGTACTGATGGAGAAATTAGTACTTATCTTGGATTAGCTGCATTGATTTGCGCAACAATTAATGTTGTAGGTGGATTCTTAGTAACTGACAGAATGTTAAAAATGTTTAAGAAAAAATGAACTTATTTTATCTCATATCAGCCATTTGTTTTATCCTGGGATTAAAACGTTTATCGCATCCAAAAACTGCGAGAAGCGGAAACTTCCTAGCAGCTCTTGGAATGCTCATTGCTATTGCTGCAACATTGGCATCTTCCAATGTATTAGATTTGAAATTAATTGCAATTGGAGTTGGAATTGGTTCTGTGATTGGTCTACTATTTGCAACTAGAGTTCAGATGACAGAAATGCCTCAGATGGTTGCTATATTTAATGGTTTAGGAGGAGCAGCCTCTGCATTTGTTGCCTCTTCAGAGTTTTTTAAAGTAAATGATCTAGGTATTATTATCTGTATTAGTGTATTTATTGGTACTTTAACATTTTCTGGAAGTTTTATTGCATTTGGAAAATTACAAGGAATCATCTCAGGGAGAGCAATTACATTCAGTGGTCAGCAAATTCTTAATGCATTAATGTTTGCTTCTATCGTTGCTTTAGGTTCTGTTCAGCAATTAGGTATACTTCCAGATTCAACAATTTTTTATGTAATTGTTTTATTAGCACTTTTACTTGGTATAGGTCTTACAATTCCTATTGGAGGAGCAGATATGCCTGTTGTTATTTCTTTGTTGAATTCTTATTCTGGAATAGCTGCTGCTGCAACTGGTTTTTTGATTAATAATCAAGCATTGATTATTAGTGGATCACTTGTAGGAGCATCAGGATTAATCCTTACAAATATAATGTGTAAGGGTATGAATAGATCATTAGCTAATGTCATATTTGGAGCTGTTGGAGCTGAATCATCCAGCGGTGGAAGCTCTGATGGAAAAGAAATGAATATTAAAAGCTATTCTACTACTGAGGCTGCAATGATTCTTGATGCTGCAGAAAAGATTATTATTGTACCTGGTTACGGACTAGCTGTAGCGCAAGCACAACATGTTGCTAGAGAAGTAGCAGACACTCTTGAAGCTCAAGGTAAAAAAGTTTTATATGCTATTCACCCTGTTGCAGGTAGAATGCCTGGTCACATGAATGTTCTATTAGCTGAAGCAAATGTTTCTTATGATGTTCTAAAAGATTTAGATGAAATCAATCCTGAGTTTGAAGATTGTGATGTTGCGCTGATTCTTGGTGCAAATGATGTTGTAAATCCCGCAGCTAGACATGACCAATCCAGTCCAATTTATGGTATGCCTATTTTGAATGTAGACAAGTCAAGAACTGTAATTATTAACAAAAGAAGTATGAATCCAGGTTTTGCTGGAGTACAAAATGAATTATTTGGATATGATAATTCTATTATGGTTTTTGGTGATGCAAAAGATATGCTAAATGACTTACTTAAAGAAGTAAAAGAATTATAAACTTCTTTTATTTTTTTTTCTATATTAAATCATGTCAAAATCAACTCTCTATGATATCGCAAATGAATTTGAAAAATCTTTAGATAACTTACTAGATCATGATGATTCAGACTTAATCAAAGAAATAGAATCAATTGAGGGTGAGTTCAAATCAAAATCAGCTAATGTAGCTAAATATATTAGAAACCTTGAACATTTGGCTCAAGGTATTAAAGAGATAGAAAGTAGTCAAAGAGATCGTAGAAATTCTTTGGAAAAGAAAATTGCAAGATTAAAAGATTATCTTCGAATTAATTTTGAAAAAACCAATACAGAAAAAATTGAAAGTGATGATATAGTTATTGCTATATATAAAAATCCTGCGAAAGTACACATTGTTGATGAAGAAAAAATTCCTGAAGAGTTCTTTCAGATAAAAGAAACTAAATTACTGAACAAAGATAAAATAAAAGAATCGCTTAGGAATGGAGATGATATTCCAGGATGCGAGCTAATTCAAGAAAAGAGAATTAGTATTAAATAAATTATTATGAAATTTTTAGCAAAATATAGGATGTATTTTTTAAGAGTCTCTATTTTACTTCTTATAGTTTTATCAGTTACAAACAATGAATTCAGAGCCTATACACTTGAAATAACCACCATAGAATCCTTACAAATGAGCATTTTAGGCTTTATAATGGTTGTATTTGGTTCATTTGGTAGAATTTGGGCTTCACTATATATTGAAGGAAATAAAACAAAAAATCTTATTACTGCTGGGCCTTTTTCTATGGTGAGAAATCCATTATACTTTTTTAGTTTAATAATGTTATTGGGCTTTAGCTTGGCACTTAAGGCTATTTATCTTCCTTTAGCTCTCCTTTTAATTTTTGTGTTATTTCATGTACCAACTATTGCTAATGAAGAAAGAAAACTAAGAAATAATCATGGAGAAAAATTTGAAAATTATATGAAATCTACTCCAAGACTACTTCCAAATATCTTTAAATACAAGAAACCAGAAAAAGGTGAAAAAGTATTAGTAAAGATAAGTAGGATAAACGGTGTTCTTTTGGAAGTGATTGGTTATTTATTTTTATATACAGTAATAGATATTATTTATTTCTTACTAGATTAGATCTTTTTCTCTGAGCATATTAATTAAATCTTCGCTTTGATATTCTACATTATAAATTTCATAACTATCATCTTCTTTTAAATGAAACAAAGTTTGACTACCAATTTCTAAACCATAATAACGCTCAAGAATATATCTATAAAATGAGAGTTGCAATGAGTAGTGAGTGAAATTACAATCATCTAGATGCTGAGATGAAGGAAGGATGCCTTTTTTATTTCTAAATGAATTTTTGTCAATTCGTTTATTAGTTTTCCAGTCAACTAAATGATACATATTTTGCTCACTATTATAAACTAACAAATCAATGGTTCCAGCGATACCCAGCTCTTTGGTATATACTATTACTTCAGAATAGAAAGTATTATGTTCATTTTTTTGTTTTTCTTTTAACCATCTAGCGCCTGTAATTGACATTTGATGCTTAGGAACAGCATTCTCTTTTACAAACATCTCTAATTCATTATGAACTATCGTACCTCTTTCTGCACCTTTTCCCCACTCTTTAAGTACTTCATTTAAGGTTTTACCGCTATACTTAGGATTAGTATTTATTAACTTGGTGGCTACTTTTTCTTGATCAAACTTTTCAAAGAAGAAATGGATAAACTCAGTAACACTTGCAAATTTAAATTCAGGACTACTATCAAGAATGTATTTATGATTTTCTTGATCTAAAGTAATATCATTTTTGAACAATTCATTCATTATTAACCTTCATGTAAAACATCTTTATTTTTAGAACCTCGAAGCTTGTTAACTCTTCTTCGAGTAACTCTTCTCTGATAAAAACCAAGCGACCACCCAAAAAGCAATAAAACTGGAATTATAGCACGATTAGGAGTATCAGATTTTAATGTAAAGTATAATAGAAGCAATGCAGTTATCAACTGAATTGAAAACTGAACTGAATTAATCGCTTTAAGCTTATTCATTAGGCGCCGAGCATATCGAGCACTAATCTAATCACTTGCCCAGAAGCGCTATTTTTTTGAATATAGCTTCTGTTTTCTACATGATACGAAGTTCCTGCAACGTCGAAATGAGCCCATGGAATGTCTTTTCCAACGAATGCTTTAAGAAATGCACCGCCAGCAATAGTTCCTGCTTGACCTGGAGATCCTAAATTTTTTACATCAGCAACTTCAGATTTGACTTGATCGCAATACTCATCCCACAATGGTAGTTGCCATACATGTTCTCCGGTATTATCAGAAGAAACTTTAATATTTTCTACTAATGTTTCATTATTGCTCATTATACCTGTGGCTATATGACCAAGAGTAATAACAACAGCACCAGTTAATGTTGCAAAATCTAGCATATACTCAGGATCATAGTTTTTACTTGCATATGCTAAAGCATCAGCAAGAATTAATCTACCTTCTGCATCAGTATTTAAGACTTCGATAGTTTTTCCATTATATGCAGTAAGAATATCTCCTGGTTTATAAGCTGAACCACCTAACATGTTGTGCGTTGAAGGAACAATAGCTACAACATTCATCTTAGGTTGTAATTCAGCTATAGCGTTCATCACCCCAAAAACAACCGCTGAGCCGCACATATCAAATTTCATTTGGTCCATATTTAACCCAGGTTTCAATGAAACTCCTCCTGTATCAAAGGTTAAACCTTTTCCTACAAGCAATACTGGTTTTTCACTTTTCTTTCCTCCGAAATATTCCATAATAATAAACTTTGGAGGTTCATTCGTGCCTTGAGCAACTCCTGCAAATGAGCCCATACCCATCTTTGTAAATTCTTCTCTATCAAAAACAGTAACTTTCATATTTCCTTTTTTGCCAACTTTTTTTGCAAAATTTGCTAACCTTGTTGGAGTAGTCACATTTCCAGGATGATTTCCAAGATCTCTTGAATCACATACAGCACTTGCAATAATTGCACCTTTTTTTGCTGCATCTTGATTACAAGCATCAACCATAGTAATGCTCTTTAAATGATATTCTCCTCTTTCATCAGTGAAATAGTCTAAGAATCTATAACTTGAAAGAATTAAACCTTCTGCAAATGCTTGACAAAAATATTCACCTTCATCTGTAACAGGACACTCAACTGCGATATCGCTATATTTATGCTGTAAAGCATAGCCAACAACTTCACCAGCTGCTCTTCTAAAATTTTCTGCTGCTTTATCAGATGAATCACCTAATCCGTAATAAACTATTCTCGAATTATTATCGATTTCAAAAACAAGATCTCCAACTTTTCCTGTTTTATTTTGAGATTTAAATAGTTCAGCTAAATCTTTATCCATCTTATCTGAAAATGTTGGTACAGCAACCATACCATAATTTTCATCTACTAAATCTTTATGATTTTTTAAAAAATTTAATTTCTTTATGTGTGCCATTTTTTTTCCTTACAAACTTAAATTATGTTTAAAACTTACTAGCTTACCATTTTCATCTTTAATAACTGCAACAAATGTTATATCAGCTGTACATGCTAGTCTTTTTCCGTGATCTTTACTTTCTGCAAATGCTTTAACTTGAACTTTAACCGACGTATTTCCAGCATCAATAATTGTTGATTTACATTTTACCCAATCACCAAGATAAACAGGTTCTTTAAATTCAACCTTATCTAAAGCTCTTGTCACAGAGCCCCAAGCATCGGTTTCTTCTAGAAATTCAGATGCTGCTTTAGCAGCAGCCAAGTCAAGCCATGAAAGCATATATCCACCAAAAAGTGTACCTGCAGTATTAATATGAGTAGGTTGTACTAATTCTGAAAATTCTGAAACTTTATTCACGAGGATAATTTATAAAAAATTGTGACTTAATTAGTACTTTATTTCAAAAAATTTTAAAACTGTTCTTCTTCTGTTGAACCATCCATTGCACTAGTTGAAGGATCTCCAACAATACAATTATTTACAGCATCGAAATAACCAGTTCCTACCTCTTGTTGATGAGCAGAAAATGTATATCCTTTATCATGATCTGCAAATTCTTTTTCTTGTAATTCAACGTATGCAGTCATACCTGATTTAACATATTTTTTTGTTAAATCAAACATTCCGTGCCACATAGAATGGATTCCTGCAAGTGTAATAAATTGGAATTTATATCCCATTGCTCCAAGCTCTCTTTGGAACTTTGCAATAGTTGCATCATCTAAGTTTTTTCTCCAATTAAATGACGGAGAGCAATTGTATGCAAGCATTAGCTCTGGATGATCTTTTTTAATTGATTCAGCAAATAATTTTGCTTCTTCTAAGTTTGGTTTACCGGTTTCGCACCATAATAAGTCCGAATATGGAGCATAAGAAAGGCCTCTTGAAATCGCCTGTTTAATTCCTGCCTTAACCCTATAAAAACCTTCTGAAGTTCTTTCTCCAGTAACAAATTCAGAATCTCTTTCATCAATATCTGATGTTAAAAGGTCAGCTGCATTTGCATCTGTTCTAGCAACTAATAAAGTTGGAACATTTGATACATCAGCTGCAAGTCTTGCTGCTACTAACTTATTTATTGCTTCTTGGGTAGGAACTAAAACTTTTCCACCCATATGTCCACACTTTTTAACACTTGCTAATTGATCTTCAAAGTGTACTCCAGCTGCACCGGCTTTTATCATTGCTTTCATCAATTCAAAAGCGTTTAGAACACCTCCAAAACCTGCTTCAGCATCGGCAACTATAGGAGTAAAAAAATCAAATTTTGGATTACCATTTGATGTCATCCATTCAATTTGATCTGCTCTTTTAAATGAACTATTTATTCTTTTAACTAAAGATGGAACTGAGTCAACAGGATATAATGACTGATCGGGATACATTGCTTCAGCGCTATTATTATCAGCTGCAACTTGCCAACCTGAAACATAAATTGCCTTTGCTCCAGCTTTAACACCTTGAACAGCTTGTCCTCCTGTTAAAGTTCCTAAACAATTAACATAATCCTCTTTGTGTAGCATGCTCCATAATTTTTCTGCACCAATTCTTGCCAGTGTATACTCAGGCTGTAAAGATCCTCTTAATTTCACTACTTCTTCAGCGGTATATGGTCTTTCTACATATGCCCATCTTTCATTCATTTCCCAATCATTTTTTAATTGTAATACCTGCTCATTTAAACTCATTATAGTTCCTCGTACGCTTTAGTTGTTAAAAATTCTTCTACATTATCTGATAAAGTTATTTCTTCAAAAATAGATTTTGCCAAATCAAATTTTCCATTTTCAAATGCTTCAATTCCAACTTCATTCTTAACATTTGATAGCTCTTCTTGTAACAGTGTTTTGAATAATCTCTCATCAACAATGCTACCATTATCAAGTTTATTTTTGTGTTTTATCCATTGCCAGATTGATGTTCTTGAAATTTCAGCTGTTGCAGCATCTTCCATTAATCCATAGATAGCTACGCAACCTAGGCCTGATATCCATGCCTCAATATATTTTAAAGAAATTCTAATATTCGATCTCAGACACTCTTCTGAACTTAATCCGTTACATCCTTGCAACAATTGTTCAGATGAAATTTGAACATCTGATATGCTATCCAATTGATTGGTTTGAAAAGTACTAAACTTATCTTTGAAAATCTCATTTACATAATCTGCTAAACCAGGATGAGCTATCCAGGTTCCATCATGTCCATTATTTATTTCAAATAACTTATCATCTCGAACCTTTTGTAAAATTTTTCTGTTTTCATCATGATTTTTTGAGGGAACAAATGCTGCCATCCCTCCCATTGCAAATGCTCCTCTTTTATGACAAGTATTGACTAATAGAGTTGAATAAGCTGTTAAAAAAGGTTGATTCATCGTAATAATATTTCTATCGGGTAAAAGCTTTTCTGGAAATGATTGAAGAGTTTTAATAAAACTAAAAATATAATCCCATCTTCCGCAGTTAAGACCGATAATATGATCTTTTAAATAATATAATATTTCTTCCATTTGAAATACTGCAGGAAGTGTTTCAATAAGACAGGTAACTCTTACAGTGCCTCTATCAAGATTTAATTCATCTTCACAAAAACAAATAATATCATTCCATAGCTTTGCTTCTTTATAAGATTGAAGTTTTGGAATATAAAAGTATGGACCAGAACCAAATCTATCGAGTGCTTTATGATTGTGATATAAATACATTACAAAATCAACTAAAGCACCATAAAGTTGAGTATTATTATATGTAATATGTTTTTCTTTTAAGTGTAATCCACGAACCCTGCACATAAGGATAGCTGGATTAGAACGCAGACTATATTTTTTTAAAGTTACTCTATGCTGAAAAGAAATTGTCCTATGAGCTGCATCTCGCATGTTTACTAAGCCATTCTGAATATTTTCCCAAGTTGGGGACAAAGAATCTTCAAAATCAGCCATAAAAACATTTACATTTGCATTAAGAGCATTAATAATCATTTTTCTATCGACGGGACCTGTAATTTCGACTCTTCTATCCCTTAGACTATTAGGGACTTCCCTAACGGACCAATCAGATTCTCTAATTTCCTCCGTTTTTGGATCAAAAGATGGTAATATACCAGAATCAACTGATGATTGATATTCCTTACGTTCTTGTAGCAAATCATCAATTTTATCATTGAATTTAATATGAACTTTTTCTAGAAAATTTAAAGCATTTTCAGAGAATATTTCAGATCCTGAACTGGAAATCTCTTTCGAAAAATTTAAAATGTTAATTTCCCCCCTAAAATTAAAACTTTAACCTAGTAAAATTTAGAAAGAATTTCAATTTTAAATTCAGAGATTTTTAGCTATCGATTCACCTTCAGATATATCGACTTTCGAGAAAACATACGCACCTAAAATAAATAAGATCATTATAGATAATAATCCAAATCTTGCTGCTTTTATTTCATCGTCAACAACATTACTCAGAACTAGTGTAACTGTACCCATAAGAACAGGACCAAATACTGCAGCAAATTTTCCTAACATATTATAAAATCCATAAAATTCTGCAGCTTTCTTTTTAGGGATTATTCTTGAATATAAACTTCTACTTATTGACTGAATACCTCCTTGAAAACAACCAATTAGTAATGCAACTATATAAAAATGAGTAATACTTTCAACAAAGTAACCTGCAAATAGAATAATACAGTAACCTATAATTCCTAAATATATTCCATTCTTTAATCCAATGTAGTTTGCAATTTTTATATAAACTAGAGTTGCAAAAAAAGCTACAAGCTGAATTAATACAAGAGCACCCATTATAGCTGCTTGATCAAATCCTAATGTAAAAGCAAAGTTTGCTGCCATTCTAACAACTGTATCTACTCCATCAATATATAACCAATATGCCAATAAAAAGGTGGCAACTACTTTAAGCTTTTTCAAATCATTAAAAGTGTTTCTGAACTGAATTAAACCATTAATTACAGATTCAGAAATGCTTTCAGTCTGGTGAAACTTAGGCTCTTCTACAAAAAGAATAAGTGGAATTGAAAATATTGACCACCAAACTCCTACTGATATAAATGCATATTTTGTCGCTTCAATTGCATCTAACAGTCCGAAAGCAGAAGGATAAGAAATCATTAAAAAATTAATTATTATTAGAATTCCACCCCCTAAATACCCTAATGAAAAACCTAGGGCAGAAACATAATCAACGCTCTTTTCATCAGAAACAGATGGAAGTAAAGAATCATAAAAAATATTTGCTCCAGAAAATCCAATTGTAGAAAAAATATAAACTAAAAGAGCAATAGGCCACATACCTTGAGCTATAAATCCTAAACTTAAGGTCATAACAATGCCTAAAAAGGCAAAAAAGATAAGAAATTTTTTCTTAAAACTTCCACGATCAGCAATTGCACCCAAAATTGGAGCTAACAAAGCAACAATTAATGAAGCAATGGAATTTCCTAATCCTAAATAGAATGTGCTTATAGATAAATTATCTGGATTTGACCAGTATTGAGAGAAAAAAATTGGGAAGAACCCTGCCATAACTGTGGTAGCAAACGCAGAGTTTGCCCAATCATATAAAGCCCAACTATAAATTTGTTTTTTATTCATTAGCCTTTTCTCAAAGAAAACTTAATAGTAATACCATTTAAATCAAATGATTCCCTAAGTTGGTTATGTAGATATCTCAAATATTGAATAGAAATTAATTTTGGATAGTTACTAAAAAGTGCAAAAATTGGTGGAGATTGCTGTACTTGTTCTACAAATTTTATTTTTATTGATTTTCCCTGCGCAGCTGGTGGAGGGTAATTTCTTACTGCTTTTTCAATCCATATATTTAATTCTTTTGTGGATAATTTTTCTCTTTGTTTAGTAAAAACTTCCCATGCAACTTCAAGAATATTAGAAACTCTCCTTTTTGTCAATGCGGATACAAATAAAATTGGGTAATGTTGTAAATCCTTGAATTCCATATACATATCTTCCTTATATAATTCTGCAGACACATCTTTACCTGAAGCTAAATCCCACTTATTAACAAGAATTGCCATTCTTTTACCTTTTTTAATAACTTCCTTAGCTATGGTTTTTTCTTGTTTTGTAAATCCTTTCTCCGCATCAACTACTAATAAGACAAGGTCTGATCTTAGTAGAGAATCCATAGCTCTTAAAGAGCTATAAAACTCTATATCTGAATCAACCTTACTCTTCTTTCTTAGTCCAGCAGTATCAACAATTTTTATATCTTTTCCATGCCATTTAATGATTGTATCCACAGAATCTCTAGTTGTACCTGCAATATCAGATACGATAGCCTGATCTCTTTGAATTAAAGCATTCAATAATGAAGATTTACCAACATTAGGCATTCCAACTATTGTGATTGAACAATCTGTATTATCACTAGATTGTGCTATTTTGTTAAAATCAATTGATTCAAAAAGATTATCAAGCATATCTCCAACACCTGCACCATTTAAAGCTGATATTGGAATTGGATTTTCAAAACCAATATCAAAAAATTGATCTTTTCTTGAATGATGTTCTGGAGTATCACATTTATTTACTCCCATGACAAATTTTTTTCCAGATTTTCTTACAAACTTGGATAAAAATTGATCATTAGGATTTAGCCCATCTTTTCCATCTACAAGAAAAATAATTCCGTCACACTCATTTAATGCTGCAGAAATCTGTTCTTTAATTTTTTCATTAAAGACATCTTCATTTGAACTAACATATCCTCCAGTATCAATAATATTAAACTCTTGAGATAACCATTCGGCTGATGAATAAACTCTATCTCTAGTTACACCTTCCATTTGATCAACAATAGATGTTCTCTTCCCTGAAAGCTTATTAAAAAGCGTAGATTTTCCTACATTAGGTCTTCCAACAATTGCGATTTTTGGTTTTTTTGCCATTTCAGAAGATTATACAACTTCGAAAACTGTTCTGCTATATAATTATTTAACTAGAAAAATGAATAATTCAGTCCAAAGAATTAGAGTAACAACCAAAGAATATTGAAAAGGAGTTCTTCTTTTTGAAATTTTTGGATTAGACATTCGAACAAAATAATGCCAAACTCTAAAAGCAACATATAGCCACGCAAGAGAGAGATTTAATATTGTCACATGACTTACGGTATATGCAAATAAACAATATACTAGAAACGGCACAGGAGCTTCAAAAAGATTTTTATAAAGCTCTCTTGAAGCTTGAATATTTAAAGGGATTTCTTGCCATCCTGGCATGTATTTCAGCCATCTATAATCAAGCTCTTTACTCATCAAAGACTTTCTAATTTGAAATGCATTGACTGCAGTATGGATATGCATAATCAATATGATTGGAAAAATAGGAAATAAAATAAAGACAGGATTTAAACTACTGTCCAAGATAAACTCTTAAAGGTTCACTTCTTGTTTTGTGAGCTAATCTTCGAATAGCTTTTTCTTTAATTTGTCTTACACGCTCTCTAGTCAAACTAAATTGTTCACCAATTTCATTTAATGTAAAAGATCTATCTCTATTAATTCCAAAATACATTTCTATTACTGAACGTTCTCTTTCCGTTAAGGTACTTAATGCAGAAGCAATTTCTTCTTTCATAGAAGTATCCATAACTTTATTATCTGGATCTTTTTCTTGTTCATCTTCAATAACATTGATAAGAGAACTATCTTCTCCTTCTGCGAATGGTGCATCAAGCGAACTATGTCTTCTTGAATATTGTAGAGCATTAAATACTTCTTCAGACTTTACATCTAGCTGGTGACTAATCTCTTCAACTTTTGGAGGACGACCCATTTCGGCTTCTAATTTTTCAGCTGCCTTAGTGATTTTGGTAATTGTACCAACCCTATTTAAAGGTAATCTTATAAGTCTTCCCTGCTCAGCTAATGCTTGAAGAATAGCCTGTCTAATCCACCATACAGCATAAGAAATGAATTTGAATCCTCTTGAAGGATCAAACCTCTTAGCAGCTTTTATCAAGCCTAAATTTCCCTCGTTAATTATGTCAGATAGTGAAAGTCCATTTCCTTGATATTTTTTAGCAACAGATACTACGAATCTTAGATTAGCTTCCACTAATTCTTTCATTGCATCTTTATCACCTTTAGCAATCAACACAGCAAGTTCAACTTCCTTATCTGGAGATAATGGTTCATATTGAGATATCTCAGACAAATACATACTAATTGTACCGCTAGAAACCTTAGATCTTTTGATTCTTTCATCTGCTCTACCAAGAGCATTTTTTCTTTTTTCTTCAGCATCTAATTCTTTTTGAACTTCAATGGCATGAGCGTCTGGGCCCATGGATTCTAAATTCTGAAGTTCTTTTGAAAGTTTTTTTGAGATTTTTTTAGCAGTCAATTGAATAATCCTTTTGATAAAATATTAAAGTATTGCACAGCACAAAATTTACCAAATTTTAAAAATTTTCCAAGCTATTTATTCAGACAAATTAGATAAAGCATCTGACAGAGTTGTATATTTAAACTTATACCCACTTTCAAGTGTTCTATTAGGTTTTGTTTTTGGACCAAAAAGAAGCATTTCACTCATATCTCCAAAAATTAATTTTGTTAGAAAATTTGGTAGAAAAATAACCCATGAAATAACGCTTTTTTTATTCTTCAAAATTGTTTTAAAAAATATTTTATGAGATGTTAATTCGGGACCAACTAAATTAAATACTCCTTCTATACTGTTATTAATTGAATGATGAATAAATCCAACAATATCATCAACATGTACCCAAGGAAAATAACTACTTTTGTTTCCTGGAATTGGAATAGATAAAAATAAATTAATTGATAATAATGAAATTATTTTTTTTCTCAATACAACACCAATTCTTAATTGAATTATTTCAATGTTTTCAAAAACATTAAAAAATTTAGTACTTTGTTCATTTTCAATACAAACTTTTGATAAAAATGTATCTCCTTTTTGAGAATTTTCATCAACAGATGAATTATATTGGGCACTATTTAGTGCATAAATACCGACTGCAGAAGCATTTATTAATTTTTCTGGAACAATTTCATTATTAACACAAAAATCAAAAAGCATTTTAGATGTAGCTATCCTACTATTAATAATTTTATCTTTTGCAGACTTTGTCCATAATTGATCTACTTTTTCGCCATTTAATTTTATTAAAACACTAATTTCTTTTAGTTTAGAAGGATTTTTTGAAGACCAATCTATTAGTTGAATATCTTTAGTGAATGTATTTTGATGATTTATAATATCTCTTGTTAAAACGAAAACTTTATAACCTTCATTGGCCAAAGATTTAACAATTTTCTTTCCTATAAAACCTGTACCGCCTGCGACTAAAATATTCATTTTTTGTTTAAGGAAGACATCACTGCATTGATTTTATTTTGAGTTTCTGAACTAAACCAGTTATCAATTAAAATTTGATAATCAAAATCTGTATCATGCATAAGAGATTGCTTCAATCTTACAAAAGGTTCGCCAGCGTCTATGTAAAATTTTGCAAGTTTTTTTGCCTTATCTAAAGCCTTTAAAGTTGCTTTCTTTTTACTTGTAAATCTATAGCCTACAATTTCATTTATAAGACCTTTTTTTAAAGCTTCTGTAGGTGAATACATTCTACATTGCGTAGCAACTTCAAATAAATAATTTTTATTTATAGTATGTGAAATTATTGACAACATATCTGGTGGAAGATCAATACCAATTGCCATTTCATTAAGACCCATTCTATGCATTCCATGAACACCATATCTGTAATCTGAAGCAAGAGCTAAAAGGCAACCTCCCGCAATTGCATGTCCTGAAACAATACTAATTACTGGACCTGGAAACTTTCTTGATGCTACTAAAAGTTCTCTTAAAGTTTTAAAAATCAAAGATACTTCACTTTCCTCTTTAGCATTTTGAAGATGTTTAAGATTTAATCCAGCACTAAATACTTTCTCATTTCCTAATATTATAACAGCCTTACAATCGTTTTTATTAAGTTCTGAAATTATTTCATTAGCCCTTTCAACACTTAAAAGATTAGGACCTTTGTCGCCCATATGAATAGTTTTGATTTCATTTTCAATATTTACTTGCATTTTTATCCCCCATTAAATTCTTTTTTTACCTCTTCAAAAACCTTTACGCTTTGTTGATTTACAAAATCAAAACATACCATTGTCATTTGACATGAGATTGCACATTCATCATCATTTTCCATAAAAAGTCCATATTCATAATCAAAACTTTTACCACCAACTCTTGAAACTCTTAATCCAACTGTAACATTCTTTGGATGTTTAATTTGTTTCAAAAAATTGAATGTCATTGATGCCACAATGAATGGGAATTTATCATTATCGTAAGGAAAAAGACCAATATCATGTGCATGTCTTACTCTTGCATCTTCAAAATATGCCACTGCTGTGCCGTGATTGATATGACCAAGCATGTCCTCATCATACCACCTGGTTTCCATATCATAAAATCTAGAAAATTGCTTTTTTTTCATTAATCAATTAAAAATTTTGGATTGTCTATTGGAAAAATACATTCTTCTTTTTTTCCAAACCAGTTATATCTTCTTTTTGCTATGAATTTGTAGAGAATATCTGCAATAACAGTAGGTAATATAAATTTTAGATATTTCAATGGATGGTTTAATGTGTCTAACACAACAAAAGCAGCTTTTGATTTTGTAAACAACTCTCCATCTTTCATCACTATAACAGTATCCATGTCTCTAACGAATTTTGGGTCAATAGTTCTTTGTGCATAGCTTGATTGAAGCGGACTTAATAAGAATGAGTTTTTCTTATCATTCCTTTGAATGAAATTCATTGCATTTGAACACAAAATACAAATACCGTCGTAAAAAATAATAATCTCAGATTTCATTATAAAATATAAGGGATTATAAATGCAGTCTTCTTTTTGTAAGATTCATGTTCTTCGAATCTTGAAAGAGATCTTTCTATTGCAATCATATTAGGTATCCAAACAGCAACAATAAATAAAATAAGAATCGCAGTTGGGACCCACCATAGGCTCGATTCCATAACAAGCACTATGAAACTCAAATAGATTAATAGTTCTCCAAAATAATTAGGGTGCCTGCATTGTTTCCAAAATCCATCCGTAATTAAGCCTGATTGATATTTTAAAAAAATAAATTTTTGCATATCTGAAGCAAAATGATAAAAAACACCTATTGAAAATGTACAAATTGCTAAAACAATCATTTCAAGCGAAGCTTGATGGGATGTTAAAGTAATTATAAAAGCTGGGGCCCAATATAATATTAATCCAAATAATATCAATGATGCATATGGAATGCCAACTTTGCTTTCCCAGGTTTTATCTGGAAAAATATAACTTTTTGAAACCCACATTACTCCATAAGATCCATGTAAACAAAAATATACCCATGCAGTAAAATTATCGATTTGATCATATAGAAAAATCAGATAAAGAACCAAAAGCCAAGTAACACCTTTGGCAAAATCAATAATATATTTTTGCTTAATTCGCATAAAAAAAGAATGGTATTAAAAGAATTATTAAAATAATTAAAATTGTTATGAATGATTTTCTGTAAAAGAAAACTATTTCTTTCCTATCTCTCATCAGTATCTGCTTTCCATGCTAACATCCCATCATCAACATTTATTGCTTTAAAATTATTAGCATTCAAAATATCTTTTCCAAAATTAGATCTATTACCACTTCTACAAACAACATAAATAGTATCATTCTTGTAAATTTCTAGCTCACTTAACCTATTTTCTAATTGATCTATTGGAATTAAAATAGCACCATTTATGTGTCCAAGAGGACCAAAGTACTCTTCTTCTGTTCTTACATCAAGAACAATTGATTTATCATTTAAGATATTATTTTGAAATTCTTGCATTGAAATAACATCTACATTTTTTGAACAAAAACTCATAGAAAAAGTTAATACTAAAAACATTAGGATTGATTTAATTTTCTTCATCTTTTCTTTTCCTTAGATATCGCTTTATTGTTAAAAAATTAAAAACGGTCCCTAGAATAACAAATAAGGTCATTAAAATTATTGTTCCTTTCATATCTATGGAGCCAACCAAAATGCATTAATATTCTTCTTTTCAAAAACTAGTTTACACCTAAGATGACCACTATACTTTAATTTTAAATAATCCAGTTCATTAAAATGACATCGAATAATTACAAAATTATCATATCCTACATTAGAGTCATCTTCCGAAGGATTTTTAAATTTAACATTTTCAGGAATATTTGGATGGTATTTTTCTAGTTGTTCGGAAGGGCTATAAGGTCCTAGATAACATCTTTTTGAAGATGGAGTTACTGATTTCCATCTTTCTTTTGTAACATTATTTTTGTGGAAAATTTCTACACTACCTTTAAACCTTAATTGAATCTTTTCTTCGCTTGAATAGAACAAAGCTGAAAATTTGTCATTTTTTCTCAATTCATTTATTTTAGGACTCCTTATATCTGAGTGACAATCAATAAAGCAGTTTTCAAACGAAAATTCTCTTAAAACAACTGTTCTTAAATTTGGAGATTTGCCCTCGAGAGATGCCAAAGAAAACGTTCTGTAAGGATGCGCAGAATTTTTCAAAGCTTCATCCATCATAAGTTCAATATTTTTGTATATTTCTTGAAATTCTTTATTTAACATAATTTTAAAATAAATTGAGTTTTAAATAATTTTTGCTTTATATTTACCAGAATTTAACAATAATAATGAGGTATAATACATGGACTTTACAACGTTTACATTTTTTGTAACAAATATGGCTTTACTAGCAGCCGGTCTTTTTCTTTGGTTAGAAAGAGATAATGTAAACCCTAAATGGAAAACTGCACTGTCAGTTTCAGGTATGGTTTGCTTTATTGCTGCTGTTCATTACTATTATATGAGAGGTAACATGGATGCTACTGATGTTGTATCAATTAGATACATTGATTGGTTAATTACTGTTCCTCTTCAAATGGTCGAATTTTACATCGTACTTGCTGCTGTAACAGCTGTAAGTGTAGGTGTTCTTCACAGACTTTTAGGATTTTCTGCTTTAATGCTAACTTTTGGTTATTTAGGGGAAACTGGCGCTTGCGCTTGGATTAATTCTACTACTGGTTTTGTAGGTGGAATGCTCTTCTGGGGACTAATGTTAAGAGAAATCTGGTCAGGTGAAGCTGCTGAGGTTAACGCAGGTTCTAAGAACGCTGCAGCTCATTACGCATTCGACGGAATGAAGAAAATTGTAACATTTGGATGGTTAATTTATCCAGCTGGATACGCACTAGGTTATTTTGGTGGCGGTGTCGATATGGATCTAACTAATCAAGTATACAATTTAGCTGATTTTGTAAACAAAATTCTTATCGGTATGATTGTTTATGCTGCTGCTAAGATGGATACAAAATAATCAATTCATTTTACTTAAAAAAAGGCCTTCTTTTGAAGGCCTTTTTTTTATTCAAAAAGATTACTTAATCTATTTTTAATTATTGCTTGCTTAGCCATTATTGACAAAGACATTACTGCTAGATTAAGCAAACCAAATCTTCTATCTTTAGTAAAACCTTTTTTATATCTAAAATAAATTTGTTGGGCAATTACTGCTATTTTAAATAAACCAAAAACATAATAAAAAACAGGGTTAGGTATTGTTTTTCCAGATTTACTTTCATACATCTCCAAAATACCTTCTCGCGTTGGATTTCCTTCTAATGTTGTAGCGCTCAATTGAAATAGCTTAAGTTCAGGAAGATCATTTTTATCCATCCAATATCCAAGCGTAGTTCCAAGATCCATAAATGGATCTCCTATAGTTGCCATTTCCCAATCTAAAACAGCAGTAATCTTAGAATGATTGTTCTTATCAAGAACCAAATTATCATATTTAAAATCATTATGAACAATAGATCCTTCAACTTCTAACGGTTGGTTATCATTGAGCCATTTTGCCACAAAATCCATGTTAGCTATAATATCAGTTTTTGAGTGATTATATCTTTTTATCCATCCTTCAACTTGCCTTTTAACATATCCATCAATTTTTCCAAGATTATTTAAATTTGCTTCATTGATATCAACATTATGCAATTCAACAAGCGTAGAAACTAAAGAATCAGAAACATTTCTTATTACTTCCTCTCCAGGAGAATCTTGTTCTTGCAAGTTAGGTCTAATGATATAGCCTTCTACTCTATCCATTATATAAAATGGTGCTCCTATTATGTCATCATCATCGCAATATAGATGTACTTTTGGCACTTTATTAAATTGAGATTTCAAATTTTTTAAAACATTGTATTCTCGTAACATATCATGACCACCTTTAAGGCTTTTTGCACCAAAAGGAGGTCTTCTTAAGACAAATTCTTTGGATGAAGACTTTAAAAAGTACGTCAAATTAGAATATCCACTAGGAAATTGTTTGAGAATTAAATTATTTATCTCAAAGTCATTTTCTTTTAAAAAGATTTCAAGATTTTCAATAGGAAATTCTTCTCCATCTCGAATGTTCTTAGGCGTATCAATTGAAAAATTTGAGGTTTTTGTTTTCTGAAAGAAATATGAAAGAAAATAGTAGAATCTAAGCTTTAGAGGAACTCTCAAAACTTGTTAAACCTATTTTAAGTATTGTTTCATTATTTCTTTTGCAACTCTTGATTTATGTACTTCATCTGCGCCATCGTATATTCTAGCAGATCTTTCGTGCCTATACAGCGAGGCTAAAGGAGTATCATCAGTCATTCCTAATGCTCCATGTACTTGTACTGCTCTGTCTAACACATTTTGAAGAACTTGAGCTACATAAAATTTGATAGTTGAAATCTCAACCTTAGCTGCATAAGCACCTTCATTGTCAATTTTTTTAGCAGCATCTAAAACCATTAATCGAGAAGCGTTAATTTCAGCTCTGGATTCAGCAATCCAGTTTTGAATAGTTTGTTTCAAAGCTAGGGGTTTCCCGGGTGATAATTCCCTTGAAGCTGCCCTATTACACATCATATCAAAAGCTTTTTCACACTCGCCTATCCATCTCATACAATGATGAATTCTTCCTGGCCCAAGCCTATCTTGAGCAATCTTAAAACCTGCACCTAGCGGACCTAAAACATTTTCTTCTGGTACAACACAATTTTCATAAACAATTTCTGCGTGTGCATTCCAACCATCTCCTTCATCTCCCATAACGGAAATGTTTCTAATAAAATTAAATCCTTCGGTTCGTGTTGGAACTATAATTTGAGAAGCTCTCATATATGGATTTTCATTTTCAGGATCAGTAATTACCATAACAATAGCAAAATCAGCTCCATCAGCTGATGAAGTAAACCATTTGTGACCGTTAATAACAAAGTTTGAGCCATCTTTAACTGCAGTAGTACCCATTATTATAGGGTTTGATCCAGCATGATCTGGCTCAGTCATAGAAAAACAGCTTCTAATCTTTCCATCGACCAATGGCTTTAGAAATGTTTCTTTTTGATAATCGGTTCCATGTTCAATTAATATTTCCATATTTCCTGCATCTGGAGCCTGACAATTAAATACGTATAAACCATAAAAAGTTTTACCAAGTATTTCATAGATTTGACCAAGTTGATATAGGCTTAAACCTAAACCCCCATGTTCTTTTGGAATTTGGGGAGTGAATAATCCCATTTTTCTAACAAGATTTCTCTTTTCTTCCAAAAATGATAAATGATCGGCAAATTTATGATTTACACTGAATTCTTGTTCATGAGGAACCATCTCTTTATCAACAAATTTTTGAATTTTAGATTTTATTTCTTCAAATTTTTCGTTTGGTAATGCCATAATTCCCCTAAATATAAGTTTCTAAGTAGCCTGGTATTAAACTACGATTAAATGAGTCTAATGTAAAAGTTTCATTTTCTTTCTTAAATAATGTTATTGAAGCATTCTTAATTTTGAAATTTAAATCCATTATTTCTTCAACTGCTAATGGATGACACTCAGCATATACACCAGTAATAGCTCCTCCAGACGAAACTACCATTGTATTTGAATTTTCAGACATAATTGAGGAGACTTTTGTAATAGCTGTTCTTACTCGTTCCCTGAACTCATCATAGCTCTCAAATCCTTTTTCAGATAAATCAAGTTCATTATGAATCCATTGTTTTGCAATGATGTTAAAATATTCTAAAAATTTTCTCTTTCTTTTCCAAAACGGTACAGAATTGAAAATTTCTTTAAGATTTTTGTCTGTATTTAACATTTTTGGAATAAAATGTTGAGCAATATCCATTAACTGATTTTCTGCAAATTCTTCGATAATCAGTGGATCATGTAAATCTCCACCATACCCTTGATTAATACCATCAAACGTTTGTTGATGTCTTTTTAATGGCCCTATAATAGTTTTATCAAATGAAATCTTTTGTTTTAATAATTTTTTTCCTAAAACAATTGATTGCTTTACACCTTTTTTACTCAAATTGTCATAGTTCTTTTCACCAAAAGAAGCTTGGCCATGCCTTATTAAATATAAATTAGAAATATGATCCTCCTCAACTATTCATAGATCAAAAAAACCTGCTCAGCAACACAAGCAGGTTTATCATTATCTTTTAATTCAACAGTCACCTCTACCGTCAATTTGGCACCGTTTTTAATTTCTTGATAATCTTTCAATAACACTCTTCCTCTAACATAGCTTCCAACAGGAACAGGTGCGGTAAATCTAACTCGATTTAATCCGTAGTTTACTCCCATTTTTGCTGATTTTATTGAGTAGGTTTTTTCTAGAAACTTTGGAAGTAGTGAAAGAACAAGAAAACCATGTGCAATTGTAGTTTTAAACGGTGATAAAAGTTTTGCTCTAATAGGAGCCATATGAATCCATTGTTCATCTCCTGTTACTTTTCCAAATCTTGATATTTGTCTTTGATTTATTCTTTGCCAATCACTTACTCCAAGTTCTTGACCAATTAATTCTTTAGCTTCAGACAGATTTTCTAAAATTCTCATAATAATAAATTAACTTTTTAGCTCTGATCTCACAATATTAAACTTTGTAAAATAAAACCTCATCCAAAAATATGATATCGCTGCTGCAATTAAAATTGCAAAAACTTGTGAATACCATACCCACTCAATAGGCTTCCCAATTAAATAAAAGTAATATGACATGGGTGCTGTTAGCAAAATAACTCTTGTTATAGTAGTAATTAGTAAAGGTACACCCTGTCCAAGCGCCTGACAAACTCTTGAGCAGATTACACTTAGTCCTACAGCTGGATATGCTAAGATGATAATTTTTAAATAAGTTACACCAATATCTACGACTAATGAATTTGAGCTAAATATTGGTAAAATACTATTAGCTAAAACGAAGAATAATAGTACGCTGATTGTAGTTATAATAACTGCTCTGTTAATTCCATAATAAACAACAGATAAGAGCTTATCAAATTCTTTTGCACCATAAAACATTCCAACAATCGTTGTTAAACTAATTGCAATTCCTAGAATTGGCATAAATAATAACATGTCTAATCGTGAAACAATCTGATAAGCAGCTACTGCTTCAGTCGAATAATTAATTAGGATTTTATTCATTACAACCTGGCCAAATGAAATAATTAACATAGATAAAGAAGATGGGATACCAATTTGAAAAATCTTTGAGATAATATGACTATCATAGCTCAAATCCTTTACGTTGAACGATATAAATGTAGATTTTTTTACGAATATTATAAATAAGTATGATAAAACCATCACTATTTGACTTATTATAGTAGCAAACGCAGCTCCTCGAACACCATACTCAAAAGTAAAAATAAGAATTGGATCAAGGATTAGATTTAATACTGTTCCAATTAACCCTATAATCATTGGTATTTTTGTTTCTCCCTCACCAGCTAGAATCGCTCTAAAAAACATAGAAAAAATAACTAAACCTAGACCTAAGGTTAAAATTCTTAAATAAGAATAAGAAATTGATAAAATATTACCTTCAGCCCCTAATATAGAAAGTAATTCTTCTCCATAAACTACTCCAAGAACAGTTAAAATTATTGTACTAAAAAAACCAATTAAAATAGTCTGTGTAGCAGTTTTTTCAGCATTTACCTTGTCTTTTTGACCAATATATTGAGCTATAGTAGCAGTTGCTCCAGTTCCAATTCCAACTCCAAGTCCAATAATGATAAAAAATAAAGGACTTACAAATGCAACAGCGGTTACTTCATCTGCACCCAACCATCCAATAAACATAATATCGACGACATTAAACAATGTTTGAACCATCATCCCTGCAATAATTGGCAAAGCCATTGTCCACATAGATTTATAAGGATTAGCTAAAAAAGCTTTTAGTTTAGACTCTTTTTCCATTAAGTCTCAAAAAGATATAAATACTTTTTATACCCTTTTTCTTCCATTTCTTTAAAAGGTATGAACTTTAGAGCAGCCGAATTGATACAATAGCGTAAACCAGTTGGATTAGGACCATCATTGAAAACATGACCTAAATGCGAATCTCCTTGCTTACTTTTAACTTCTGTTCGAGGAAGAATTAGCTCATAATCTTGCTCGAATTTGACATTTTTGTCTTCAATTGGCTTGAAAAATGAAGGCCATCCTGAATTTGAGTCATATTTATGTACAGAGGCAAATAAAGCTTCTCCAGACACAACATCTACGTATATTCCAGGCTCTTTATGATCCCAATATTCATTATCAAAAGCAGGTTCAGTTCCACACTCTTGAGTAACATAATACTGCATGTCATTTAATTTAGATTTGTTTTCTTCCATAACTTCTTCCATTGTTTGAGCATTGATACTAATAGTTAGCATTAGTACAAATATGAGTTTTTTAAGCATTTTCACTGAAAAGTAAGTTAATAATAGTAAAGATTTTTTGTTTGGTTTTTTTCATTTATAGTTATACCTTGAAAATAATTGATAAATCTGTGTCTAGAGACACAGAAAAAACTAACTGATAATAATAAAAAGAGGTATGAATAATGAAACTTAATAAAGCAAGTTTTCAATATATGTTTGCCTTACTTTTTTCTGTTGCAACGCTTTTTGCTCAGAACATTACAGGAACCGTTAGCGGTGACGATGGTAGTGCTCTAGCAGGAGCTAATGTAGCAGTAGAAGGTACTGATACTGGTGCTTCATCTAATCAAGATGGATCGTTTAGTATTTCAGGCCTAAGCGATGGAACATACACCGTTACTGCATCCTACATTGGATATGATGATGCTAGCGCTGTTGTTACTATTAGTGGTGGTCAGGCTAGCAGTGTAAATCTTACTCTTGATAAAGGTGATATTAGACTTAATCAAGTTGTAGTTTCTGCATCTTTGAAAAAAGAATTAGTTACTGAAGCACCTGCAAGTGTTACAGTTTTTGGTGGAGAAGAACTCGAAGCTAGAGGCGCAACAACACTTACAGATGTTATCGGAAACCAAGCAGGTGTTGAGTACATGAAAACTGGTCTTGAATCTTCTAATCTTTCTTTAAGAGGATTTAATGGCGTTTTTTCAGGTGCTATTCACGCTGTTGTTGATAATAGATGGACAAGAGCTCCTGTTGTTAATGCACAATTACTTCAATTTTTCTCTCCAGATGATTCTGATGTTGAAAGAGTAGAGCTTGTGCGTGGTCCTGCATCTCCGATGTATGGTCCTGACACACAACAAGGTGTAATTTCCCTATTTACAAAATCACCATTTAATCAAGGCAACAGAGTTGCTTTAACTGTTGGTGATAGAAATTTCATGAAAATTTATGGTCGTGTTGCTCATCAGTGGGGCGCTAGAGCTGCTACTAGAGTATCATTTAGCCATAGATCTTTT
>Ga0209036_1000145_pt1 | contig 27798 bp, 23 predicted proteins | sample MarorgKNORR_S2LV_3_FD_188222 | JGI IMG/M metagenome (GOLD analysis project Ga0209036, IMG submission 188222) | Marine microbial communities from the Southern Atlantic Ocean, analyzing organic carbon cycling - DCM_A/KNORR_S2/LV (SPAdes) (version 2) | ecosystem: Environmental > Aquatic > Marine >... | reverse complement strand
ATGCGGAGCCTTGTGTCAGGTTATCAAAATTATTCCAACAATTATCCAAATTTTCAGAACCCCAGAAATACATGTATGGGTCATCATTGGTAGGATGATTATTCGCAGAACTAGATTGGGCAGTTGCGAACATGGACAAATAACTGAATGTTACCAGTAATACAACCGCAATAGTTAGACTACGACGTGTGGATTGCATAAGTTGGGGGATGATTAGTGACGTTTGAGTCTTCTCCCAATTTATTCACTATCATTTCATCTTAATTCCAGTGTTTTCATAATCCCATTCAATTAATTGCCAACCTGATTTTGAAATTTTCTCTCTAACTTTTTTGATATGTAATGGATGGCACAAAATAGCTGCACATCCTCCTGAACCAGCCCCTAAAGCTTTCCAAGCCATAACACTGCTATCTTCTAGTAAAGGTTTAATCACGGGTAAAAAAGGAGCATTAATTGATTTATCTATAGAATCAATTGCACTTGAAACCTCATTTAGAGACTCTACAAAAAGTTGCCTCTGATCTCTTTGTAAAGAATCTGCTAACTTTCGAGTTGTAAGACGGATTCTATGAAGTCCTTCTATTACTCCCTCATCTCCTGATTGATATCTGGACCATACTTGATTTTGTATTTCTCCAGACTTATGAGAGATTCCAGTATAAGCTATCAAGAGATGTTTTTTTATCCATTTAACTGCAGAGCGAGCAGGTTCAAATGGCATTATTTCAACATTTTCACCGTGAAACATAAATCGATTAAAACCACCAAATGTTGCAGCCCATTGGTCCTGCCTTCCACATTTATTTCCGGACTTGATTTCTGCTTGATAAGCTGCTTCTGCGATTTCATTTAATGAAAAATTTTGATCTTTCCCTAATAGTGCAATTCGAGCCACATGTACAGAACCACTTGTGCCCAATCCCGAACCAATTGGAACATCAAAATCATAAGTTATTCCCTCCGTTAAATCAACTCTAGCTTTAACATATTTATTTATTGTAAAATTGATAACTTCTCCACCAAAATCTGTACAATAAGGATTTACGTCTGTCCAACCCCCTGATAGATCTACTCGGACTGGAACCATGACATCGAATTGAGCATCCATAGGCTCTCCGAGAGTTATCTACATGAGAACCCTCCGCTGTAGATAAATCATTTAACCGAAAATAACCCCTATGAGAAACCCCTCCGAGGCACATGACTGACGCCGTAGAGGATGCAATTCGGGCTTTTTCGCAGGGAAATCCAGTAATGGTTTTTGACTCTGACTTTCGTGAGAAGGAAACAGACCTACTTTGGCCAGCAACTGCTGCAACTCCTGCAGTTATGAGACGTCTGAGGATTGATTGTGGAGGATTACTTTTCTTGGCAATCGGCGATGAAATAGGCCAAATGTTTGATTTACCATGGCTACAAGATTTACATACTCATCCAGAATTGGTTAATGATAATCCAGTCTTATCACACCTAATTACTAATGACTTACAATATGATACAAGATCTGCGTTTACTTTGTCAATAAATCATCGTGACACTTACACGGGAATTACTGATAGAGATAGATCACTGACTACGAAAAGATTTGGCGAGTTATCTGGTTCATTAATGGAGAAATCAATTAGTGGAGAAGAAGCATTTAAGGAATTAGGAAAAGAATTCCGTACACCTGGACACATCCCAGTATGTAGAGAATCTCCGGGAGGCTTGAAATCTAGACAAGGACATACAGAGCTGGCAGTAGCTATTGCAAGACTTGCAGGGCAAGTTCCTGCAACAATAGGTGCAGAAATGCTTCAACCTGATGGAGATGGGGCACTTTCGATTAAAGATGCCAGAACATATGCGGCTAAACATAACATTCCAATGATAACTGGTGATGATTTACTTAATGCATTAAACATAAATAAATAAATAAAACGAAAAGAACATAATATTGAGAGTGAGAAGTATGGTTCGAGTAATGGCGGTTGGTGTCTTTGACTTACTCCATGCAGGCCACCTACATTATGTTGAACAAGCTAAATCATTAGGCGATGAATTAATTGTTGTTGTGGCTCATGATGACACGGTCCGGAAGCAAAAACATGAGCCAGTTACCAATCAAGAATTAAGAAGAAGGATGGTTGAAGGATTGAAACCAGTCGACAAAGCCATTGTAGGGAATCCTCCAAATATTCCTATTTTTGATATATTAGACTCTGTTAAACCCGATGTCATTGCTTTGGGGTATGACCAAAAACACTCTAGAGATGCTATAAAACTAGGATTAGAAAATAATGGTTGGGGCAATGTGGAAGTAATACGTGTAGAAGGACTAGCAGATGATTTGGATGGTACTCGGAAGATAATTGCTAGAATACTTAGTTTATGGTCAGGTGAAACCGGCGGACCCTACGAGGAAGATTGAGATGTTTACTGGAATCGTGGCTGGGACTGTGCCAATAGTTAAGATTGAAGAAAAAGATTTTATTCGAACTTTTACTGTAAATTTAGATGGATATAGCGATAATCTGGAAATTGGAGCTAGTGTAGCTCTGGATGGAGTTTGTATGACTGTTGTTTCAATAGATAATAATCTAGTAAAATTCGATGCCATAGAAGAAACTCTAACTCGTACTACCTTAGGGAGTCTAAGTGTTGATTCCTCTGTAAATATCGAAAGATCTCTAAAGATGGGAGATGAATTAGGAGGGCATATAATATCAGGGCATGTTTTAATTTCTGCAAAAATAATACAGATTAAAGATAGAGGAGAAGGAATAGATATTTTAGTTGAAAATCCATCTGATGTGAGGCATTATATCCTCGAAAAAGGATATATCTCGATAGATGGTATGTCTCTGACTATAGGGAATGTCAGTAAAGACAGTTTCGCATTACATATTATTCCTGAAACATTAAGAGTTACTACGATAGGTGAAAAAAAGGTAGGTGATTTCGTTAATATAGAAATTGATTCACGTACACAAGCTGTTGTAGATACAATTAGAAAAAGTATGGAAGTGAAATAATGAAGATTGCAGCCGTTTGTGGGTCTTTCCACAAAGAAGAGATTCAAAGAATGCTAGAATATGCCGAAAATGAAGCTAATATCAATGGAGCACAAATATCAAAGATTATCTGGGTACCTGGTTCAATGGAAGTTCCATTAGCTCTAGATCGTCTATTGAAAGATATTGAAGTTGATGCAGCAATTGCTCTTGGAATTATTGAACGTGGGGAAACTCAACATGGCTTAGTTATGGGCCAGGCAGTTACTAGATCTGTTATTGAATTACAAATTAAGTATGATAAGTCAATCGGGTTAGGAATAATAGGTCCTGGTGCTGAAAAACACCATATTGAACCAAGATTAGAACCACACGCAAGATCGGCGGTTAATGCAGTAATTAAAATGTCAAAATGAGTTGCATTAAACCTAACTGATGCAATCAATAGTGCTTTCTTCGAGTTAATGTTCAAAGCATTCCTATCATTCCGAGACTCATGACTGATGAAGTGCGGAATGTGATAATCATAGGTTCGGGTCCTGCGGGATATACTGCAGGCCTGTACTCAGCGAGAGCATTATTGGAACCATTGATGTTTGCTGGGTACATGTCAGGAGGACAACTAATGCTAACCTCTGACATAGAAAATTTCCCTGGATATCCAGAAGGTATTGGTGGTCCAGAAATGATGATTCAATTAAGAGAACAGGCGGAGAAATTTGGATTAGAAGTTCAAGATAAAAATGTAGAACGAGTAGACTTTTCAGGAAAACCGTTCAAGGTCTGGGTAGAAGGAGAAGAATTTCATTCAAAATCTGTGATTATTTGCACAGGAGCAGAATCAATCTGGCTAGGAGCAGAGGGGGAAGAAGAGCAAAAAGGTAGAGGGATAAGTACCTGTGCAACTTGTGACGGCGCATTCTTCCGAGAGCAAGAGGTACTTGTTATTGGTGGAGGAGACTCAGCAATGGAGGAAGCCACATTCTTAACCAGATTTGCCAGTAAAGTGACATTATTACACAGAAGAGACGTTTTTAGGGCATCAAAAGTAATGTATGAAAGAGCCTTAAATAATCCAAAAATTGAGATTAAGACGTTTAGGACTGTAAGAAATTGGCTTTCGGATGAAACCGGATTAAGTGGTGCAGTCCTAGAAGACCCTAGAGATGGCAGTACAGAAGAAATATCATGCACAGGTGCATTCATTGCAATTGGACATAAACCAATTACTAATTTTTTAGAAGAACAAGTAGAAACTGATGAAGCAGGATATATCTTAGCGAAAACACATACGATGACAAGTGTGGACGGCGTATTTGCAGCAGGAGATGTTGTAGATACTAGATATCGTCAAGCAATTACTGCTGCCGGAATGGGTTGCCAGGCAGCAATTGATGCTGAAAAATGGCTTGAAGATCAACATTGAGGGGAAAAATGTCTGAAATTACCTTAACTAATGATGAGAAAGCAAGATATGCTAGACATCTGATTTTACCACAAGTAGGAGAGTTAGGGCAAAAAAAAATCAAATCTTCTTCAGTTCTAGTTGTTGGAGCCGGAGGTCTAGGTTCACCGGTTTTGTTGTATTTAGCTGCAGCCGGAATTGGAAGAATTGGCATCATAGACGATGATAAAGTAGATATGACGAATTTACAGAGGCAAATTATCCATTCGACTTCATCAGTTGGAGAATTAAAAGTGGATTCTGCTAAAAGAAGGATTAATCAAATTAATCCTGAAGTAATAATCGAAATATTTGGTGAGAGGTTAAATATCGAAAATGCAGAAAAAATAATTGAAAAATTTGACATCGTGGTAGATGGGACAGATAACTTTGCGACTAGGTATACAATTAGTGATTGTTGTGAAATTCTAGATAAACCATGGGTTTTTGGCAGTATTCATAGATTTGAAGGACAGGTTTCAGTTTTCAACCTTAATGGAAGTCCAAATTATAGAGATTTATTCCCTAAAGCACCCCCGCCTGAGTTAGCTCCTAATTGTGCAGAAGCCGGAGTTTTAGGCGTTTTACCAGGAATTATAGGTTCATTTCAGGCTAATGAGGTTCTAAAAATTATCCTCGGAATAGATGGGGTATTAGATAGTGAATTATTATTAATTGATACCATCAGTATGAATATAAGAAAGCTCAGATATAGTGCGAATAAAGAAAGAGAAAAAGTCACAGAACTCTCCGAAGAAGCGATATCTTGTTCATTGGGTATTGAGGAGGAAGAATCATTAGATGCCTCTGATAGAGAAGAAAATATGAAGGAAATTAGTCCTTTGGAATACGTAGAGAAAGTGAATAATGGATGGAAACCTTTCTTTCTAGACGTGAGGAGAGAAGCAGAAGAAAATATTGTGACTTTACCTGATACCGATCTAAGAATCAATCATACCGATGTCCCGACGAGACTTGATGAGATACCAAAAGACCGAGATATTGTAATTTATTGTAGAAGTGGCGCTAGGTCAGCTATGGTTGCAAATTATCTTAAAATGTCTGAAAATTATTCCAATGAGATATACAACCTATCTGGAGGTATACACTTATGGTCTTCTACTGTTGACTCTAGTGTCCCAAAATATTAATTAATTACGGTATTTATAAGATTAGTGCTTCGTTTAGTTACGGTATTTATTTAATTTTCACTGCAATATTCGATGTTACAGCATTATTTTATATAAATTACGGTATTAATATTCGCAGTCAATTATTTAAATACGGTATTTAATGGTAAAAATACACTAAGATGAATAATTAGATACCACAATTAAGAAATAAATACCACATTTGAACCTTTGAGAGCGATTAGTTGTAGTACTTGATTAATTTCGGAGATGCATGGGCACAGCAAGGCAAGGAATTTGGCTTTGCTCAAAATGTGGCAATCATGAACCTTGGAAAACTAGGGACCGACATACGAATCAAATAGATCGGAAATGCAGTAATTGCAACAAGAGAGCCAGAGTTACTCTCAATCGTTCTAATTCAGGTAAGGGTCGGAAAAGAAATTATCAAATTTGGGAGAGAGATCCAACGGTAGATTTCGAAAAAATAATTGAAGAAGCTAGGAAAAGGAACAATAAGACTCTAAAAAATGAAGTAACTAAAACAATTTCAGAGAAGGCAAGTCAAGAACAACTACCCCCTATTTGGGGGTTGGACTGGGTTCCGAAAAATGCATTGTTTTTCACAAAAAAATTACCCGAGGAAAAAGTAAGGAAAGAATTGTTGCGCTTTGTAGCCGAAAGACATGATGGCTACCTTGAACTAATTTCAGAAGTATGGAAGAGTACGCAACCATCGACTCAATTTAATGGTGAAACATATCATCAGTTTACAAAGAAGTTCTGCCAAGAGGTGTCAAAATCTTTAGATGAAAGAATTTGGAAACCAGAATTATCTGTCCTTGAAGGCGATGAAGTTATTCCAATGAGAGATACTGAATTATATCTAAAAAGAAGGAAAAAGAGGTTTATGAGAGACCTCAGACTGTGTCTCAGAAGAGTTGCTTACGCGTCAAGCGTTGATTTAGATACGCATTTGCAATGGCAAAGATGGATGACCAGAACTAGAGCTATAGATGAACATTTGAAAGATTTATTCAGTAACGGAATCGGCACCCCTGACGGCGGAAAGTTCGGAGGTAAAGGATTCAGATCAACTTGGCAAGAAGGAGTCGTTGGTTGCGCTACATCTCTGAATAGGGCAATTGATTTACCACCCGAAAATAGACATCTAGCAGATATTATCGCACCAATGATTAGAGATGTGGGGTTAGCATTAGCAGTGGGGCAAACTCCTTTGGAAATATTTGCTGCACAAATGGGGAAGGCTGGCTCATATATGGATGGGGGTAACTTAGACTCAGGTGGACGAGATTTACACATAGGGAATTGGGAGAAGGGAGTTCTACCTCCGACAGCACCTCTACCAATTGCTAGTGCTACGGCTACAGGGGTTGCTCTTGCTGCTAAACTATTACAAATTAATCGATTTCATTTAGCCCCAGTTGGAGAGGGGTGTAGCAGTAATGGAGAATTTTGGGAAGCGATGAACTTAGCAGGTGCAAGAGGTCTGCCAATTGCATTTATGATACAAAATAATCAAATCGCCTTAGACACATTCACAGTCGGCCAATCAGGAGCAGAGACATTTGGAGACAAAGGCCATGCAATGGGAATACCCTCTTGGACAATTGATGGATCTGATCCACTTCAATTCCATGCATCAACAGCAGCGAGTAGAGAATACGCATTAGATGGAGGTGGACCTACTCTAATCCATGTAGAAACAATGAGAGGATGCGGGCATGCTCATCACCATGATGATTTGTACCTAGGTTCTGTAACGGGGAATCCCCCGGGTTATGTTGGCCGTGAGTTGTTATCGTATTGGGCTGAAAAAGACCCACTTCCCAACCACAGAGATTACTGTATATCAATTGGAGCGGATGAAAAACAATTAATTTCTATGGAGGAAGAAGAACAGGCTATTGTAGACGCTGCTAGGAAGGAAATGGAAGAGATGCCTTGGCCTGAAGGAAATACTGTGACAAAAGGAGTAACGTCAAGACATGATGCTGAGTCTCATACCGAACAATTTGAAAGATTCGAAAAAGAGGCAGAAGAAATTTTATCTGGTCCGCTAAAAGATGGAGATTTAGCAATTGAGTTTTCTAATGCATCAAATTCCTCAACATATAGTCGTGCGATACAAAATGCGATGGTAGCATTGGCTGAAAGGCATGGAGATGACATCGTATTCATGGGAGAAGATATGGAAGTTGCTGGTGCTTTTGGGATGAATATCCCCCTCAAAGCAAAGGGCCATTCTAGTAAACTTCTAGATATGCCTCTTTCAGAATCAATCATAATTAATTCAGCAACAGGCGCAGCATTAGGGGGTATGCGACCAGTAGCCGAGATACAATTTGGGGGGTTCGCAGCATTGGCTATGAATGCCCTCGTGAACAACGCGGCACAACTAAGATGGAGATGGGGGGCAGATGTACCATTAACAATCAGAATACCTCTGGGGGCCAAAACAAGGAGTGGCCCGTTTCATGCTAATATGATTGAATCTTGGTTTATGAATGACCCTGGCTTAACAATTGTATTCCCAAGCAACCCACAAGATGCGTATGATTTATTGATTGAGTCTCATGAATTAAATGACCCTGTTGTATTTCTAGAACACCTTGGACTGTATGGATTAGGTGGAGGGAAAACTGGATGGGGGGACTCAATAAATCAGATTATCGATACAGAATCAGTAAAAGAGAGATTAGAAAATAATGAATCTTCAATTGGCAAGGCTAAAGTTATCAGAGGGGGAAAAGATTTGACAATTATTAGTTGGGGAGCAATGGTTCATATAGCACTTAAAGCCGCTAAATCAATGGCAAAAGAGGGTATTGAAATAGAAATTGTTGATCTAAGAACAATACTTCCGTTTGACTCAAAAACTTGTATACAATCAGTCATGAAAACAAAGAAAATGATAGTCCTACAAGAGTCTCAATACACTGGAGGTTTGGGGCATACAATTAGTAGCAGAGTAATGGAAGAAAGTTTTTGGGACATGGAGGCTCCACCAGTAGTAATAGGCGCTTTAGACACGCCAGTTCCATTTTCGCCCACATTGGAGGATCACACAATCCCTACAGTAGATCTTGTATCAAGACATGTAAAAAGAATGTGTAAATAAATTAGTGATTTAAATGATGAATTTTCTGACAGACCTACCGGATTTAGTTTTAGTAATACTTGGTTTTATTTTCTTGATTTTTGGTGGAGAAAGTGTAGTTCAGGGAGCAATTACAATAGCAAGAAAAATGAATGTTTCACCGTTATTAATTGGTTTTACAATAGTAGCAGTAGGGACATCACTCCCCGAATTAGCAGTCACTTTGAATGCAGTCAGTAGTAATAGTCAGGATCTTGTTGACTTAGCAGTTGGAGGAGTCCTCGGCTCGAATGTTGCCAATGTAATGTTAGTTCTAGGAACTGCTGCTATGCTAGGAGCCTGCGATAAACCAGGAGTAGGAATTAAGAAAGATGCTATGGCAGTAATTATGGCATCAATAATTTTACTTGTCACAGTAATAATGGGTGAAATAACTCAAATAATTGGTATCTTAATGGTTGTTGCTCTGATAAGCTATTATGCATATTCATATAATTATTCGAAGAAATTAGGACTAGATGAAGAGTTGGAAGAGACTTGGATGGGAGAAAATATGCTGTTGGCAATGATGATGACGATTTTAGGTGGAGCGATGATTGTCTGGGGGGCAGAATTACTGATCGAAGGGTCTAAGGGAATTGCAGATTCATTTGGAATTTCAGAGTCAATAGTTGGTCTCAGTGTAATTGCTTTGGGCACGTCTCTTCCTGAATTAGCCGTAACTATGGTTGCTGCTTTAAGAGGGCATAAAGGTGTAGCAATTGGGAATGTTTTGGGTTCAAATGTCATAAATATTCTTGGAATTTTAGGTATTTCATCCGCCTATGCAGGAGGAATTATAGTTTCAGAAGAGTTTGCAGGAAGAGATATATGGATAGTAATGGCAACCTCAGGACTGGTTGCTGCAATGTTATTGAATGAACGTAAAATTACCAAAACTTTGGGTGTAACTATGGTCATTGGTTACTTGTTATACATGATATTACTTTACACAATATGAAAAATATCTGAGCAGAACGGCTAAGTCTTATTGCCGCTTGCGAGCACCATGGTTAACTTCGAATTGACTGATGAACAGCAAATGCTACAAGAATTAGCACGTGATTTTGCCAATGAAGAAATAAAACCGTATGCTGCACAATGGGATAAAGAAAGTGTATATCCTAAAGAAGCAATTGCTAAGGCTAATGAGCTCGGACTATTGACTCTAAAAATACCTGAAAAATATGGTGGAGGAGGAATGGGATCATTTGAAGAAGTACTAGTATTGGAAGAATTTGGATTTGGAGATCCTGGATTTGCAACAGCGGCTGGAAGTTCAATGCTAGCTTCATATCCACTAATTACGGGTGGAACTGAAGCTCAAAAAGAAAAATATCTCAGAATGGTTACTGATGGCAAGATAGCAGCCTATTGCGTAACTGAACCAGGTGCGGGAAGTGATGTACAAGCAATACAAACTGAGGCAATTAAAGATGGAGATGAATATATCATTAATGGACAAAAGATGTGGATTACTGGTGCAGGTCATGCAGACTGGTTTTTTGTCCTTGCATATACCGACAAAAATCTAGGATACAAAGGTATGAGCGGATTTATTGTTGATTCAAATCTTGAAGGTGTCGAATTAGGTAAAAAGGAAGAAAATATGGGACAGCGCTGTTCGGATACAAGATCTGTAACATTTAATGATGTTCGAGTGCCAGCAGAAAATCTAATTGGTGGAAAGGAAAATGATGGTTGGATGAATGCAATGAAGGCTTTCGATCTTTCGAGGCCGAGTATCTCATCTCATGCAGTAGGAAATGCCAGAGGCGCAATGGAAGAATCAATCACCTATGCTAGTGAAAGAAATGCATTCAATAAACCTATAATCAGGCATCAAGCAATCTCTTTCATGATTGCAGATATGGCAACAAAGATTGAAGCCGCTAGAATGTTAGTTTGGAAAGCCGCATTGAAATCTGATTCTGGAGAAAGTAATACCTTAGAGGCTGCTCATGCAAAAAGATTTGCTGCAGATATGGCTATGGAAGTAACTACTGATGCCGTGCAAATTTTTGGAGGTTATGGTTATTCGGAAGAGTACCCAGTAGCTAGAAGAATGCGAGGAGCAAAGGTTGTGCAAATATTTGAGGGGTCAAGTCAAATTCAACGATTAATAATTATTAGAGAAATGCTTCAAAAATGAATCTAATTATTATTATTTTAGGAACACTAAACCGTTTCATTCAATACTTATGGAATACTCGGAACGTTTGATAATATGAGCGAAAGAGTGAATTTTGTCAGAAGAATTACTGCGGTGATGATTCTAGGATTATTGGTTGTACCATTGATAGCGTCTTCAGCAACATTGGAAGAAGATGATAGGAAAGAATCCGAACAAGAACTAAATTGGTGGGAAAATACGAATATGGACATCAACAAAGATAGGATTCATGATGCTATTTGGATGGCTCCAGAAAGTAGCCATTATGATTATTTAGACGAAAATAATAGAATTAGCGTCATTGTTGATTTTGACCATACCCCAACTTTAGAAGATGAAAGAATGCTGGAGCGGCATGTATCTTTCGAAGTTCAATTCAGATATTGGCTGATAGATAGTATAGCAGGTAAAGTAGACATAGATTTGATCCCAAAAATAGTTGAATTACCAGGAGTTGTATTTGTAGAATTAGATGGAAGATTAGAGATTCAAATGAATGATGTTAATGAAGTTCATGACGTCACTCAAGTATGGCAAGATACGGGTTATACGGGCTCAGGAAGTGTGGTTGCAATCATAGACACAGGTATCGATAGTGATCATGTGGGTTTGGATGATATTGATGATGACAACAGTACAAATGACCCTAAAGTAATAGCTTTCTATGATCCAGTTAACACTCCAGAACTAACTAATGGAACAGAAGTGAAAGCATACGATGATCAAGGACATGGCACACATTGTGCAGGAATTACTGCCGGGACAGGAGCACCGGATTATCTCTACAAGGGTGTTGCTCCAATGGCACAACTTGTGGGAGTCAAAGTACTCGATGAAGGAGGTTCAGGTTCTTTTGCTACAGTGATGGCTGGTATGGAATGGACTGTGGAAAAAAGACATATTTTCAATATTAGAGCAGCAAGTATGAGTTTGGGCGGACCGGGAGCAATTGAATGGACATCATCTGAAGAAGAATCTGTAAATAGAATGGGTAATGAGATGATGAGAGAAGGAGTTGCACTATTCATTGCCGCTGGAAACAGTGCTGGGCCTGCAACTATCGGTACCCCTGGAAGTGCGGAAGACGTGATTACTGTTGGTTCACTAGATAAGAATACTGCAATAGCAGTTTATTCAAGTCAAGGACCAACTGAAGAGGGTAGAGTGAAACCAAATATTGCCTTTGTTGGAAGTAACGTAATGGCTCCTGATTACAATACGGGTAATGGATACACAGGTAAATCGGGAACCAGTATGGCTACCCCTGGAGCTGCGGGACTGGCTGCTTTAATGTATCAAGCAAATCCAGATTTATCACCATTTGATATAAGAAATATAATGCAAGAAACTGCAACATACAGAGAATGCCATTATATGTTAGCAAATGAACCATGTGCTGAAGATAATATCCCTAAAAATAGGCAGAATAATGTTTACGGACATGGTCATGTAAACTCAGTTCCATCAGTAATGGAGGCTGCAAACAAAGTTTACGAATTATCTCTTACTCTAAATGTCACATTAGTCAACGAATTAGGCGTAGACAATAGAATTCATTTGAGTCAGGGGGAAGAAATAGAGTTCAATGTTGAAGGAGGTGCCACCAGAGTCCAATGGAGAACTTGGGATATGAGAGATAATTGGATGGATTTAGGCGATTATAATGTTAATGAATTAAACTTTGGAGTTACTCATTCACTGCTTGTAGATCGACTACAATATCTCCCAAACAATACTGTTGAAGGCAATCAAGTATTACTTGTTAGGGCAATTACTGAAGATAGAGCATCAACAAATTTAGCTGTTGATATAACTATAGTCGGAGAAGAAAAAATAGAAATAAGCAGTAGCGAATCTAGCAATATGGCATTAATAACAGGATTATTATCTGTTTTAGTAATAATTTTATTTGTTGCTCTGACTGTGACAACCATGAAATTGAAAGAATCCGGAGTATTTTCTGATGAAATAATTGAAGAAGAAATTGAAGATTGGATTGAAGATTTAGAAACTCAAACAGAAGATGTAAACAGTGGTTAGTTTGGACCAAATAGATGCAATTGTACTTACTGCAGGTGCCAGTAAAAGACTTGGTGAACCTAAAGCATTAGTAGATATTCATGGCGAATCATTGATTGAGATATTAATTAGAAAATTAAAGAGAAAAAAACTGAGAATAATTATTGTAACTCGAGTAGAATTATTTAATGAGATGGAAAAGTTAGGTGAAAAGGTAGTAATTAATACTCATCCAGAGAGTGGCAGAACTGGAAGTATCCAGTGTGGAATTAAGGAACTTGAAAGCGATAGATGCCTGATAGTTCCAGTAGACCGGCCAGGATTCTCAAATGCAACTATTGAAAAATTAATTAATTTAGAAAAGACATCTTGTCCGAGTAAGAATGGTAGAGGTGGACATCCGGTGATTTTATCGAAAGAGGATTGTGAAAAAATTCTTTCGAGTAATCCTTCAACTCCTCTTCGAGATATCATCAATCCAGTAAAAATCGAAGTAGATGATGAATTCTTACACCTAAACATAGATTTCCCTAATGATTTAGAAAAATTGAGAAAAATTACTATTGAACATGATTTGTGATTGTTCTGTGATAAGAATATACAAAATCAAAAAGTATAGGACCCCCTCAGAGGTATATGTCAGTTCATGTTCTATCTTGGGCATTGGATGAAGTAAAACAGGGACACAGGGTCGCCATCGCAACAATTATCTCTGCAAAAGGAAGTGTTCCCGGTAAACCTGGGGCTAAACTGGCAATTAATTCAAAAATGCAAAATTATGGCACAGTAGGAGGTGCAGGATTAGAATTAAAAATAGAAAAAAAATTAATTCAATTGCTAAATGAAGATGAAAAAATAAATAGGAAAAAAGGTGGATTGATAGAAACATTTTATCTTTACAAGGATGCGAAGGGAAAAGAAGGGATAGCTCTTGACAGCCTATGTGGAGGGCAAGTAGAAGTGAGTATGGAAATTATTGAACCAATGCCTCATATGTTGATTGCGGGTGGGGGACATGTAGGTAGATGTATTGCACTAGTTGCTGATTCATTAGGTTGGAATTACTCCGTTTTCGATGTTAGAAAGGAATATTCTAATACTGATAAATATCCTCTCTCGATTGAAACTATCTCAATGAAAACTAATGATTTTCTTGAATCTGAGGACCATGAATCTATAAAACGATTTTCAGATATTCTATTATTAGGGCATGATTGGTCAGTTGATCAAGAACTATTGTTAGGATTCCTGAAGTTACGAAAAGATGAACTAAGACCTAGGATTGGAGCTATTGGCTCTAAGTCAAAATGGAAATCATTCAAGAAAGCGGCAATGGATGATGGTGTTCGCGAAGAATGGTTCAAAAATGCCAGATGTCCGATTGGAATTGATATTGGCGCTGAAACACCTGAAGAAATTGGATTAGCAGTCTGTGCAGAGATTCTAGCATTGGAAAGAAAAATCACTCACACGGAGAACTGAAAAAGAAATAACGTCTCGGTTGATTGATGAAACAACTAACTCTGTCATTAGTCTTAGTAATGGTCATGGCATCCTTCAGCGGGTGTATCTCTGATGATTCAGTTGAGGAAACTTTGATTGAAGACGATGAAACGTTTAGGAATTATTCTATTGTAGCACCCGTAGATACTGGAATCAATGTATATCATGACCATTTTAGGACCAATGAGACTTATCCTGAATGGCTTCTGGAGGGTTTGGGAGTAACAATGACCTGTGAGTTGACATTTTCTGGAACTTGGGAAGAGAGATATGAAGCAGACAAAGAGATATGTTGGGATCAAATTAATTCTACAGATATAGTATATTTTCCTGGAACGAAAATAATCGGTACTACACCAGATGATAATACAGATATACCAATCCTTGATGACCCATCAGATGGTCACGGGACTGCAGTTACAGGAGCGGTTTTGGATGCAAATCCCGATGCGATTATATTCTTTGTAGAGGGGTTCAGTGATGCCGCTGTATTAGCAGCTGCTAACCAACCATTAGTAGATATAATCACTACTAGTTTTGGACCAATAGGGTCCATTCCAGTCCCCGGCATAGAAGATGCTACAGAGATTGCAGTTGTTCAAGAGAAGAAAATTCATACAGGAGCCGCAGATAATTCTCCCTCCCCAGCAGTTCAAGATTCAACAGCTGGACCGCCTTGGAGTATAGGGATCTCGGGTTATGCAGAAGAGGGAGATGACCAGAAAGAAACTATGAGTGGTTCATACCCAGATATTGCTGCAGATTGGACTCAAGTATTACCAAATCATGATGATATTGATGGCTATCATGAAACTAGCGGTACATCTTTTGCTACTCCAAGAACTGCTGGTCTCCTTTCTGAAGTAATCCAATATCTAAGGACTGAATCGGGCGATTTTTCTTCTGGTGCTGACCCAACTCTCAGAGGAGGGAATTTAGTAAATGGGGACAACATGAATATTACACAAGCACAAATTAGAGATGCACTTAATTTGTCAGCTTGGTACCCCTCATTCAATACTTGGGACCCACTATCTGGAACCACTCCTGTATCTCCAGTTGCTCCATGTACCCAGATTGGTTGGGGAGTAGTAAATGAGTCAAATGTGGAACCAATTATCAATCATCTGAATGGGAATCTAATACAACCAGACAGGCCTTCAGATGTGACATTATGTATGGAAACTAATCAAGAAATACGTGAAAGCTACTGGAATTAATATAAACTTAAGAATTAATAATTACCGAGAGGTTCAATAACAACAGTACGTTGCATATAGTGTGAGAAAAGTCATACTAAGATGGAAGACAATATCATTGTATGGTGCGAATGAAATATCTGAGATTCTTAACATATGTGAAAGAATAGAAATCCTTGGACATCTGGCAGTTAATGAAAAAGGAGTTACTCAGCTAGCAGAGATTAAACTGAAAGAAGAAAAAAGTATAGATGATTTTTCTGATTTAGAACATTTCGAGATAATCGAGGTACATGAAGAAAATGAGGATGGAATCTTAGTCAGTTTGTTATGTAATCATCCACTAGCAATTTCTGCAATTGAATTATCAAATATACACATACATCCACCTTATGGGATTTCTGAAGAAAAGGGTATGGAATTAAGAATTTCTGGCCTGTCAAAATCTGTAAGTAGGTTTATCAGGCTCATTAGAATGGTTTTACCTCCTGATAATATATCTGTCCAAACATTCCAAAAAGAAAATAATGGAAGTATTTGGGAATCGATTTTGACTGAAAGACAAATAGAAGTTTTGAAACATGCAACTAGGAAGGGATTCTACAGTATGGATAGAAGTGTGACTTTGAAACAACTAGCAGATGAGATGAATATGGCAAGGAGTACTTATGGCGAGCACATAAGAAGGGCAGAAGTCGAAATAATGAATAAAGTAATGAAGGATCTGGAATAAGTAGAGGAGGACAATCCGAATGCTCAAATGGAGAGTCCGAGTGGTGAGGATGTTCGCATGAGTGTCATACGTCTACCGATGCTTCCTGGCCCTGAAAAAATACCTTGGAAAGCGAAAGTAAATGGTAAAGAAATTTCTGAACATGTTGAGAGCAATGCTATTCTTTTAGATGTGTTAAGAGATCAAGTAGGGACTCTAGGAGTTAAGAGAGGTTGTGACATGGGGACATGTGGTTGCTGTTCTGTATTAGTTAATGGAAAACCTAAACTCTCTTGCTTGGTATTAGCACAAGAAGTTGAGAGTTGCGAAATAACTACGGTGGAAGGATTGTCTGATGGCCATCACCTGCACCCAATACAAGAAATGTTTGGAGAATATGGAGGTAGTCAATGTGGTTTTTGTACACCTGGTTTCTTAGTAGTAATCTCTTCGTTATTGGATGAAAATCCTACACCTAATGAATCGGAAATTAAGAATGCAATCGAAGGGAATTTATGTAGATGTACTGGATATCAACAAATCGTTGATTCTGTTAAAGCCGCGAGTGAATTATTAGTTTCGGGTAATAAAATAGGGAATACTACTAAACCAAAAAGTAACCCTAATCCAGGATTTGAAAATTGAGGTATTAAAATGTCTGATGAGGAAAAGGACGAAATGGTTGGTTATCGCCAACAACCAGGTAAAATTTCTTTTTCTAGGCCGGGTTCAGGAGGTAAAAAATCATTCAGTGAACCAAGAGATGAAAAAATGATTCCTGAAAGTCAAGGAGGGAAGAAAAAACAACCTTGGGGAGACCATAGACATGATAACTTGATTACTGGAAGAGTTGTTGGTAAATCTACATCTCTAGTAGATAGTAATTGGAAAGTTACAGGAAGAGCAAAGTATGGTGATGACATTAGATTACCTGCTGAGCTAATTGGTAAAATTGTAAGATCGCCATACCATTATGCAAGGGTTTTATCCATCGACTTGTCAGAAGCATCAAAGCTACCAGGAGTTATATCTATTGCTACAGGAGAGGATGCAAAAAATAAATTTGGAGTCCTTCCTGTAACTAAAGATGAACATGCAATGGCTGTTGATAGAGTCAGACATATTGGAGACCTAATTGCATGCGTTGCAGCAGAGGACGAAGCTACAGCACTAGAAGCCGTTAGATTAATTAAAATTGAATATGAAATCCTAGACTCTATTCATGATATGAAAGATGGATTGAAAGATTCAGAAGTGCCAATTCATGATAGAGGAGAATACCATATTGGTGAGGCAAATATACAGAAAAGAGTGTTTCAAGAATTTGGACATATTAAATCGATGAAGGAAAATTCTGTTGCCAGTCATAAAAAAAATTGGTTTTTCAATGGAGTAAATCATGCAGCCACCGAACCTCATGCTGTTGTTGCTGATTGGGATCCATCGGGAAGGTTAACGCTTTACACACCTCAACAGGTTCCTCATTACGTGCACAGAGCGTTAGCAGATGTATTAGAAATACCAATGCATCAGATAAATGTGCATCGAACTTTTGTTGGAGGAGGGTTTGGAGGGAAATCAGATCCATTCCCACATGAAATGTGTGCATCAATACTAGCACGTAAATCAGGTAGACCTGTCAGAATAACATTTGATAGAGAGGAAGTTTATTGGATTAACAGAGGGAGACATCCATCTCATATTGAGATGAATCTACATGCTGACGAAGAAGGTAGACTATGTGGAATCGAAACTGATGCACTAATTGATGGTGGCGCGTTTGCATCTTTTGGACATGTTACTACATACTACAACGGAGTTCTACATACTGCTCCTTACGAAATTGGAGCATTTCACTACACTGGAGCAAGAGTATGGACTAACAAACCCGCTAGTGGGGCCATGAGAGGGCATGGTGCAGTAAATTCGAGATGTGCTGTAGAAGTAGGAATTGATGATATTTCTGAACAATTACAAGTTGACCCAATATCATTTAGATTAGCTAATTTGTTACCTCCTCACTCCGCAACAATTACTGGATTCAGAGTAACTAGTATAGGGATGAGAGAATGTTTAGAAAGAGTAATGAAAGAATCTGGATGGAAAGAAAAGTTCAGAAAAATGCCTCTTGGACATGGAATAGGGATTGGTTGTGGGTTCTTTATTTCTGGTAGTGGACTTCCAATACATTGGGATCCAAATAAGTTCCCACATGCAACAGTTCATCTGAAAATCGATATGGATGGAGGAGTAACTGTGCATACAGGTGCGGCAGATATTGGGCAAGGATCAGATACTGTTGTAGCCCAGTCAGTCGCCGAAGTTCTAGGATTGCCATTAGATATGATCAGAATTAAATCTAGAGAAACTGATACATCTCCAGTTGATTTAGGATCTTATTCATCAAGAGTCACGTTCATGAATGCTAACGCCGCGATTTCAGCCGCAATGGAAATTAGAAATGATTTACTGAATGCAACTTCTGAAATTACCAAAGCACCAATTGAAAAATTAGTAATTGGGGACCGGAGAATTTTCAGAAAAGATGAACCTGCAATCGGTGTATCTTATCTTGAGGCGTTACATAAAGCTCAGGAAGATCGTGGTGCGTTAGTTGCCTCAGGAGCATATAGAACTCCACCGATGGGTAGAGCACACAAAGGCGCAGCTGCAGGTTTAGCACCAGCATATTCATTTTCAGCATATGTAGCAGAAGTAAAAGTTGACGTGGAAACAGGGCAGACAAAAGTCGAGAAAGTTTGGGCTGCTCATGATTGTGGTAAAGCACTAAATCCATTAGCAGTCAAAGGACAAATCATAGGTTCTTGTCACATGGGAATGGGACAAGTCCTTTCGGAAGAAATGAGATATGGTAGAACTGGAAATCTAATGAATACTGATTTACTTGATTATAAGATTCCTAGTGTACATGAAATGCCTCATGTAACCCCTATCATCGTAGAATCAAACGACCCAGAAGGACCATTTGGTGCAAAGGAAGCGGGAGAAGGCCCATTATTACCGATTTTACCTGCAGTATGCAATGCGGTTTACGATGCAATAGGAGTTAGGACTAATGAGTTACCAATTACTCCAGACAGATTACATAAAAATATAGAAAAAAAATGTCGAGAATTAAAGATTGATGACCCCAATGATTTACCATCACCTAGGTTAGAACATTCAAAGTTACAGGATACCCTTGAAAAAAGAGCTAAGGAACATTCAATCAGAGATAAAGAAAGAAGATTGACATCTGAAATTGAACCATACCATAATGGTGCATTATTTGGTATGGATCCAACAATTCCACCGGACGAAGTAGATGAAAGTTGGGAAGTAACTGTTATACCTTCTGAAGAATATCTAGAAAATCCTAGATTGGCAGGAAGCGCATGGGCTCATACTGAAAGAAGAAAGAGGGGGGTATAAAATGAAAATGCCCCCATTCAAACTTTACTCACCAAGCAGTGTAGATGAGGCAATACAGATTGCTAAAACTTTACAATCAAAACAAGAAGATTTTGATTGGATTTCTGGAGGAACAGACCTAATTCCTAATTACAAATGGCATCTCAATCCGAAAAAGAATGTAATTTCTTTAGCGAATATTTCACAATTAACCGAACTCACAGAAACCACTATTGGTGGAATGGTAAGGTTACAAGACTTGGCAGAATCAGAATTCACTCATCCTGTCTTAGCAAAGTCCGCCAATTCAATTGCTAGCATTATGATTAGAAGGTCTGGAACTGTAGGGGGAAATATTTGTCTAGATACGAGATGTTATTGGTATAACCAAACAGAGGATTGGAGAGAAACTATTGATTGGTGCCATAAATGTGATTGCGGTACAGGAGCCGATTGTAGAGTAATTCCAAATCAAAATACATTGTGTGTAGCCACATATCAAGCAGATTTAGCACCGGTTTTGATGTGTATGGAAGCTAGAGTACACCTGATTTCAACATCAGGAAAGAGAGAAATGGATCTCATTGATTTCTTTGAATTAGATGGAATGAAGAAAAATAAACTATTACCTGGAGAGTTGCTGACTCATATCACCATTCCTGAAGAAATTTCAACTTGGTCAGGAGACTATCAAAAGTTACGTCAAAGAGAATCTTGGGACTTTCCAGAGGCCGGTGTTGCGGCACTCTGGAAGAAAAAGGAAGGAAAATTAGAGAAATTGAGGATTGCTACGACAGGCCTAGAATCCATTCCAGGATATCATGAAGATTTGGCTATGGAATTAGTAGAGAATTGGGAGGGCGAAGAAAGTATCAAACATCTCTCTGAAAAAATTCGCAAAGCTGTTAAACCTGTTCCGAATACTTGGTATACTCCAGCATATAGAAGAAAAATGGTGAAGGTATTAACAAAGAGAGCATGTAAGGGGTTATTGAGTGAGTGACATGAACAAAGTTATCTGTATCGTCGTCAGTTTATTTGTACTTACTAGTTTGACCACAATTAGTTCTGCACAAGAACAACCAGAATTAGGAAATTGGGAATTAGGAATAAAATATATTGCGGATGATGATAGCATGCCATTTCTTCTTAATGAAGACGGGGAGAGGGTAATAGAGTTCTATGTTCATAACACTCAAATGTTTGAAATTGAAGTTAGTTTCACATATGATATACCCTTTGATGGAGAAGATGATGGTCCTGAATCTGAGAAAATTCAAGCTGGAGAGAATGAAACCTTCTCTTTAGTGATTGAAAATATTGATGTTTATAATTTTGCGGCAAATACAGAGGAAGAAATGAAGATTACTGCAAGTTTGGTTACAAGAGCTGGGGTGCAGGTCCTCATACCTGAAAATCAAGAAGCAATAGCAGATATAAAAATACCAACGATTTTTTCAATTTCTGTAGATATTGATGACCCTGTCGGACCTATGAACGCTGGAACAGATATGATTCTTAGAGTTACTGTATCAAATAATGGAAATATAAAAGATAAGGTTGGAGAAATTGATCTATCTGATAATTGTCCTCTAATGACATTGGATAATGGATTAGAAAAATTACTAATTACTGATTTAGAAAAAGATCAATCTACTAGTGCAGATTTAAAAATTACGGCATCACAAAGTCATCCAAGAAAAAATTGTAAATTGGAAATTACAGTCCATTCTAACGGTGCAATGAATGCTGGGTCTTCAAAAATTACAGATGATGAAACTTCGATTACTGTTGAGCCACCTCTCTCAAAGCCGACTGAAAATGAAGATGATACAGATGACGAAGCAAGTATAACTGAGGTGGTTGATACTAATCTTCCATCCTCTGGAATAAGTGCAATTTTACTTTCAGCCTGTTTGGCTCTATTTTATGTAAATAATAATCGGAAAAAATGTTAATAAAGTTGGAAAAAGGCCATGCTGAGAGTATGTTTAAAAAGCACTTGACCACTGAATTAACTCTAATTTACCTGAACTAATAGCAGCAACATATAACTGCGATTAATCGCACGGTTGAACAGTTGTAAGCCTTGGCTATGTTCTACATCAGAAAATGGATTTGATTATTTTGACTGAAGGAAATGAAGATAGATTTGATTTCAATACAATTGTTATTGGATCTATTGCAATAACTGTGGTATTACTTCTACTCGCGCCGATGTTGATGGTGATAGGGAAAGATACCTCATACTCTGCTTATGAGACGGACAGTTTAGCACAGCTTAGTGAAATGAGATGTGATCTCGGAGACAATCTAGAACAATGTACTGATGATAGTAATAATTTAGGTTATTTTACGGCCAACACCATGTCCACTCCAATGTTAGTGAATGATTGGAAAGATCCACATCGAACTATGCTAGTTATCGTATCACCTGAAAAGCCGATTGATGAAACTACAGCTGATGCAATTTACGACTTCGTTACAGAAAAGGGTGGAAAGGTCATAGTTGCAGCGGATAATACAAATGCAAATAGATTAGCATCAAAATTCGGAATATCATATTTCGATAAGCCTCTATTAGATCAAAATCAACATTGGCTAGAATATAATGATGATGATACTGTCAAAGATCCTGTATGGCAAAATGTTTGGAGTGTGGCCTCTGTTGAGAATGATGTTAATGAAATGGAAGCAGGTGCTGCTAGAAAGGGTTGCTCAGATGTGCAGATTTCTCAAAATGACCTTAGCCAAGAGTGTAGAATACCGGTCATGTTCAGATCTCCTACTGGGATAAGATTCGAACCTACAGCTGAAGATTTACCTCAAAGTAATCCAGACACTCAAAGAGAAGTCAATGTCTTAGCAACTGCTTCTTCTTCTGCTTTTATCGATATTATTGGTAACGGTGATTCCAGCGATGCAAGAAACCCTGCACCTGGTGACTTGGCTCTGATGGTTAGAATTGACTATCCAGGTATTTCTGTCTTTGACAAAGCTACTGGTAAAGGTGGTTTCGGTGATTTGGAAGAAATCGATGTTACTGGAAGTATTGTATTCGTTTCTGATGATGAAGCATTCTCTGACAGATTGTGGGACTTTGACACTGCTGCCCTTACAGGTATGAGAAGTTCATGTGAAGGAATTGTAGAGTCTAAATGTTGGATGAATGAAATTAATGATAATAACGATTGGAATGGAAACAGCGTTTACTTCCAGGTGTTAGTTCACTCTATGATGGAACACACCAATTTTGACATATCAAGTCAAATAAGGCAAGATATGTCCAATTTCCGTATAGTGTTTGATGAAAGTAGACATGTTACTGGAACTATCTCTGCACCGTTTGTAGCAGGAATGTCCACTGTAGTTTTGCTTACTTCGAATACTTTCTTGAAGTGGCTAGTAGTTCTAAACGTAGGTCTACTACTACTTGTTTCAATGATGGTAATACCAGAAAAAGAAAATTGGAGACATGTTTTCGATTTAACTAGATTTAATCAGAGACCGAAAAAATTGGATCCCAGTACCTACAAACTTAGAGTAAAACAGTCACTATTCACTAAAGTCAGAGTCCATCATGACCTGACTAGAGACCAAATGGCTTCAAAACCCCCTGCAGAGGTCCAAGCAATGATAGGCGACCCTAGGCTGGTTGAACTGGCTTACAGCCAATCACGTACATACTCACCCCAAGAACTAAGGCAACTGATGGTAGCAATAAGGAAATGGGGTAAGGTAAATTAAAAATTGGAGAGAAAAAAATGAATGCAACACCACCAGCAGAAAAACCAGCAGCATCGCAAGTAGACGCAGTTAGTCAGGGTTATGCAAAGAAAGCCGAAAGCGTTCGTGGATCGAAGAAGATGAGTGAAAAACTCGAAGCTGTAGGAGCTATCGCTGAAGCGATTAGCCTAGAGGTTCAGAAAGTAATTATCGGAAAGAGCCATGTAATTGACAATGTTATGGTAAATATCTTGTCAAACGGTAATCTTCTATTCGAAGATTACCCAGGACTTGCAAAGACACTGATGACTAACACCTTCGCTGATGCGCTTGGATGTGATTTCAAGCGTGTACAGTTTACACCAGATTTGCTACCAGCAGATATTACAGGAACCAATATCTATGACGCAAAGAAAGGTGAATTTAGTTTCAAACCAGGACCTATTTTCTGTAACCTTCTACTATCTGACGAGATAAATAGAGCACCTCCGAAGACACAAGCGGCATTACTAGAGGCTATGCAGGAAAAGCAGGTAACTATTGGTGTAATTACACACAAATTGCCTTCTCCGTTCCTTACAATGGCTACACAAAATCCAGTCGAGCAAGAAGGAACTTATCCACTTCCTGAAGCTCAATTAGATCGTTTCATGTTTAAGATGTCTGTAGGTTATCCTGACAGAGCAGATGAAGATGAGATTCTAAGAAGGCGTATTGAGAGAAAGAAAGACGCAGTGGAAGTTGACGTAATTACAGATCCTGCAAGAGTTGTTGCAATGCAACAAGCGATTGAGGATGTATATGTTGACCCAGCAGTAAGAATGTACATGGTTGAAATTGTTTCAAGAACTAGAGAAGACCCACGGGTGTTAGTTGGATCTTCACCTAGAGGTTCACAGGCATTACTGAAAACAAGTCGTGCTGCAGCAGCAATGAGGGGGCGTGACTTTGTTACTCCTGATGATGTGAAAGCAGTAGCTACTTTGGCTGTATCGCACAGACTAATTCTGAAACCTGAACACCAAATTAAAGGCTTAGAAACCGATCAAGTAGTTTCAGATATTCTTAGACAAGTTCCAGTTCCAACTGTTTGATTGAGATACTGACAATAGGAGGTTTGCTTGTGGCATGGAGTAGAAAATCGGCGATGTTTGCCTCGCTGTCTATTGCTCTGTATCTCCTAGGTTTAGTTTTAAGAAATCAACAATTAGTTACCGTAGCAGTCGTTCTTCTCTCATTCTTAACATGGGCCGCATTCAGGACTACTAATGCCGATGTATCATCGTCAGGAAGGAGATTAGAAGATGAAAATGCCACTGGAGGTATAGCATTACAAAATCTTGTTGCTTTGAGAAAACTGTCCTCTGCTCGTGTTTTTGAAGATGGAGAAGTCGATGTATCTATAAGAATTCAGAATAAATCAAATCTCTCCAAAGTTCTGGAGGTTAGAGATCGAGTTCCGGAAGTAATGAGAATCAAAAAAGGAGCTAACTATGTCCTAATGGAATTAGGACCTCAAAGAGAAACTGAAATTGCATATACAATTGAGGCTCCTCTAAGAGGTTTCTACACCATAGGACCGGTATGTATCCGAATACAAGATACATTTGGACTATTCCATAATGAAAGAGAAATACATCTTTACGATGATTTCTTAGTTTTTCCGAAAATGGAAGATATCAAGGACGCTTTAATTAAGAGTAGAGTGCCTAAGATTTTCACTGGTGCTGTAAATATTAGAAATCCAGGAGAAGGATCTAATTTCTATAATCTAAGAGAATATGTTCCTGGAGACGCAATGAAGAAAGTTAATTGGAAAGCTACTGCTAGGTCTGGTGGAAAATTAATGGTCAATGAATTTGAAAGAGATGCAGTTAGTGATATAATCTTGTTAGTAGATAGTAGGTCAGTTTCTGAAACAGGACCTGTAAGTAGAAATTCTCTTGTTTATAGCACTAGAGCGGCTGCAAGTTTATCTCAATATTTCCTTTCAAGAAGAGATTCTGTTGGAGTGGTAGTTTATGGTGATGAGATTATATCAGTCGATAGAGATACTGGGAAAAAACAATTGTACGTCATACTGACTAAATTAGCAGGAGCAATGGCAAAAGGAAACACTCCTTTGAAAGTAGTTACAAATAGAATTTTGCCACATATTAATAGAGGCAGTCCGATTATTATACTGAGTCCATTAGAAGATGACCCTACAATAATTGATGCAGTCAGGGATTTGAGATCTAGAAATTTCGATGTCACTATACTTTCTCCAAGTAGTTTAGAATTTGAATTTGATGCTAGAAGATTAGACCGAACAGGATATGAATTGCTGAAAACAGAAAGAGATATTCTGATGAGTGAGTTAAGAGGACTAGGAGCTAATGTTATGGATTGGGAGCCAGATATGCTATTGAATACCGCCCTTTCTGGAGCTAGAGGTTTCTGAGGTGATTTAATGGTAGAAAAAAAATCAGATACTGCTCACCTATATGATGGTAAGACGATTAGATCTTCTGCTCCCAGTCGTAAAAAAGCGGCAGGGAGAATGAAAGGTAGTACAGAAATACCTAAAGATGCAATTCCTGAAGTCCATGTCCCATCGGTAATTGAGTCATTCTTCGGCGGCCCAATAGTAACAAAGACAAAATTCTTACCTCCGGATAGAGTAGTTCAGACTTTACAGATGTCTGCTGCAATTACACTAACTTTACTTTCAATTGTTACGTTTACAGTAACTCCAGTTTCTGGAACCGCTTGGTTTTGGCTGAGTAATGCGATTAATCAACCATCGATAGGCGCATTAATTCATCTAGCTTTAATAGCAATAGGCTTCATTGGAGGAATGTATGGAATCTTCCAAAGAGAACAACGCGCAATTTTAATTTCATATGTAGTTCTAATATTAGTAACAATTAGATTTGCTGGAAGTAAAGTTGAATTTGGAATTGACTTACTTCCTGATGGAGAAATAGCTCAGAAATTATTATTGATATCATATGCTCTTTTCTTAGTAATGTATATTGAATTAACTAGTGGAATAATCAGATTCTCTATGCTTGATAAATCTATTAGAACTGGTGAAGTATATGTTATGAATGTTAAAAAAATAACAAGACAATATTACAGATCTCTAATGATTACACCATTAATTGCCGGATTAGTCGCCTTACTAACTCTAATGATTAACCTAATTATACCAACAATTGTTGGATTATTAGGGAGTGATGCTACTGCAACAAGATTGGCTGAAAGTGTTGAATTAACATCTGTTTACGGAGTTGCACTTGGAACAGCTGTTGTATTTATGATTGTAGCTTCTGCTTTTGCAGTTAACTTACCTGTCAGAATTGCTCAAATGAGAGAAAACAGTGGAAAATAATTATCCTAAGTAGCCACCGATGATTCCTAAATCGGAGATTACCAGTATAGCCACGGCTTCAACAACCGGGACTGCACGGGGACCGAGTACTGGGTCATGTCTTCCATGAACCTTAAGTGGCTTTTTTTCACCACTAGGTAGGTGCAAAGTTGATTGTTCTCTTGCAAGGCTACTAGGTGGTTTGAAATGAACTACAACTCTGACAGCAGAGCTTGTTGAGCGACCACCCAACGCGCCATCAGCATCTCCCGATTCTGAACCCTCAAGGATTGGTTTGCCATTTTCTAAAAACCAAGCATCATTGTTTTCTGAGCCTCGCATTTTTGAAGTAGAGAAACCATGTGAGAACTCAATTGCTCTAGCACCAGGAATAGCCATCAATCCCCTAGCCAAAGCCGGTTCAATACCATCGAACCATGGTTCACCGACTCCGATTGGAAGTCCTTCAATCAATAATTCAACTGTAGATCCAATTGAATCAAGATCTTTTCTTATTTTATCAAGAAAATCAGACATCTTAGTGACTGATTCTGGATCCCTGCAATTCAACCTTGACATATCAGTCCCTTCTTTCAAAGGAGATTTTCTATCTAAATCAAATAATGGTTTAGCAGATATATCTCCTACACTTGATAGATGAGCAGTACAAGACCAGCCAACAGAATCTAACAGACTTCGTGCTTGGCTTCCTGCTGCGACAAGCCCAAAAGTAAGCCTTGCAGACTGCGAACCGCCACCTCGTAAATCACTAGCACCTTCTGAGCGAATATGTTCAACCATATCTGCGTGCCCAGGGCGAGGATGATCTGGTAAAAATGAATAATCTTTTGAACGAACATCTGAATTATAGGTTAACAAAAGTATAGGCCAACCTGTAGCTAAACCTTCATGTACACCGGACATAATTTCACAATCATCAATTTCTGCTCTTGTAGAGAGACCTTTACGA
>Ga0209036_1000138_pt1 | contig 28371 bp, 25 predicted proteins | sample MarorgKNORR_S2LV_3_FD_188222 | JGI IMG/M metagenome (GOLD analysis project Ga0209036, IMG submission 188222) | Marine microbial communities from the Southern Atlantic Ocean, analyzing organic carbon cycling - DCM_A/KNORR_S2/LV (SPAdes) (version 2) | ecosystem: Environmental > Aquatic > Marine >... | reverse complement strand
CTTCTAATAATAAAACTATTCTAAAACATTTAGAAAAGTTACCTAAATATCTCGATAGAGAAAAAGATAATGAATGGGATCCAGAAATAATTGATAAAAATATTTCTAAAGGTTTTATTATCAGCAGAGGATTAGGTTATGCACTTTCGACAGAAATTTCATTAAAATTTAAAGAATTATCGTTAGAATTAATTGAACCATTTAGTAGCGCTGAGGTAATGCACGGACCTAAAACTTTAATAGATGATTCTTTAAAACTATTTATTCTAAACTTGAATGATGCTACTGGAAAAAATGTTAAAGAAGGTACTAAATTATTTAGACAAATATCTGATAAAATATATTTTATTAATTCTTTTGAGAAAGATAGGAATAACTTTCATTTTAATTCCACTAAAATTGTTGAAATTGATTCAATTTTGTTAATGTCAAAATTTTATCCAATGATAATAAAATACTCCATGCTCAAGGGAATAAACCCAGATAAACCAAGATACTTATCAAAAATTACCAAAACTTTATAAGATTTGTATTTTATAATAAGTCTTTTATGTCTTCACTCCAATCTGGGTGTAGGTGTTTCTCCCAGTATAAGTCTTTAATTTTCTTGGTAATTTTTCCAGCTTTACCATTACCAATAACCCTTCCATCGATTTTTGTAATTGGAATTATGCCTCCTGCTGTCGATGTCGCAAAAGCTTCTCTTGAGTTTTTAAACTCTTCTGATGAGATGGGAGCCTCTTTAACTACAATATCTAGTTCAATAGCTAAATCAATAGCTGTTTGCCTTGTAACACCCTCTAAAACACCTTTAGCAGGAGTGATTAAACAATTTTTACTGAAAGAAAATATATTAAACCCTGGGCCCTCTAAAACATTATTTTCTTCATCAACTAAAACTGCAGTATAATGACCTCTTTCATAAGCTTCATACATGCCATTTACTAAATCTAACCAATGATAATTTTTTACTCTGGGATCAACAGAATCTGGCGAAATTCTTTTGATTTTACTGATAGCCAAATCTAATCCAATATCAAATTTTTTAGGATAATATTTTGAAATATCTTTAGAAAATTTTATAAATTTATTCATGAGGTATTTATAAATATATTAGTTATTAATATTACAATTGTTATAAATAAGATATTTAAGACGATAAATAATATAATTATTTTCTGAATTGTTAAATTTCTTAAATCTTTATCTAAGTCTGTTTTTTTTCTTATTCCAAAAAAAGAACTTATAATTCTACTAAACCACATATTTTATGAATGATATTATTAATATAACTAAATCAGCAGAGGAATATCTGGCCAAACTCATTAGTGATAAAAATGATACTGATTTATCAATAAGAATTTTCATTTCTGATCCAGGAACACCAAAAGCTGAAACATGTTTAGCTTATTGTAAACCAGATGAGGCTATGCCTGATGATATGATAATCAACTTAGATCTCGTAACTGTTAATATTGAAAAAAGAAGCATTCCTTTTTTAAAAGACTGCGTTGTAAATTTTGACAACGATACATTTGGTGGTCAATTAACTATAAAAGCACCAAATGCAAGAATGCCTAATATTTCACCGGATAGCCCAATTGAAGATCGAATTAACTATGTCATTTATAATGAAATTAATCCAATGCTTGAATCCCATGGTGGAGAGGTTAGCTTAGTTGAATTTAATAAGGACTCTGAAGCTGTTCTTCAATTTGGAGGAGGGTGTCAGGGCTGTGGAATGGTTGATGTAACACTTAAAGATGGTATTGAAAAAACTCTTATTGAGCAAATTCCTGAAGTAAAAGCTGTTAAGGATCTTACGGATCACTCAATCGATGATAATGCATACTACAAATAACTAAATCTCATTTATTGAAATAAGCATTCCAAAATATGGGTGATCAAAAAAATATATATCTTCATTAAAAACTCTTTTTTCAATATTAATAAATTTGTTATATCTATTATTTTTTTCGTCAAGGAATCCAATAAGATCTATGTGCATAAACCTTTTCTGATAAAACTTTATATAAAATCCGTAATTTTTATCATCTTTATAAGATAGGTATTTACTGTCATCATATTCGGGAATCGTTTGAATCCAAGATTTTGAATCTAATAATATTTTATTTTTATCATTTAAAATATTTTTTTCTATTTTTTTTAAAATGTTAATTTCATCATCATCTCTAAAAAAAATTTTGGGGTATGTATTTGAGATAAGAGTTTTATTCTTTGATGTTATATTTTCAAAGTAAGTTGATATATTTGAAAAATAGCTAAATCGGCTATTCTTTGATTCATTATCATAATTTATAACGGAATTAGTTGATGGCTCAGTTAATAATGTTTCAAAATTTTCTTGGGAATTAGTTTCAGTGTATTTAAATATAAGAAATTCAATTTTGTATTCTTTGTTAATACTAGACGCATCAATATTGGTTGATAAAAAAATAATTAAAAAAATAGATTTACAAAATTTCATCTAATAAGAGATTAACATTTTTTCTTCTCTTTTCAGAGTTAGTTTCATCACATTTATAAATGAATTTATTATCTTTATTGATTAAATATTTTTTCTTATTTTTTGCTACTAACTGTAATAAATTTTCTAATGTTTTATCATTTATACTTTCTGATAAATAAAAATTAGTATTATTACTATTTGATTTAATAGACTTAATTCCTGAATTATTAATCCTTATTTGAATTTTTTTATCTTCTATTAAATTTTTAGCTTCATTTGGCATAGCACCACACCGATCAATTAAGCTGTCCTTAATTTTAATAATTTCCTCGTAAGATTCAGCCTTATCTAATTTTCTATATACTTTCAATCTTTCAATTGGTGATGGTAGGTATGTTGAACTTATAAAACTAGAATCATAAAAATTTACATCAGGCCTTAGATTAATATCTTTTATATTATTTTTATTACTTTCAATAGCTTCTTTTAACATGGATAGATATAAAGACATTCCAACACTATTTATATGTCCACTTTGTTTATCACCTAACATTTCTCCACCACCACGAATTTCAAGATCTTCTTGAGCTATTAAAAATCCTTCACCTAGATTTGAATTTCTTATTATCGAATCTAATCTTGTTTTAGAAACTTTAGGAATCTCAATATCGGGTATTAAAAAATAACAATAGCCTTGTTTATCAGATCTTCCTATTCTTCCTCTTAGTTGGTGAAGTTGCGATAGACCAAATTTTTGTGAATTTATTATTATCATTGTGTTTGCATTGGGTATGTCTAGTCCCATTTCTACAATTGTTGTACATATCAACCCATCTAATAAACCACTTTTAAATTCAGTCATAACTTTTTTTATTTCTTTTTTATTAAGTTTTCCATGTGCAATGCCAAGTTTAAAATCTGGTAGTAAATAGTTAATTTCATTCTCAATATTGTTGATTTTATCTATATCATTTTGAACAATAAAACATTGACCACCTCTGCTTTTCTCTCTTGTTAAAGCCTCCTTAATAAGCTGATTTGTTTGAACTTTTAAAAATGATTTGATACTTAATCTATTTGATGGGGCAGTTTGCAGAAATGAAAAATCTTTTAATCCTGAAAAAACCATATTCATTGTTCTTGGAATTGGCGTTGCAGATAAATAAAGAATATGAATATTTTCTTGTTTATCCTTTATAAAATTCTTCTGTTTAATTCCAAATTTATGCTCTTCATCAATTATTAATAGTCCTACATTCTTAAAATTAATATTATTATTAAAAATAATATGAGTTGATATTAATATATCAATATTGCCTAAATTAAATTCGTTAATAATATTATTTTTATCTTTGGCAGAAACAAATCTATTTAATTTTTTTACAGTTACACCAAAATTTATATACCTTTTTAGAAATGAGTCATAATGTTGATCACATAAAATAGTGCTTGGTGTAATAACAATAACTTGTTTATTTGAGCTTACCGATACAAATGCAGCTTTCATTGCTACCTCAGTTTTTCCAAAACCAACATCACCACATAAAACTCTGTTCATTGGTTTTATTAAAGACAAATCTTTTTTTATTGATTTGAAAGCTGATATTTGATCTGGCGTAGGGGTAAATGGAAAATCATTTTCAAATTCAATTAATGATTTTGAATCCACTGTTAGGCTTGAAGAAAAAGATTTTAATCTTCTGGATTCTATATCCAGAATTTCAGCCGCATGATCAACTGATCTTTTATGAGCTTTTTCTTTTTTTAATAGCCACTTAGTTGATGATAAAGAGTCTAAATCTAAATTTAGTGAAAAATCTTTTTTATGATAACTAGATATTTTATTTATATTATTTAACGGAACATATAAATTTTCATTGTTAGCATAGATAATTTTTATATACTCACTAGGTTTGTTATTTGCTTGTACAACTTCAAGACCTTGATAAATTCCAAGGCCATAATCCTCATGAATTACATATTCATTTTCATTAAAAACTTTATTAAATTCTAAATATCTGGACTTGTCTTCATCTATATTTTTTATTGGAACATTATTATTTATATTTTCGTTATGAATTAAATATGTATTTTTATCTATAAGATATATCGGCCTTACAATATCAGAAACCATAATATTAAAAGACGAAGATATCTGACTTAAATTATCCAAAATTTTTGCTCTTGGAGATTTATTTTTTAAATCTTCTAAATCACTTTGAATAGATGTTAATAGAACATATTTATTAGCCTCTAATTTATTTAATTCATGGTTCTGTATCAACTCATCTATTGATAAATTGGGTAATTGAAAGGTATTAACTTTAATCTCTTTTATTTTAGATATGTTTTGACTTATACCTGATGTATTAGTGTAATAATCACATGGTTTAATTATTGGTCGATTTGAGTCGTTTATTTCATCACTAAATCTATCATTAATAAATTTTTCATGATCCATAATTTCTTCATTGAGATTTTCAAATTTTAAATATTCATAATCATCAAATAACTCAATGAAAGAAGAGAGTTTATTAAAAAAGAATGGAAAATATACTTCATAACCCTCAGGAAGGTTTCCATTTTTTATTTTTTGAAAAATTGTACAAAATCTCTCATCATTATCGTAAAAATATTCTCTCCAATTATTTATAAATAACTCAATGGTTTTATTATCAAGAGAAACAATATTACCCTTTGAAAGATGAAAGCTATCAATTTGTTTTATTGATAATTGGGAATCTGCATTAAAAAATCTTATTGATTCAATTATGTCATCAAATATTTCGATTCTTAATGGATTTTTATAAATCGGAGCATAAAGATCTATGATTCCTCCTCTTGTACTATATTCATTAATATTCTCAACATTAGTTTTTTTTATATAATTTAATGATTCAATAACATTTATAAGCTCACTAATAGATATATTTTTTCCAACTTTAAAATTACTTAATGAAATAAAATTCTCTTTAGTTGGATATAAATCAAATAAATTTTTTATAGATGTTATTAATATCTGTTTTTTATTATCTACATTATTTAAAATTTGAAATCTTTTTTTTGTAATTTTCTCAGGAACTGAAAAATGGTCATATGGAAGAACATCATTTTCAGGAAATAAATATATTTGTTTAATATCTAATATTAACTGTAGCTCATTTTTTAAATACATAGCTTCAGTAGTATCTTTAACAAATATGCAGATAGATTTATTGTTTTTAATAAAATATTCTTTTAAAGAATAAGCATAATTTAGATAGTTTTTATATTTATTTTTATCCATCGACATGTGTATAATGAGGCCTTATTCTATCAATCAAATTAAATATATAAAGAAAAATATTATGAATATAAATTTTAGTGATGAAGACTTAGCATTTAGAGATGAAGTTCGAGAGTGGTTATCAAATGATTATCCACAGCATGTCAGAGAAAAGACTGAGAAGGGTATTACAATAAGTAAAGAAGATCTCATAGATTTTCATAAAGCTCTCTCAAAAAAGGGTTGGATGGGCTATAACTGGCCAGTTGAATTTGGTGGTACTGGTTGGTCAGCCTCAAAATTATACATATTTAATAAGGAACTAGGTTTAGCAGGATGCCCGCCAATTCTTCCATTTGGTGTTGGTATGGTTGGACCTGTAATTTATACCTTTGGTAACGATGAACAAAAAGAAAGATTTTTACCTGATATCTTAGAATTTAATACATGGTGGTGTCAGGGGTACTCTGAACCCGGTTCAGGTTCTGATTTAGCATCTTTAAAAACCAAGGCAGTTTTAAGAAATGATCTTGACGAAGACTACTACGTTGTTAATGGTTCAAAAACATGGACAACGCTTGCTCAGAATGCAGATTGGATTTTTTGTTTAGTAAGAACTGACAATAGTGGTATTAAACAAGAAGGTATCTCCTTTTTACTTATTGATATGAAATCTCCAGGTATTGAAGTAAAACCAATTATTACTATTGATGGTGATCATGAAGTTAATTCAGTTTTCTTTACAGATGTAAAAGTGCCAGCTAAAAATCTTATTGGAGAAGAGGGTAAAGGTTGGACTTATGCAAAATTTTTGCTTGCTCATGAAAGATTTGGTATTGCTGGAGTTGGAGCATCAATGAGATCTCTCAACAGACTTAAAGAAATTATATCAAAGCTTGATAATGATGATCTTCAAAGAAAAGCAAATGAACTAGAGGTTGCATTATCTGCCATTGAAATTACCGAATTGAGACTGTTGTCAGCCCTTGAAAATGGTGGCCATCCTGGAGCTGAATCTTCAATTTTAAAAATTAAAGGTACTGAAATGCAACAAGCTTTATCTGAACTATTTGTAGAAGCTTCTGGTGAGTATGCTTTAATGTATCCTGGGCCACATGGTTATGAAAATAATGACAAGCCAGCTGGACCAGATTTTGCTGCTGAAGGATTATCCGCGTTTTTAAATATGAGAAAAACTTCAATCTATGGTGGAAGTAATGAAATTCAAAAGAATATTCTTTCGAAATTTGTTTTAGGTGTCTAATTAATGAATCTTAATTACAGTGATGAGCAAGTAATGCTTCGTGAACAGATTCAGAAATTCTGTGAAACTGAATATGATTTCTATAAAAGAGAAGACATTGTTAAATCAGATGATGACTTCGACTCAAATGTTTGGAATTTGTTCGCTGAGCAAGGTTGGTTATCAATGCCATTTTCTGAACAATCTGGTGGATTAGGATTTGGTCCTATTGAACTTTCTATATTATTTGAAGAATTTGGAAAAGCACTTGTAATTGAACCCTATCTTTCAACTGTCGTATTAGCTGGAAGTTTGTTAGATAATTCAACTTTCTCTGCAAAAAATGATCTTATTGAGCAAATTTGTTCTGGTGAACTGCATATCTCACTTGCATATGCAGAAGCAGGTAAGGGCTATGATTACTTAACACCAAACACAAGTATAGATAAAAAAGGACTTCTAAATGGTACTAAAACTCTAGTTTTAAACGGAGCAAACTCAGATAAATTAATTGTTGCTTGTAATAGAGATAATATATTTAACTTAATAATACTTGACACAAAAACAGATGGCGTTTCATTAAATTCATTCTCAACAGTTGATGGACAATCATGCTCTGAAATATCATTTGAAAATGTGCAATTAGATGAAACTAATATCATTGCTTCTGGAGATGAAGCAATTAGTTTAATAAAAGATTCACTTAACCTTGCTACATTGTGTGTTAGTGCTGAAGCTGTCGGATGCATGGAGTCTTGTTATTTAAAAACACTTCAATATACAAAAGATAGAGAGCAATTTGGACAACCAATTTCATCTTTTCAAGTTTTGCAACACAGAATGGTTGATATGTTTATCGAATCTGAACTAGCTAAGTCTTTATTAATCAAGGCAATGCTTGAGGTAAACAATCGTTCAGATGATATGTATAAACACGTATCAGCATTGAAATCATATATTGGTACATCTGGTAAACTCTCAGCAAAAGAAGCTGTTCAATTGCATGGTGGAATGGGAGTCAGTGAAGAAATGATGATCGGTCATTATTTAAAAAAAATGATTTCCATAGATGCACTGTTTGGTAATGCTGATTATCATCTTAAACAATCAGGGAAATAGTTTATAGCTAAACCAATAAAACATTTATAATTAGTTTATGAATAATAATAGGGACATAAACTTTCAATCAACAGAAAGACAAAAACGCATTTTACCTGAGGATTCCTTTGGTGACTGGAAATGGCGTGAAGCTCTAGCCGAATCAATGATACCTTTAATTGGAGCTTTATATAGGGATGGGGTGAATATTCTTATATATGGTAAATCTCTAGTTAATGAATCTCCTGTTTCAATAATGAAAGCTCATAGATTTGCAAGACAAACTGATAATAATGAATTATCAGAGTTGGAGACTTTTCCAATTATCAAATACATTAGTTCTCTTAATTTATGTGATTGTGAAATTGATGTTGGTGAAATAGCAGTTAAGTGTCCATTTTTTGATCAAATTAAATCTGATGATTCACAATTACCAGACTTTTTAAATAAAGAATTAGTTTCTGTTATTGATAAAGATTCATCACGCCCTGACGAGCCTACTAGTATTGTCTTATATGGTTTTGGCAGGATTGGAAGACTAGTTGCTAGAATGATGACACAAACAACAGGACCTGGTAATTATTTTAGATTAAAAGCAGTTGTAATAAGGAAGGCATCTAATGATGATATATACAAACGAGCAAGTTTATTACTAAGAGATTCGGTTCATGGTTCATTTGATGGTACTGTTAGAGTTGATGAAGAGAATTCAACACTAGTAATAAATGGAAATGCTGTAAAGATCATTTACGCTAATAGTCCCGATGATGTTAAATATTCTGATCATAATATTATTAACCCATTAGTTATAGATAATACAGGTGTATGGAGAGATTATGATTCGCTATCAAAGCATATTAATTCAGGTGCATCTAACGTAATTTTAACGGCACCAGCTAAAGGTGATATAAAAAATATAGTATATGGGATCAACGATAATATTGTTTCTGATGAAGATCAAATAGTATCTGCTGCATCATGCACAACAAATGCAATTGTTCCAGTTCTTAAAGCAATAAATGATAAATATTCAATAGAAGGTGGCCATATAGAGACAGTTCATGCATATACAAATGATCAAAATCTAATCGATAATTTTCATAAAGGCGATAGAAGAGGTAGAGGTGCTCCATTAAATATGGTTATAACAACTACTGGTGCGGTAAAAGCAGTTGCTAAAGCATTGCCAGAATTAGAAGGTAAGTTAACTGGTAATGCAATCAGAGTTCCAACGCCTAATGTGAGTCTAGCAATTTTATCATTAACACTTGATACTGATGTAACAGTTGATGAGGTTAATTCGTATCTGCAGTCAGTTGCATTTCATTCAAAATATAGAGAAATAATTGGGTATGTAAATTCACCTGAAGTAGTATCGACAGATTTTTACTCAAGTCCTTTTGCTTCAATTATTGATTCTCAAGCAACAATCGCAAGTGGAAAAAGAATAACATTATATTGTTGGTACGATAATGAGTATGGTTATACGAAACAAGTTATTAATTTATCTAAAAAAATTGGCAATATTAACCTACCAAGATTACCGCTGCCAATTGATTAAAAGTATAGAATCAAAAGCACTTTAGTTTTATAATTCTACTGTTTTTAGTAGTTTAATTATTAACTTTACAAAGGCACACAAAATAGTGATTAAAATATCAAAAGGTCTTGATTTACCTATATCTGGTAATCCTTCCACTTACATAACGGATAAGCCGAAGAACACCTCTGTAGCTCTTTTAGGAAGTGATTTTGTTGGTATGAAACCAACTATGCTCGTTAAAGTAGGAGATCAAGTTAAGGCTGGACAAAAACTATTTGAAGATAAAAAAAATATAGGTGTTTTTTATACATCCCCAGCAGGAGGAGAAGTAAAAGCAATTAACAGAGGTGAAAAAAGAAAATTTCTTTCGATAGAGATAGATATTTCAAGTGAAGAGGAATTTGAAGACTTTCAGATAATAAATGATTCTGAGCATACGAAAGAGCTATTAATAACATCTGGCTTATGGAACGCTTTTAGAACTCGACCTTTTAATAGAACTCCTTCTGTTCATGATAAGCCAAATGCATTGTTTATTAACTGTTGTGATACAAACCCTTTAAGCGTTGACCCAATACATATCATCAATAACGATAAAGATCTTTTTGATTTAGGTCTCGAACTTATTTCAAAATTATTTGATTGTGAAATACACCTTTGTCACCAAAATATTGATTTTGATACATCTAACAAAAATATTAATTACCATTGTTTTACAGGACCTCATCCTGCTGGTTTAAGCAGCACACATATTTCTAAAATACATCCTGTAAATTCTTCTAATTCTGTATGGACTATTAATTTTCAAGATGTAATTTCTATGGGCTATTTAAAATCAAATAATAAAATAAGACCAAATAAACTAATCAGTATAGGAGGGCCTGGAGTTTATGAACCATCCTTACTTGAAGTCCGAATAGGAGGAAACATTGATGAAATTACTGCAGGCAAAGTTCAACCTAATTCAAGAATTGTTTCTGGCTCTATTATTTATGGACACACCTCTGAAGGAGTAATGAATTATATTGGATATTACGACTCTCAGATATCTATCTTGCCAGATGAAGTAAATGAAATATTTATGAATTGGTTAATGCCTGGATTCAATCTTCATTCAAAGTTAAATGTTTTTATTTCATCATTTATTAAACCAAAGGAATTCAAATTTAATACATCAATAGGCGGTGGTGACAGGGCAATTGTTCCTGTAAGTTCATACGAAGAAGTAGTACCAATGGATATCTTGGTAACACAGTTATTAAAAGCACTGGTAGTAGGTGATATTGAAATGGCAGTTGATCTTGGGATGCTAGAATTAGTTCCAGAAGATTTAGCATTATGCTCATACGTATGTCCAAGCAAATACGATTATTCATCGATACTAATGGATAATCTTAATAAGTTATATTTAGAATCATGAAGATATTAAGGAATTATCTTAATAATGTGAAACCAAGTTTTGTAGGAGATGGTAGGTATAGTAAATGGTTCCCTCTATTTGATGCTATAGAAAATCTATTTTTCTCTTATTCTAAAAAAACTAAAAATCCTATACATGTCAGAGATGCAATAGACATCCAAAAAGTTATGGTAACGGTATGGCTTGCAACTTTTCCTGCAATGTTCTTTGGAATGTATAACGTTGGTGCTAACTCTCTCGAATATTTAGATTCTATTAATCAACAGAATACAGGTGATTGGCACCACTACTTAATCAGCATTGTTGGATATGATTCAAATAGCTTTTTTAGCAAATTATGGTTTGGTGCCTGTTACTTCCTACCTATTTATTTTGTTGTTTTTACAGTTGGAATAGCATGGGAGGCATTATTTGCAATAGTACGAAAACACGAGATAAATGAAGGAGCATTTGTTTCAACTGTTCTATTTTCTTTGAGTTGTCCTCCAGATTTACCATTATGGCAAGCTGCAATGGGTATATCATTTGGCCTAGTTATTGGTAAAGAAATCTTTGGAGGAACTGGTAAAAACTTTCTTAACCCTGCATTAACAGGTAGAGCATTTTTATATTTTGCCTATCCAGCACAAATATCAGGAGATAAGGTATGGGTAGCAGGAATATCTGATTACAACATAATTCCAGAAGGTTATAGTGGTGCCACAGCACTTGGCGTTGCAGCTGAAAGTGGTATGTCTGGCATTACTAATTCATACTCATGGATGGATGCCTTTTTAGGTAATATTCCAGGATCAGTTGGTGAAACCTCAATAATAGCAATCCTTATAGGTTTAATAATACTTTTGGTTACAAAAGTAGCCTCTTGGAGAATAGTTGCTGGAACAATGGCTGGTATGATATTGATGTCATCGATATTGAATATAGCTGGCTCAGATACTAATCCAATGTTTGCTATTCCATGGTATTGGCATGCGGTAATCGGTAGTTTTGCATTTGGTTTAGTATTTATGGCTACAGAACCTGTTTCCGGTTCTGGAACAAATACTGGTAGATATATATATGGTTTTGTAATTGGTATAACTGTAATCTTAATTCGCGTAATTAATCCTGCATTTCCAGAAGGGATGATGCTTGCAATTTTATTTGCTAATCTATTAGCACCTGTTATTGATCACATGGTTGTAATGTCAAATATTAAAAAACGTAAGGCTATTTATAATGAATGATTCGATTATTAAAACAATAGGCGTTGCATTTGCTATTTGTTTAGTGTGCTCTCTAATTGTATCGTCGGCAGCTGTTAGCTTACGAGATCTACAAAAAGAAAATAAACTTAATGATAGACGAATAAAGATTTTAAAAGTTGCTGATATTTATAAATCTGAACAACCAATTGCAGAACAGTTCAAACAGTTAGATTCAAAATTCATTGATTTTAATACTGGTAAAGTTTTTGATGAATATCAAAATCTAAATATCGATGAATATGATCAGATAGCTGTTACTAAAGATCCAAACTTATCAATAAAAATTGATGCGTCTGAAGACATAGCTATTATTAAAAATAGAGAAAATATTGGAAAAATTTACCTTTTGAGAGATAACAAAAAAAATATTGATAAGATAATTCTTCCAATACGTGGTTACGGCCTTTGGGGAACATTATATGGATATATCTCACTTGAAGAAGACTTCAATACTGTCTCTGGTATAGAGTTTTATGAACACAAAGAAACACCAGGCTTAGGAGCAGAAGTAGATAATCCTAAATGGAAATCGTCCTGGAAGGGTAAAAAAATCTATCAAAACGATCAAGTTGCTTTAAAAGTTATTAAAGGAAAGGTTGAGATGGATGATAACCAAGCATCATACAAAATTGATGGCTTGTCTGGAGCAACAATTACTAGCAGAGGTGTATCTAATATGGTTGAGTATTGGTTTGGTGAATCTGGGTATTCTATGTTGCTAAAGGAGCTAGATTATGAATCTTAAGGCTTATAAAGACGTAATCACGAGACCACTTTTAGATGAAAATCCAATTACACTACAAATTTTGGGAATATGCTCTGCACTTGCTGTAACAAATAATTTAACAGTGACAATGGTTATGTGCGTTGCTGTAATTAGCGTAATTTCTTTTTCTAATCTTTTTATTTCTCTTATAAGAAACTATATTCCATCAAGTATTAGAATAATTGTTCAAATGACAATTATCGCATCACTTGTAATAGTAGTAGATGAATTATTAAAAGCTTATGATTATGAAACTAGTAAAAAATTATCAGTATTCGTTGGATTGATTATTACTAATTGTATTGTAATGGGTAGAGCAGAAGCGTTTGCAATGAAAGAAAAACCCCTTTTAAGCTTCCTAGATGGTTTGGGAAATGGACTCGGATACAGCTTAATTTTAATAGGTGTTGCAACAATCAGAGAACTTTTTGGTGCAGGTACATTATTTGGTTATGAAATTTTACCTTTAGTTTCAAATGGTGGATGGTATATGGGTAATAACTTGCTTCTGTTACCACCTAGCTCCTTTATTATTATCGGTTTATTTATTTGGTTCATAAGATCTATAAAGCCTAGTCAAATTGAAGTTGATGATTTTGAATTATCAGATCATTCAACTTCACCTGATTTATCAAAAAGAGAACTCAATGTTTGAACATTATTTAAATATTTTTATAACTACTGTGTTTATTGAAAATATAGCACTTTCCTTATTTCTTGGAATGTGTACATTTATAGCTATATCAAAGAAAATTGATGCAGCTTTTGGTTTAGGCATTGCAGTGATTGTTGTGTGTTTAATAACAGTACCTTTAAATAATTTAATTTATAACTATATATTAAGAGAAGACGCTCTTGTATGGCTTGGTATTGAAGGCACAAATTTAGAATTTGTAGAATTAATTAGTTACATCGGCGTAATAGCAGCAAGTGTCCAAATATTAGAAATGTTTCTAGATAAATATGTACCAGCTCTATACAACGCTCTTGGACAATTTTTACCTTTAATAACGGTGAATTGTGCAATTTTAGGAGCCTCGCTTTTTATGGTAGAAAAAGATCTTCTTTTTGTTGAAAGTATTGTTTATGGATTTGGAGCAGGATTTGGATGGGCATTTGCAATAGTTGTTCTTGCAGGTATTAGAGAAAAATTAAAATATTCTGATATACCTGAAGGACTTAAAGGACTAGGCATGACTTTTATAATTGTAGGTTTAATGAGTTTTGGATTTATGTCGTTTGGAGGAATATCACTTTAGTATGAGTATCGATTTAATATTAGGAGTTGCATCTTTTAGCGGCATTATATTACTTCTTGTTATGGTAATAATATTAGCTAGATCAAAATTGGTTTCAACAGGAAATGTTTCAATTGAAATTAATGGTGATTCTTCAAACCCTATTGTAGTTCCAGCTGGCTCTAAACTATTACAGACTTTAGCAGATAATAATATTTTCTTAGCTTCAGCATGTGGCGGTGGGGGAACATGTAGCCAATGTAAGTGTCAGGTTCTAGATGGTGGCGGCTCTATTTTAGCTGCAGAAGAATCTCATTTTAATTCATCTGAACAAAAAGAAGGTTGGAGATTATCATGCCAAGTTCCTGTTAAAAATGATTTAAAAATAAATGTGCCAGAGGATGTTTTTGGAGTAAAAGAATGGGAATGTGAAGTCATCTCAAATGATAATGTAGCTACATTCATTAAGGAATTAATTTTGAAATTACCTGAAGGTGAAAATGTTGATTTTAGAGCAGGTGGTTATGTTCAATTAGAAGCTCCAGCATATGAATTAGATTATAAAGAATTTGATATTGACGATGAGTATCATGAAGACTGGGATAGATTTAAAATATGGGAAAATAAATCTGCTACAAGTGAGCCAGTAATCAGAGCATATTCTATGGCAAATTATCCAGAAGAAAAGGGCGTAATAAAATTTAACATAAGAATTGCATCTCCTCCTCCAGGACAAGATGTACCACCTGGTTTAATGTCATCATGGACTTTTGGTTTAAAGCCTGGAGATAAAGTAAAGGTATTTGGTCCATTTGGTGAGTTCTTCGCTAAAGAAACTGACTCAGAGATGGTATTTGTTGGTGGTGGTGCAGGAATGGCTCCTATGAGATCTCATATATTTGATCAACTTCTAAGAATTAATACTAATCGTAAAATAACATTTTGGTATGGTGCAAGAAGTTTAAAAGAAATGTTTTATGTTGATGAGTTTAATGAATTAGCCGAAAAATATGATAATTTTGAATGGCATGTAGCATTATCTGATCCTTTACCCGAAGATGATTGGGATGGAGAAACTGGATTCATACATAATGTTTTATATGAAAATTACTTAAAACATCATGATGCACCTGAAGATTGCGAATTCTATATGTGTGGTCCTCCTATGATGAATAAGGCTGTTATTGATCTTCTAATCAATCTAGGTGTTGAACCAGAAAATATAGCTTTAGATGATTTTGGTGGATAGTATAATCTAATTGTGAATCGGCAATTTATCTCAAAATTACTAGCCTTATTAGCTGGCATAGTGCTAATTTTTGTTGCTTATAATCATAATCAAAACTCAATTTATATTATTAACGGAAATGCTTATGGAACAACATGGTCAGTAAAATCTTCTGAGTATATTGGTGATCAACATAAAGAAAATATCATAAATATAATAAATAGAATTGACTATGTGGCTTCAAATTATAAAGAAAATTCAGAAATATCTTTAATAAATCAAAATACTAATAATTTTCATTTTGTTTCAGATGATTTGTTTAATATATTATCAATAGCGAAAGAGGTTGAGATACAATCGCTGGGTTTCTATAACATTTTATTAGGTAAGATTTCAAGCAATTTAGGTTTTTCACCCACCTTTGGTAAAGAGTTAGTACATAAAAAAAATTCATCCTTTAAACTCAATGAAAAAAATCAATCACTAGAGAAACTTTCCTCTAATTGGTTTGATTTATCTTCAATTGCAAAAGGTTATGCAGTTCAAGAAATACACAATTATCTTGTGAAAGAAAAATTAGTCAACCATCTTATTGATATAGGTGGTGAGATTATTGCAAATGGAAATAATGCAGGTAAATCTTGGAAAATAGGAATTCAAAATCCATTTTCTATATCAGATAATGCATCAATCATTGTAGATAATAAGTTTAAATTCCTAGCAATTGCATCCTCGGGTGAGTACAGAAACTATAAATCTGATCAATATGGAAATAAATTGACACACACCATTAATCCTAAAACATTAAAATCTATAGATAATGAGATTATTTCTGTATCTGTTATTAGTAAAACATCTGCAACATACGCTGACGCTTACTCAACAGCATTTAATGCTATGGGATCAGAATTAGCTCTAAAAATTGCAAACAAAGAAGATATAGCATTAATGCTTATGATTAATGATAATGATAATGTTGAAATTCTTTATTCTAATAAATGGTATGATGAGATCTTATGAGTGAAATATTTATAGCATTTCTAATAGTGACTGTATCATTTGTAGGACTATCTTTAGGTCTTATATTAAGATCGCAGCCAATCAAAGGATCATGTGGTGGTATGGCTAATTTAGAAGAAGGTGCAGAATGCCAATTTTGCGGACGAACTGATCCTGAATCTTGTAATAATTAGAACTGGTTCATTGTATTATCTTCACCTGCAGCTTTAAGAGCAGCATCACCGGCAAAATATTCTTTATGATCATCTCCCATATCAGACCCAGACATATTTTGATGTTTTACACATGCAATGCCTTCACGAATCTCTTTTCTTTGCACATTGGCAACATAACCAAGCATTCCTTCTGATCCAAAATATTCTTTAGCCAGATTATCAGTTGATAGGGCAGCAGTATGATATGTAGGTAGTGTTATTAGGTGGTGAAAAATACCTGCTTCTTTAGATGCTTCTGACTGGAATGATCTTATTTTATCATCTGCCTTTTTTGCCAATTCTGAATCATCATACTTAACATCCATAAGATTATCTCTTTCATAATTTGATGTATCTTCACCTGATTCAACCATTTGATCAAAGATTTGTTGTCTAAAATTTAATGTCCAATTAAAAGAAGGGCTATTGTTATAAACGAGTTTAGCGTTTGGAATAGTCTTTCTAATTTCCTTCATCATTCCAGCAATCTGACCAATATGCGGCTTTTCAGTTTCTATCCATATTAGATCTGCTCCATTTTGAAGACTTGTAATTGAGTCTAGTATACATCTAGCTTCTCCTGTTCCTTTCTTAAATTGATATAGGTTAGAAGGCAGTCTTTTAGGTCTTACTATTTTACCTTTTCTATTAATCATGACATCGCCATGTTTCATGTTCTCATCATTTAATTCATCCACATCTAGAAATGAATTGTATTGATCTCCTAGATCACCTTCTTCATTTGTAATTGCGAGCCTGGCTGTTAATCCTGCACCAAGAGAGTCTGTTCTAGCAACTATGATTCCATTATCAACACCTAGTTCTAAAAATGCATACCTAACTGCATTTATTTTTGCAAGAAATTCTGCGTGAGGAACAGTAACCTTACCATCTTGATGACCACATTGTTTTTCATCTGAAACTTGATTTTCAATTTGAATCGCACAGGCGCCTGCTTCAATCATCTGTTTTGCCATAAGATAAGTTGCTTCTTCATTACCAAATCCAGCATCAATATCCGCAATTATTGGAACAATATGTGTCTCAAAATTATCTATTTTTTCTTGTATTGAAGGTTTGTCTTCATCATTGGCATTATCTAATTCTCTAAATAATCCTCCCAATTCACGAGCATCTGCTTGTTTCAAAAATGTATATAACTCATCAATTAAGCTTGCGACAGATGTTTTCTCATGCATTGATTGATCTGGTAGAGGACCAAAATCAGACCTTAATGCTGCAATCATCCAACCTGATAGATAAAGATATTTCTTTTTATTAGTTCCAAAATGTTTTTTAATTGATATCAATTTTTGTTGGCCAATAAATCCATGCCAACAACCCAGAGACTGTGTATACATACTAGTATCATTATCATAATCATCCATATCTTTTCGCATAATATTTGCTGTATATTTCGCTATATCAATACCTGTTTTAAATTCATTTTGTAAACGCATTCGTGCTACGTATTCAGGATTAATTGAACTCCAGTTAGATGACTCTATACCGTCAATAGCACTAGATGATTTAATTGTATCGTTAAGTTTAGACATAAAATTCCCCTATTAATGTAGTGAAGTAAATAATAATTGACTAGGTATGTCAATAATTGAATTATTGTTGATTTTAAAGGTTTTTATATGTAGTTATACTACAAAAAAAATAAAATTATAATTTATTTGAAAGTCCTATATAAGTGTGTGGACTTAACATTTTTAATCTTTTTTTAGCTTCAGCTGAAATATTAAGTGTTTCAATAAACTTAATATATGAATCTTCATCTAATTTTTTTCCTCTTGAAAGTGATTTAAGTTGCTCATAAGCATCATCAATACCTTCGTAACGCATAATGGTTTGAACAGCTTCAGTTAAAACTTCCCAATTGGTATCTAATTCTTCATATATTTTTTGTTTGTTGGGTTCAACTTTATTGAGACCTTTATATAAGGACAATAGTGCGATTTGGGAATATCCAAATGTAAGACCGATGTTTCTTAAGACGGTACTATCAGACAGATCTCTTTGAAGTCTAGATTTAGAAAGTTTATTTGTAAAAAAATCATTTAAAGTATTAGAAACACCAAAGTTACCTTCTGCATTCTCAAAATCTATTGGGTTGACTTTATGAGGCATAGTAGATGAACCTACCTCATTATAAATAACGTTTAAGGCAAAAATATCATTAGCAATATATATCCACATATCTTGACTAAGATCGATACAAATATTATTTACCCTAGTTAATGTTTGTGTTACTTCTGCTATCCAATCATGTGGTTCAATCTGAGTTGTATAATCATTCATAGATATTCCAAATGAATTTACAAACTTTTTATTAAATTTTGGCCAATTAATCTTATCATTAGCAATCATGAAAGTATGATAATTTCCAGTAGCGCCGCTATACTTTGCGAGTGGCTTAATCGATTTCAATACATCTATTTGTTTCTCAAGTCTTTTTACAAACACTTTCATTTCTTTTCCAAGTGTAGACGGTGAAGCTGCTTGACCATGAGTTCTTGATAAAAAAGCAATGTTCTTCCACTTAACAGATCTATTTTTTAATATTTTTAATAAATCTGAAAGCTTATTAAGATGTATAGATAATCCATTATTTATCATTATTGAATAGGCGAGGGAGTTTATGTCCTCACTTGTTAAGCCAAAATGTATTAAATGAATGTACTTTGATAAAACTTTATCTTTTTTAAAAAAATCTTTGATGAAGTACTCGACAGCTTTTACATCATGATTTGTTTTGGCTTCAATTTTTTTTATCTTTAAAACATCTTTATCAGAAAATTGATCTTTAAACTTATAAATTTTACTTTTTGAGGATTGGCTTAATTTTTTAAAAAATTTGGGATATTTATCACATAAATATATCAACCATTCTATTTCTATAATAAATCTTTGTTTAACAAGTTCGTGTTCAGAAAAGCATGCTCTAGTATCTAATATCTTTAGAGAGTATCTATTATCTAATGGTGAAATATTGTTATGTTCGTATTTCATAAATTTGTTGTTATTATAATTTTTTTTATTTTAAAAAGCTCTAGAAATAACACCGCCTCCCATACATATGTTCTTTTTATAAAATACTGCTGACTGACCTAGTGCTACTCCTCTAATAGGCTTATTAAATTTAATAACGTATCTGTCATTTAAATAATTGATCTGGCAATCTACTGGTTCATGTTGATGTCTTATTTGAATCATACATTCAATTGAATCAAAGTCATAATTATCATTTATCCATGAAATATCTTCGCATTCTAACCCCTTGCTATACAAAAGGTTATTATTAACACCCTGACATACAAAAATATGATTTTTTAAAATATCTTTTTTATATACGTACCAAGGTAAATCATCCTTATCTTTAATACCTCCAATCTGCAAGCCCTGCCTTTGTCCAATAGTGTATAGAGTAGAGCCATTATGCTCACCAATAATATTATTATCTTCATCTAATATTGGACCTTTTTCTAATTTTATAAATCTACCTAGAAAATCTTTCATATTTTTTTCACCAACAAAACATATGCCAACAGAATCTTTTTTTGAAGATACTGATAACCCTATTTCTTTCGCTATCTTTCTCACATCAGATTTCATTAAATTCTCTAAAGGAAAAATACATTTTTTAAATTCAGGCTCTTTAACTTCATGTAAAAAATATGTTTGATCTTTTGCAATATCTTTAGCTCTAGATAGGTAAGTTTTGTCATTAATATTTTTTAGTGATGCATAGTGACCTGTAGCGATATAATCGGCACCAATTGTGAGTGCATAATTTAAAAATGATTTAAATTTAATCTCTCTATTACATAAAATATCTGGATTAGGAGTTCTTCCAAGCTTATATTCATTTAAGAATTCTTCAAAAACATTATTCCAATAATCATCTGAAAAATTAGCCTTATGTAATGGTATTTCCAATCTATCACATACGCTTGATGCGTCTTTAAAGTCAATTTCAGATGTACATTTTTCACCAGGCTCATTTTGCCAATTTTGCATAAAAAGCCCTGTAACCTTATATCCCTTTTCCTTTAACAAATATGCAGCAACAGAAGAATCAACTCCTCCTGACATTCCTACGACAACCTTTTTATTAGTTTCTTGTTTCAAATCAAATAAATACAATTTTTAATACTTTAGGAGTATAATTATCACCGATTTCTTATGTAAAAACCTATTTTTAGAGGCTTTATTACTGAATGAGTTACAAAAAAATAAAAATACCCAAAAAAGGCGAAAAAATATCTTATAAGGATGGAACTTTAGTAGTTCCTGATAATCCTATAATTCCATTTATAGAAGGTGATGGGATTGGTGTTGATATTACACCTCCTATGATAAGTGTGGTAGACGAAGCTGTAAAAATTGCTTATGGCGGAAAGAAAAAGATTTCATGGATGGAAGTTTATTGTGGCGAAAAAGCTACTAAAAAATACAATAAGGATACTTGGTTACCAGATGAAACTATTGAAGCACTGAAAGAATATGTTGTAAGCATAAAAGGCCCATTAACAACTCCCGTTGGAGGAGGGATTAGATCACTAAATGTTTCTTTAAGACAATTAATGGATTTATATGTTTGCTTGAGGCCAATTAGATACTTTGACGGAGTTCCATCACCAGTAAAAAGACCTCAGGATGTAGACATGGTTATATTTAGAGAAAATTCTGAAGATATATATTGTGGTGTTGAATTTGAAGCAAATAGTGACCAGTCAAAAAAATTAGTTAAAGTATTAAAAAACGATTTTGACGTAACAAAAATACGATTTGAAGAGAATGTAGGAATAGGTGTTAAGCCAATTTCAGCTACTGGTACAAAAAGGATAGTTACAAAAGCAATAGATTATGCAATTGATAATAATAGGTCATCTGTAACATTGGTTCATAAGGGTAATATTATGAAGTTTACGGAAGGTGCTTTTAGGGATTGGGGTTATGAGATTGCTAAAAATACATATGGCGGTGTTGATATTGATGAGGGGCCATGGCAAGAGATAATTAATCCAAATAATGGTAAAAAAATAGTTATAAAAGATGTTATTTGTGATGCTTTTCTTCAACAAATTTTATTACGTCCGACTGACTATGATGTTATAGCAACAATGAATTTAAACGGAGATTACATTTCAGATGCCTTGGCAGCAATGGTAGGAGGGATTGGAATTGCGCCCGGAGCTAATCTTTCAGATGATTTTGCAGTTTTTGAGGCAACTCATGGAACAGCACCAAAATACGCTGGCAAGAATCAAGTTAATCCAGGAAGTCTAATTTTATCTGCTGAGATGATGTTAAGACACATGGGTTGGTTAGAAGCTGCTGATTTATTAATAGAATCAATGGATAGAACAATAGGTGCTAAAAAGGTTACATATGATTTTGCACGTATGATGAATGACGCAGAAAAAGTATCATCATCAGGATTTGCAGATGAAATGATTAAAAGAATGTGATGTATAAATTATCGAAAGATAATAATGATACTACATCAAATGATTTAGGTGCTGTTGTTCTTGAGAAAGACCCAGAAGTTAAAGAACCACCATCGTATCAAGTTATTCTTCTAAATGATGACTATACACCTATGGAATTTGTTGTTTTTGTTCTTCAAACTGTATTTGGACACAACCATCAAAAATCTACTGAAATAATGATGGAAGTTCATACAAAAGGTATGGGAGTTTGTGGTATATTTTCAAAAGAGATAGCTGAAATGATGTCATATGAAGTTAACACTATGGCGAAAGATCACGGCCATCCATTATTAAGTGAAATAGAACCATTAACAGATTAAATGTTTAGTAAAGAATTAGAACTATCAATTGCAAGCTTATTTGATAAAGCTCATGAAGCTAATATCCAATATATTACAGTTGAACATCTTTTATTAATGATCTTAAATGATTTTGATGTTAAAGAATTTTTTAAGTCTGAAGATATCAATATTGAATCTATAAAAAATGACTTAAATGAGCATTTAAAAAAAACAGTTGTAACCAAAACTGATCAACAAAAAACAGTTCAGCCAACTTTAGGATTTCAAAGAGTTCTTCAAAGAGCTGTATTTCATATTCAATCATCTGGAAAGGGTGTTGTGAAACCAATTAATATACTCGTTGCAATATTTTCAGAAAAAGAATCACACTCAGTATTTTTATTGAATAAATTTAAAATAGGGCGCCTTGATGTTGTTACATACTTATCACATGGTCCAAAAGAGACTAAAGAAGATCCTATAAAATCAGAAGAGAGTGATAATGTAGAACAGATAAAGTCATCTAGTGAAAATGACTATTTAATAAATTTAAATAATCTTGTAAAGGACAATAAGATCGATAAGGTAATTGGAAGGAAAAAGGAGATTGAACGACTTATACAAATATTATCAAGAAGAAATAAAAACAATCCTTTATTGGTTGGAGAGTCTGGCGTTGGAAAAACTGCAATTGCAGAAGGTCTTGCATATTTAATATCAAAGCAAGATGTACCTTCAATAATTGAAAATACCATTGTTTATTCACTTGATATTGCAGCATTAATAGCTGGAACTAAATATAGAGGAGATTTTGAAAAAAGACTTAAAGGAGTATTAAACTTCCTTTCAAAACAAAATAATCCAATTCTTTTTATTGACGAAATTCATACCATTATAGGTGCGGGCTCAGCTTCGGGTGGTTCTTTGGATGTTTCAAATCTTTTAAAACCAGCACTCGGTAAAGGGCAAATAAGATGTATTGGATCAACAACTTTCCAAGAATATCGTGGCATTTTTAATCAAAATCAGGCTTTATCAAGAAGATTTCAGAAAATTGATGTTATTGAACCTTCTTATGATGAATGTGAAGAAATACTTAATGGAATTAAAGACATATACGAATCGTATCATCATGTTAAATATACAGACGAAGCAATTAAGTCAGCTGTTGAACTTTCATCGAAATATATCAATGACAGGTTTTTACCAGATAAGGCAATAGATGTTATCGATGAAACTGGTGCTTTATTAAATATTAACAGAAAGAATGATAAATTGTTAAAAGTTAACAAAGCAGATATTGAAATGACAATTTCCAAGATTACTAAAATTCCAGAACAATCTATTTCTACAAGCGATAAGAAAGATCTTAAAAATATTGAAGAGAATTTAAAAAGAGTTATTTTTGGTCAAGATAAGGCTGTTGAGACATTATCTAATGCAATAAAGTTATCAAGGGTAGGTCTTAGAGATGAAAATAAAACTATTGGATCATTTCTATTTACAGGACCTACTGGTGTTGGAAAAACAGAAATATCAAAACAATTATCTGAGATTCTTGGTATAGATTTAATTAGATTTGACATGAGTGAATACATGGAAAGACATACTGTTTCTAGGCTTATTGGAGCTCCACCTGGTTATGTGGGATTTGATCAAGGCGGACTTTTAACAGAATCTATTGTTAAATCTCCACATTGTGTACTTCTGTTAGATGAAATTGAAAAAGCACATCCTGATATCTTCAATATACTACTTCAGGTTATGGACGCTGGGGTATTAACTGATAATAACGGAAGAAAATCTGATTTTAGGAATGTTATTTTAATAATGACAACCAATATTGGCGCTGACTTGCTGAGCAAAAGAAACATTGGCTTTGCTGAATCTTCAAATGAAACTGATGCAATGAATTCGTTAAAAAAACTATTTTCACCAGAATTTAGAAATAGATTAGATGAAACCATACAGTTTAATTATTTAGATAAAAATGTAATTCTTTCAATTGTTGATAAATTCTTAACAAAACTTCAAGCACAACTTGATAAGAGAAATGTTGAAATAGTTGTATCAAAAAGAGTTATTAACTGGATAGCTGACAATGGATATGACAAAGAAATGGGTGCAAGACCTATGGAGAGATTTATATCTCAAAATATTAAAAAACCACTTGTTGATAAATTATTGTTTGGAAACTTAAAAAGTGGCGGTGTTATAAAGCTTAATATAGAAAAGGGTAAATTAAAGTTTACTGACAATAAACCAAAGGTAAAAGTCTAAATTATCTACCTCTAAAAGTAATTCTTCCTACCGTAAGATCATATGGTGTCATTTCTACTTTAACCTTATCTCCAGTTAATATCCTAATATAATGTTTCCTCATTTTTCCTGATATATGAGCTGTGATTATATGATCGTTTTCTAATTTAACTTTAAATTTAGTGTTTGGAAGTGTTTCTATAACTTCACCTTCAAATTCTAATTGATCTTCTTTTGACATATGAATGCATTTTAAACCAATTATAAAAAGTATTGTAATTTAATTGTTAAGAATAAGCTTATAATTATACTTAATGAAAAATAATTCATCATTAATATCAGTACTTTGTATTTTTATATTAAGTTCATGTGGTGGAGGGGGATCGCCACCTTTTTCTTTAACATTACCTCTGTTATCAACCATTTCTATTAACGAAGATAATCCATATACATCAACAATTATTGCATCAACAAATTACAAATCACAAATTACTTATGAAATCACCAATTCTACAAACAATGGTGAATCTAGCTTAACGACCACAGGTTATTATACCTATGAACCTAACCAAGATTATTTTGGTGCTGACAGTTTTACTATTAAAGTTACTGCTCAAAGGTTAGATGATAATAATATTACTACAGGAGAAACATTAATAAAGAATATGACTATTCCTATTAATATAGCTCCTGTTAATGATCCTCCAGTAATAAACATAATAGATGAGTTAAGTGCCTATTCTGATACAAGTTTAATTATTGATGACGTATTGAATATAAAAGTTGAGATTATAGATGTTGATAACGAATTAAGTGAGTTAACTTTCTTTGGCCGATTACCAAATGAAAATATAAATGCTCAGCTCGATATAACCTCAACACAAAATGGTGATCAATTAATAGATGAACAAAGTTTAAATTTTTATGTAGATTCTATACAAACAGCAGGATTATTTAATTTGAATATATGTGCTAATGATGGTGCTGACATAACCTGTGAAGGGAACTTAGAAGCCTATTTCATCTCTGATAAAGATGTTCAAACAATTTCTTATAACTGTGATGAGGATGAACTAAATTGTTTATTTAGCGAACAATATATTTACTATTTGGTTGGAAGCTCCAATACCTCAGCTAAAACAGATTATATTTTTATTGCTGATCAAATAAACGATTCAAGTGATAAAGACGAATTTCATTTAAGGCTTTTAGAGTCTGTTAATAATTTAAAAAACTCCGATGCTAGTGAAATGTTTAATGATTATTTCAATATTAGAGTTCTTGAAGAAAAGAATCCATCTGGTGTCTCATTGTTTAATATAGAAACAGGTTGTTATGCATCTTGGGATGAAAGAATTTATTGTATAGGAAATGTTGATAGAGAGATGATTGGAGATATAGCTGGTGATTGGGATGTAGTTTCATTTTTAACAACATTAAGCGGAAGAGGGGTCGCGCAAGGTGCTGTAAATATTCAACCTTTATCATCAAGAACCTATGAAATAGTTCAACATGAATTAGGTCATTCACATGGATTTATGGGTGATGAATATGATGCACGAGGAGAACGAACATTTCCTGCTTGGTATGCAGAATTTAGTGTAAATGCTACAGAAGTTTCTGATCCTACAAAAGTTAAATGGAATCATTTTATTGAAGATATAACAAACGTTCCTGGTGTTGATTACGATGTTTGTTATAACTATGCAGATGGCAGTATTTATTATCGTGATGATATGGAATATGAAGATTGTGAGTGTTACTACAATACGTATGATGAAAATGATACAGATTATGATCCAAATTACCCTGGTATAAATGCAGACGATTCATGTAAGGAAAAAATAGGTTTATTTCAAGGCACTTACTATGATGAAGTAAAAACATATAGGCCAAAATGGATAAGTGTCATGTGGTGCTGTTTTCTTGATTATGGAAAAATAAATGTTGAGGGATTTGCAGCTGGATCTATTAGAAATCAATTTAATGGATTCACAGATTTTATTATTAAATCTGATGTAAATAATGAGGTAGATTTAAATAATTCAGAATCAATAGGGGAATATATTACATTTGATATTAATGGTGAATACGATACGAATAAGCTAAAACTATCATGGTACATTGATGGGATTGAGCAAATCGATTTAGAAAATCAATTAGAAGTAACATTTGATAGGCCAGATGATGATTCAATGATAACTTATTCATGGCAAGTTCAAGACCTTACAGGAAATTTAATAGCTCCAAATGACCCTTTAAATCCTTTAGACCTTTATGCTGGTATTTTTAATCAATATGGCGGTTGGTCATATTATGATCCTGATCCTAATACAAATCCTAATAACAATCCTAATAATCCCTATGTTGGTTCTTGGTCATGGCACACGATAAATGGCACTGAAGAAAGAGATAATCAAGTTGATTTATCAAATATTGATAACTACTTATATGCAGAACAGTGTTGTTCGTTAGGCTATAGTTATAAAATAAATTGGAAAAATTATGATCCAACAACAATAAGCACATCAATATCAAAAACTAACAAAAATAGAAAAAATAAGAATTTTTTTAATATTAAGCCTGAAATTAATAACAATGAAAATGTTTTAACAGCTGATTTGTCTAATACAAATATAGACATTTCAATTATTGAAGTTACTAAAGTAAAGAAAGAGTTTGTTAAAAATAATAATATTAATTTTAATGATAAATATATGATTACATTTCATGATAAAGAAATGAATCCTATTTATGCGTTGGGTTTAGGGAATCCATTTGAGACAAGACTTCAACATATAGGATATGAAAAAGAAAGCATTTTCAATATAGAAATACCTATAAAGAATTACAAAATAGCATATCCAAGTGATTTAGACCCATATTTTATTACCTATAGCAAAAGGTCAATTAATAATACTTTTGAAGCAATAAAAGTAGTTAAAATACAATAATCATATAGCAATATAATCTTATAGATAAATGATAGTAGATAGCAAAATAAATGTTTGTTCTTCTAAGGATGAAATTATAGAACTTTTAAAGTCAAAGAATAATCTTGAGAAGTTCCATCCATTTTGTTTAAAAAATAATGTAATAAATTGGGATAAAGATAATTCAATAGATTATATTCATTATTTTAGTGGTAAAAAATATAAAAGAAAATTTATTAGATGGAATAATAATGGATACGATTTAGAAATTTATGATAATAGAAAGTTAGCTAAAATTAGTTGGTCTGTATCAGTAAATAACGAACAATCTATTGTTAAGATTCAAGCAGAGCCTTACTTACCATATAAAAGTCGATCCATAAATATAATAATCTTTCATGTGTATGTTAAACATATGCTAAAAAGTTATTTAAATGCGGTATTAAAAGGTCTTAAGTTTCATATTGAAACAACTAATATCGTTAAAGAAAATCAATTTGGTAAACATCGATGGTATTCTGCATAACTTTATAAGTTAACATAATATATATTATGCGAACTAATATATGGTTTATTGTGGTAAATTAGGACTAGGTTCGAACTCTTCCCTTTTTTCTTAATCTGATAGATTCTGGGGTAACTTCAACAAGTTCATCTTCCTCTAT
>Ga0209036_1000137_pt1 | contig 28558 bp, 24 predicted proteins | sample MarorgKNORR_S2LV_3_FD_188222 | JGI IMG/M metagenome (GOLD analysis project Ga0209036, IMG submission 188222) | Marine microbial communities from the Southern Atlantic Ocean, analyzing organic carbon cycling - DCM_A/KNORR_S2/LV (SPAdes) (version 2) | ecosystem: Environmental > Aquatic > Marine >... | reverse complement strand
GTACCTCTTCTTTGTGGAACAGAAAGTGGTTTTTCAATTACTCCTTATGGAGAATGGCACTATAGAGAGTTAGAGGTATTTATCAAAGATATTGGTATGACAAATCTTGAGGCGATCACTTGCGCTACAAAGAATGCCGCTAAATCAATTAAGATGGAAAATAAAGTCGGAACTATTGAAAAAGGAATGTTAGCAGATATTCTTGTTGTTGATGGTGACCCACTTAAAGACATTACAGTCTTAGGTGACAAAACAAAATTATCTCACATTTTCTTAAATGGTAAAGAAATAAAAAGAGAAGAAGAAATTAAAGATATTACACCCCCTCAAGGATGGCGATTATCGCCCTATTCTGATGGAATTTTAACTCAGGAACTTGCCAAAAAATAAAAAATGAAAGAATTTAACTTCACTAAATACGAAGATGCTATCAAGATATATCGGGAAAAAAATCTCATGCAAGCCCTATATGATGAGGGTGAAATTATTATGGATCAGGTTTTAGTTTGTCTGCATGGAGATGATCATAGAAAAAGAAGAAAAGTTGAAAATAAAGTTTTTTCTCGTGAAACCTTCAGACTTTATGAAACCGATATTTATCCAGTAACATTAGATCAAACTATTCAACCTTTTTTAAAAAAAGGTAAAATGGATCTAGTAGATTTTGGTTTCAGAGTTTTATTAAACCTAACAGCAGATTTTTCTGGTGTAGATAGGCCTGAAAAATCCCCTGAAGAAACTGAAACACTAATAAAGTTATTAAAAATATTTGCTTCTGGAGCTACTTTAGCACATTCAACTAGGGATAGGGATGAAGTGAAAGAAGAAATTAAAGTTGCTCTTAAAGAATTTGAAAGTAAATTTCTTGGTCCTTCAATAAAAAGGCGTGAGGAATTAATTAAAAATTCGAATGAAAATGAATTACCGACAGGAGTTCTTCTTAATCGCCAAGATATACTAACAGCATTATTGAATAATCAAGACAAATTACAGTTGCCATATGATGTTTTGATGAGAGAAATAGCGTTTTACTTACTTGCAGGCGCCCAGACATCTATTCATTCTTTAGTTCATACCTTTCATGAAATTATTAAGTGGGTTGAAAAAAATCCAGATAAGAAAAAAAATATATATGATCCAATATTTGTTCAAAAGGCAGTTCATGAAAGCACAAGACTTCATCCATCAAGCCCAGTTGCTTGGAGAAAACCAACATGTCCGGTTCACCTCCCAAATAATGAAGAAGCAAAGGAGGGAGATAAGGTTATTATTGATTTATATACCTGTAATAGGGATGAAGAAATGTTTGGCGAAGACGCTAAAGAATTCAATCCAAATAGGGAGGCCCCAAGTGGACAAAATGTATATGGTCTATCTTTTGGTTTAGGCATGCACTCCTGCATTGGTAGAAATCTTGCAGCAGGTGTGGTTCCAAAAGAAGATACAGATCCTAATGACCATCATTACGGAACAGTCGCCTTAATTTTAAATAAATTATTTGAGCACAATGCACAACCTGACCCCGACAATGCTCCAAAAATGGATGAGAAAACAAAAAGGCCAAATTGGGGGTATTATCCGATAATTTTTGATGTTTAGAAGGTTTAAATTTGACCCAATTTAAAATATCCGATTACGAAACAATTAAAAATGCAATGGTTAATAGAGACCTAAAACAAGCTCTTTACGATGAAGGAAAAGTTATTATGGATGGGGTTCTTTTAACTCTTCATGGAGAAGAACATCATAAAAGAAGAAAATTAGAGCATAAAGTTTTTCAAAGAGACTATTTCAAATATTACGAGCAGGAACTTTTTCCAAAAACATTAGATGAAACAATAGATCCATTTTTAAAATCAAAAAAAGCAGATTTAATAGACTTTGGTTATAGAATAACTATGAACCTAACCGCTGATTTTGCAGGAATTGATAGAACACAAAAAACGCCTAATGAAACCAATAAACTTTTAACTCTTGTAAAAAAATTTAGCGAGGGAGCAACATTAGTACATTCGAAAAGAGATAAAAGTATTGTAGAAAAAGAAGTTTTAGATGCTTTGGATGTTTTTGAAATAGATTTTTTAAAACCTTCTATTGAAAAAAGACTGAAATTAATTTCAGCATATAATAATGCCGAAATAAAAAAAGATCAGCTACCCAGAGATGTGCTCACTGTTCTCTTAATGAATGAAGATGATATAAATATAAATGATGATATTATAAAAAAAGAAATCGCATTTTATCTTCAAGCTGGTTCTCACAGTACAGCTAACTCAATGACGCATGCATTTCATGAAATTTCGAACTGGATCAACAATGATAAACAAAAGTTTAATAAAATAAAAAATGACCCTATCTTTCTTCAAAAATGTGTTCATGAAAGTATGAGGCTCCATCCTGCAAGCCCTGTAGCTTGGAGAAAACCAACATGTCCAGTTAAAATAGAAAAAAATACTCATTTAAAAGAAGATGATCTTCTTATTATGGATTTGTATACGGCAAATCGTGATGTTGGGATATTTGGAGAAGACGCCAATTCCTTTAATCCTGATAGAGAGCTAAAATCTCAACAAAATCTATGGGGTCTAACTTTTGGTATAGGTCTTCATATGTGTTTTGGAAGAGATTTAGATGGCGGTGTTTCTCCAAATCAAGAAACAGACCCATCAAAACATCAGTATGGTGTTGTAACATTATTGATAAAAAAGCTTTTTGAGCATAATGTTCAAAGGGATCCTAAAAATAAACCAGAAAGAGATATAAAAACAGAAAGGCCTAATTGGGGAAAATACCCTGTAATATTTGGAGAAAAAAAATGAAAAATGCAATCGTTACCGGGGCAAGCAACGGAATTGGGCTAGAGATTTCTAAAAAACTTAGTGAAAATGATTACCATGTTGGAATGATAGATGTTGATAAAGAAAATCTATTTAAAGAAAGTGAAAATATCAGCAATAGTGTTGCCATTGAAGGGGATGTAACTAACGAAGACTCGATAAAAAACGCATTGGATATATTTAATAAAACACCTGATTTAATTGTTAATAATGCTGGTATAGTTATTTTTGGTGGACTGGAAGAACAAAGTATTGAAGATTTTAAAAAGAGTGTAGATGTTAGCCTTATAGGATCTTACTTAGTTTCACGACTAGCAATAACTTCAATGATAAAAAAGAACTCGGGTTGTATTATCAATATGTCATCAATAAATGGTGTACATCCTGGTCCGGGTACTGGTGGCTACCCTCCAGCAAAAGCAGGAATTGTTTCATTAACTCAGCAAATGTCTATTGAATGGGGTCCTTATGGGATTAGAACAAACTCAATAGCGCCAGGTTTTATTGATGCAGGAATGTCTAAACCAATATATGCCGTAAATAAAGTTAGAGAATTAAGGGGTAATGCTGTTCCTATAAAAAAGCTTGGTGAAGCTGAAGATATAGCTAATGCCGTTCTTTTTCTTGCCTCAGATAATGCATCCTATATCAATGGACATAATCTTGTAGTTGATGGAGGTGTAATTAATAGTGTTTTAGGTCAGCTACCAAGGGATTGATGAAAAAAAATTTAATAGTAACTGGTGGAATATTTCATCCTTTTGAAGAAACCTCTAATTCATTATCTAATATTCTTTCTGAAATGGATTATGTATCTGAAATAACTACAGATGTTGAAAAAGGATTTAGCAACCTAAATAATTATGACCTTCTAACGATGAATTTTTTAAGATGGCGAATGTTGAATCATGAAAAATACATTCCCTACCTTGATGAGTGGCAATTTAGTTTATCAAAACAAGGTCAAGAACATTTAAAAAATTACTTAAAAAATGGAGGTTCAATAATTGCTTTTCATACATCGTCAATTTGCTTTGATGATTGGTCTGATTATAAAAAAGTTATTGGCGGTAAATGGGTTTGGGATAAAACCTATCATCCACCACAAGGGACAGTTGAAATATCACCTATCAACGGTCATCAAATTTCAGAAAATATAGACAATTTTAAAATTAATGATGAAATTTACCATCATTTAGAGCTTGAAAACTCATCAGAGCCATTTCTCAAAGGTTTAACAAAAGAAACTAATGAAGAACACATAATAGGATGGACATATCAATTTGAAAAAGGGAAAGTTGTATATAACGCTCTAGGTCATGACAGTGAGTCATTAGAAAATGAAAACTTTATAAAAATAATTAAACAATCTATAAATTGGCTCGAGGGTAATGGATAGTGGATAATCTAGACAAGAAATCAATACTAATAACTGGTGGCGCAACTGGGCTGGGTTTTGCTATGGCTAAAAGATTCTCAGAAAAAGGTGCTTTTGTAACAATTTGCGGAAGAAGAAAAGAAAAAATAGATGAGGCAGTAAGTAATTTAAAAGTTAATTCAATCGGAATTGTTGCTGATGTCACTGATGAAGAGGATAGAGATAGAATTATTAATCAAACTATAGAGCATGGCGGAAAAATTGATGTACTTATTAATAATGCAGGAAACATGTATCGAGGTAATATTGATGAACTTGAAGAAAGCAAACTAATTGAAATTTTTAACTCGAATGTAATTTCTGGCATGTTACTTTTAGGTAAAGCTAAACAATATTTAAAGGAAACTGAGGGAGTGAATATTTTCATTGGTTCCGTTCATAATCGAAGAGCTTTCCCAGGAGCTTCGCCATATGCTGCAACAAAAGGAGCTTTAGAAACTCTCACAAAAGTATTGGCTGCTGAGTTAGGAAAAGACAAAATAAGGGTAAATTGTGTGGTACCTGGGGCGATTTTTACAGAAATAAACCAAAGAGCTGGTTTATTTGATGACGATCAAGCAAAAAAACGTCTTGATTCAATGGCAAAAATACATGCTTTAGGTGAAATTGGTATTCCAGAAGATATAGCGGAAGCAGTTGAGTATTTAATTAGCGCTCGATGGACAACAGGTGCAATACTTGATGTGGATGGGGGTTTAGGATTGGGTCTTACAGAAGACTAACTATATTGGAAGACTAGAAATACCTCCATCAACTGCAATTGATTGACCAGTTATATAGCTAGCCTTTTCAGAGGATAGAAATGTAACTAAAGCCGCAAGTTCTTCAGCTTGACCAACTCTTTTTGCAGGAATATCACTTGCAATAGATTCTATGATATCCTCGCGTGATGAGTTTGAATTCTTCAGTTGTGCTTTTATAAGTCCATCAACTCTTTCTGTGTGAGTAAAACCAGGGCATACATTATTAATCAAGATATTATCAGAAGCTACCTGATTAGATAATGTCTTTGCCCAACCGTGTATAGACATCCTTACTCCATTAGATAGCATAAGATTGTCTATAGGCTGTTTTGCTGATACTGAACTTATATTAATTATTCTTCCCCATTTATTCTTTTTCATAAAAGGTAAAACTTTTCTAGTAACTCGAACTGCAGATAAGAAAGTTGACTCAAATGTTTTTAACCAGTCTTCATCAGAAAGATCATCAAAAAAACCTGCTTTTGGACCTCCAGTATTATTAACAAGAATATCAACCTTATTAAATTTCTTTTCTATTTCTTTTATTAGATTCTCTATATCATCTGTGTTGTCTAAATCAGCTTTAACTGCAAGAACTTCTGCGCCTGATAAATTTTTAATTTCATCAGCGGTTTGATTTATTTTCTCTTGATCTCTTGAGCAAATAGCTAACTTAACCCCCTCATTAGCAAGTTCTATTGCTGAAGCTTTACCCAAACCCTGACTTGCAGCTGTAACAAGTGCCACTTTATTTTTAATTCCAAGATCCATTGTATCCCCTTAAAATTTAATATGTTATTATACAGATAATTTTGATAATTATTTACTTATAATAAATAATTTTAAAGGTTTTGAAAATGCTAGAAAAAGGTATTGGTCAGTCTGTTAAGAGAAAAGAGGATTTCCGATTTATTACTGGAAGAGGAAATTATACTGATGATATTTCTCTCCCTCATCAATTATATGCTTACTTCTTAAGATCACCAATAGCACATGCTAAGCTAAATTCAGTAAATATTGAGGAAGCTTTAAAATGTGATGGCGTTAAAGCAATTTATTTTGGAAAAGATACTCAAGCTTTTCTTCCGTGTGGTTGGGAAACCCCTACAAGAAATGGTACCCCTCCTATGGCCGAACCCCCATGGCCGTTATTTGCTCAAGATAAAATAAGGTTTGTAGGTGAGATAATTGCTGTCGTTATCGCTGATACAGTTAACCAAGCAAAAGATGCAAGTGAATTAATTCAGTATGATTATGAAGAGCTTGAAGCGGTAGTTTCGCCTGAAAAATCACTGGAAATAAGTTCTGAATTAATATGGGACAACATACCTAATAATCAATGTTTTGACTGGGAAATTGGTGATAAAGAAATGACAGACAAAGCTTTCAATAGTGCTGCATTTACAGCCTCAATTGAGCTTTTAAATAATAGACTTGTACCAAATGCCATGGAGCCAAGATCTTATATAGGTTCATATGATAAGGGAAAAGATGAATATACTCTCTACACCACTACACAGCTACCCCATATAATTAGAATGTTAGTTTGCGGTGTTTTAGGATTAGAAGAACAAAAAGTAAGGGTTATCTCGCCTGATGTAGGAGGTGGTTTTGGTTCTAAAGCATTTCACTACGCAGAAGAATCCATAGTAACCTGGGCTTCACAAAAATTAAATAAACCTATTAAATGGACTGCTGAAAGAAGTGAAGCCTTTATAAGTGACAGACACGGTAGAGATCATATTACTAATGCTGAAGTTGCAATTGATGATAGTGGAAATTTTATGGCAATGCGTGTCAACACTGTTGCAGCTCTCGGAGGTTATTTATCTGGATCAGGACCAGCTATTCCAACTTTCTTTTATGGACCATTAATTCCTGGTCCATATAAAACCCCTACCTTTTATTGTAATGTTCGTGGTGTTTTTACTAACACAGTACCTGTAGACGCTTATAGAGGCGCTGGTAGACCTGAAGCAACATATGTTACTGAGCGTTTAGTAGAAGCTGCAGCAGAAGTAACTGGAATAGATTCAATAGAGTTAAGAAAAAGAAACTTTATACAGCCAGATCAGTTTCCATATAATTCTCCAGGGACACTTACTTATGATAGCGGTGATTATGAAGCAACTCTTGATTCAGCATTAAAAAGTATAAATTATGATGATTTTAATAAAAGAAAAGCTGAATCAAAATCTAATGGTAAATTAAGAGGATTAGGTATCTCTTGCTATATTGAAGCATGCGGTGTTGCGCCTTCAAAACTTACTTTGGAAGCAGGTGGAAGAGGAGGATATTATGAGTCTTCAACTGTTAGAATTAACCCTACTGGATCTGTAACTGTCTTCACTGGTTCACATTCACACGGACAGGGACATGAAACAGTTTTTGCACAGATAGTTCATGAAAAACTTGGCGTAGCTTTTGAGTCAATTGATGTAGTTCATGGTGATACAGGTAGAGTACCTTTTGGTGTTGGAACTGTTGGTTCACGATCTCTTGCTGTAGGAGGTCCTGCGCTAATGCGATCAATTGATAAAATCATTGAAAAGGGAAAAAAAATAGCTGCTCATCTTTTAGATTCATCAGTTGAAGAAATAGTTTTTAAAGATGGAGAATTCTCAGTATCAGAATCAAACAAATTTGTTGCATTTGCTGATGTTGTTGGAGCAGCATATGTTCCTGGTAACTACCCAATAGAAACCCTTGAACCAGGTCTAGAAGAGACATCATTTTATGATCCACCTAATCTTACTTACCCAGCAGGAGCGCATATATGCGAAATAGAAATAGACCCTGAAACAGGTCAAATTGATATTAAAAATTATTGTGTATCGGATGATTTTGGTATCGTAATGAACCCTATGATTGTCGAGGGGCAAGTACATGGAGGTGTTGCGCAGGGTATTGGGCAAGCCTTATTTGAAAACTGCATCTATGAAGAGAATACAGCACAATTAATTAATGGATCATTTATGGATTATACAATGCCTAGAGCGGATAATGTCCCACATATGATAGTAGAAACCGAGGTAACACCTTGTGCTCATGGATTGGGTGTAAAAGGATGTGGAGAAGCGGGGGCAATTGCTGCTCCGCCAGCTGTTATACATGCAATATTAGACGCCCTTAAAGAAAAAGGAGTAACTGAATTCGATATGCCTGCGACACCTAATAAAGTTTGGAATGCAATTAATAATAAAAGCTAAGGTTTAAAAACAACAAGAAATACAATAATTATCATTATTAAGGTTGGCACCTCATTAATGATTCTAAAAAACTTTGACGAAAATTTATTACCATCTATGGCAAAACTACGTAGGCATTGCCCTAAAAAAATATGAAATAGCGTCATTAGAAAAACAAAAAAAAGTTTTATAATTAACCATAACTGAAATCCATTATGATAAAAAAGGGTTAATCCTGTTATCCATACTAATGCAACAGCAGGATTCATAATCAACCTATAAAGTTTATTTTCCATAATTTTGAATGTGTTGGTTGTATCTTCATTTTTTTTAATAAGATCATCGCTATGATAAACAAATAATCTTGGTAAATATAATAATCCTGCCATCCAAGCGATGACTGAAATTATATGTATGGCTTCAAAAAAAGAGTAAATCATATAATTATTCCCAACGTGCATCTGGAGGCATAGACATTAGAATTGCATCAGTATTACCGCCGGTTTTAATCCCAAATTGCGTACCTCTATCCCATAGCAGGTTAAATTCGACATATCTTCCTCTTTTTAATAATTGCTTATTCTTTTCTTCCTCTGTCCAATTATCATCTTTTCTCTTGTTAATAATATGGGGAACTATTTTAAAAAAAGATAACCCAACATCCCTAACAAATGAAAAATCAGTTTCCCAATTATCTGTTGTAAGGTGATCAAAGAAAATGCCGCCTACTCCTCTTTCTTCTCCTCTATGTGGTAAGAAAAAATATTCTGCACAATTTTTTTTAAAATCAGGGTAGTAATTTTTATCATATTTATCACAAGCATCTTTAAGAGAATTATGAAAGTCCTCTGTGTCATCATTATAGATGTAAGTAGGGGTCATATCTGCACCCCCGCCAAACCAACTTTTCCCAGTAACTATAAAACGCGTATTAAAATGAAATGCAGGTACAAAAGGAGAGTTCATGTGTGCAACAATACTTAATCCGCTAGCCCAATATTCTGGTGAATCCTCAGTTCCTGAAACATTACTTCTATAATCTTCTTTAAATTCTCCACTTACTGTAGAAATATTTACACCAACTTTTTCAAATACATTACCTTTCATGAGACTAATTTCACCGCCACCGCTTCCAGAATGATTCCATTTCGTTCTTTCAAACTTTGAGCCATCTAGTGTTTCGAATTCTTTACAAAACTGATCTCTGAGATTCCTAAACCATGAACTTGCTAAATCTTTTTTTTCTTCTATTTCCAAGATAATTCCTCAGTTAACTAAAAATTTTTCTTATAGTCTCAATAAAGTAATGAACATTTTCTTCAGGTGTATCTTTTAATATTCCGTGACCTAATCCACAGACCCAGCCAGCTCTATCTTTTTCATTTATACTTTGTATATGATCAACATATATATCAAAGTCTTTTTTAAATTCATCGTGATCTTTAACCATACTTTCTTGATTGAAGTTACCTTGAATAAAGCCGTTATTTATCTCTTTAAACCAATGATCCATAGATAATTGGTGATCTACACCTAAGCCAGCTAGAAGACAATCATCACTATTAAGCTCATCAACAAAAAATTTATTATCAAAAGGTGATTTTGAATAATATCCAATTTTTTTTGGGAATTCTTTAATGACTTCCTTGTATAAATATTTGGAATAATTATTAAAATTCTCACTATCAGATATGCTTTTGGCATCTGTATCAAAAATCATAACAACTTCTGCCCCTGCATTTAGTTGAAGTGAAATATTGTATTTAATTAAAGGAATAATTTTTTCTGAAAGGACTTTAAAAACAAAACTATTAGAGTAATTGTTTTCATATTGAATACCTTTATTCAAACCAAGACCATATGATAGAACTGTCCATGGACCGCCGACAAAACCAATAAGGCTTTTATGATCAGGCAGTAAATCTCTTGTTGCCAACAAAGCATTTTCTTGAAAACTCATTTCCTTAATTGCATTTTCAGGAGATTGTAATTCTTCGTAATTATTTTCATCAATAAAATTACCAAAAATAGGCCCAGGATCATATTTTAACGACATACCCAATGCCTCAAGAACAAACAAAATATCACTAAATAAAATTGCGACATCAAAATCAAAATCATTTATTGGACCTAGAGCTGTTTCAGCAGCTAAATCAGGATTTTTACATAATTCTTCGAAGGTATAATTTTTTTTTAAATTTTGATAATGAGAGTGATACCTTCCTGCCTGTCTCATAAACCATATAGGTGGTGTCTTTTGCGGAATATGCTCTAAAGCATTACTAAATCTTTCATTGCATATTTTCATTTTTTATCGCCAGGTCTTGTTATATTTTTTAGAGCATCTTCATATGAAAGGAAAACATTTATATTATTTTTGTTTATATACTTTTTAATAGTCTTAAGAGTATTTCCAGGTCCACAAGAATGATTGGCATTTATTATTTTAGGATAATTTTTTAAGGCCAATTTAAAAGCTGAGCCACTCATCCAATAAAAATGGGTCTTTTCATTTAAATCTTCATTCATATTAACTGGTTTTAATTCATAGGTGGGGATAATACGAGCATTTTGTGGGTCTTTATGTGATTTGAAATAATTCTTTTGCGTCATATTATGAGTTAACTTAACCCACTTCTTATTTTTTGATAAACATTTAATTTCTGGATCGTCTTCTCCTAGGCTATCCGAAGAACCGTTTACCCAATAACCCTTTTCAGCTAATTTTTTCCATGTTTTAATTCCACTTGTCCAGACCACATTCGTTAATTCAATATTCTGATTTTTTGGCAAAGCATTTTCTCTACTAACATAAATATTTGTATTCTTAAGTTTATTAATTTTTTTTAGATTTTTATTAATTAATTTTCTTTCAAACAATTTATATTTATTTAAGTTTGACGGGAAAAAATTTGATTCCGGAATGTTTTTCCAATCAGTGGTTTGATTTACAACCTCTCTTTTTTCAATTTCTAATCCTTCTTCTGTTTGACCTTTTATAGTAAGAATTTGTCCAAAAAATTTAGACTCAATACTTACGCCAATTTTTTGGTGACAACCTCCTCCATAATTTTGAAGAATCTCTCTCTCTTTTGCAACTTGGGAAAATGTCTCGTTGTGATTAATTTTATTAACTAACTCAATAATATCTTTTCTTTTTGAATTTACCTCTATAGCAATTGCTCCTTGACCGGGAGCACATGGATTTAAAGATAAGGGAATAATCATCCAGAGTAAATCATCAAGGTATGATTGTATTTTAGCTGAAATATCTTTATTTCCATATGAGATTAATCTGTCAATCGCAGCTTTAGCAACGATTAACCCTTGGCAGTCTCCATTCAATAATTTTTCTAGTCTTGTAGGAATATTACCTCGAACATCCTCAAAGGTTATATTACTTGGGTTAAAAGGAATTAAAGATTCTAAGAAATTTGAAAAATTGTAAACTCTTCTAGGTGATGAAGTAAGAATCCTTAATTCTTTATTATTGTAATTTTCAAATATATCTTTTTTTAGGAATAAAATATCTCTTGAGTCAGCTCGCTCTAACATAGAAACAATTAAGGTATCTTTTTGATCTTCAATTGGGAGATCTTTAAGAGAATGAACTGCTAAATCAGCCTCATTATTTAAAAGTGAGTCTCTAATATCATTAGTAAATACACCAATATTTGATAACTTACTTAATGAAGTTAATTGATCAATATCTCCCTCAGTTTCTTTTTTAATAAAAGATACAGAAATATCTTTATCAGCCTGCTTTAAAGCATTAGCCACAATCTCAGCCTGAATAACAGCTAAGTCGCTTTTTCTGGAGATAATTTTAATCATTATTATATTTTTATAGTGTATTTATTGCCTATTTTAACTAATTTGTTACTACTATGCGACATATTGTCTAAAGAAAATAAAATAATATTATTTTTGTTATTTATATTTATAAAGATGGGTGCTAATCCTATTTAACGCATAAAGGGGACAAGCTTTGGACTACGATAAATTTTTTGAAGAGGAACTTAAGACTCTTAAAGATGAAGGTTTATATAGAACCTTTAGATCAATTGATAGAGTGCAAAATATGTTTCCTAAAGCTCTTGAAACCGTTGATGGTAATGATAGAGAAGTAGAGATATGGTGTTCAAATGATTATTTAAATATGAGTCAGAATCCTGAGGTTTTAGACTCTTGTATTAATGTCATTAATAAATTGGGAACTGGATCGGGCGGAACTAGAAATATTTCTGGTACATCTTCTTATCATGTAAAATTAGAGCAGACATTAGCAGAATTACATAATAAAGAAGCGGCGTTGGTTTTTCCTTCAGCTTATACCGCTAATCAAGCTACAATTGCTACCTTATGCAGAAATATTGAAGGAATTGAAATTTTTTCTGATAGGCTGAATCATGCTTCTCTTATTGAAGGCATCAGAAACAGTAAAGCGCAATATCATATTTTTGAACACAACGATATGGATCATCTTTCAAGTTTACTTGAAGCAACTGATATAGATGCACCAAAACTTATTATTTGTGAATCAATCTATTCTATGGAAGGCATAAGATCGCCATTAAAAGAGATTGTTCGACTAGCTAAGCAATATAATGCAATAACATATCTCGATGAAGTACATTCAGTTGGTTTATATGGGAATGAAGGAAGAGGAATTGCAGAAGAGTTAGGATTGAGTGATCAGATAGATATTATTAATGGCACATTATCAAAATCCTTTGGTCAATTAGGTGGTTATGTAGCTGCTAACGCAAATATCATCGATTATATCAGAAGTTTCGCATCAGGTTTTATTTTTACATCATCAATAAATCCCTCAATTGCAGCAGCATCAATAAAAAGTATTGAGCTAAGTAAAGAATCTGAAACCTTGAGATTAAGAATTAGAAGAAATTCAAAATTTATTAGAGAAGGCTTAAAATCAATTCAAGTCCCATTCATTGATAATGATAGTCATATTGTTCCAATTCTTGTCAAAGGTCCTCTAGAGTGTAAACAAATATCAAAATTACTTTTAGATAAATTTGGGATTTATATTCAACCTGTTTTCTATCCAACTGTTCCTAAAGGCGATGAAAGATTAAGGGTAACAATAACACCAAAACATTCTAAGAAAGATATTGAAAGCTTTGTTAATTCTATTGATGAAGCATGGAATATTCTTGGTTTTGATAGGGTTGAAGAACAAATAATCCATAATCAAATATAATAAGGGCCAAAGAAAATTCCTTGACCCTTATCTTTAGTGAGAGTTATCTCTCACATAATCTAGCATTCTTAACTTAGGGGGGAAGAGATATAGCTAGACAATTAGTTTACTGCATACTCTTTTCTATCTAATTCCTGATAAAAAATATTTTCATTTACATTGCTCTTGATGATGAAATTATTTTTAAAGAAATTTTCAGCCACATTGTTAGCTGCATTAATAAAGTGAGCAGAATCACCTTCAAAAAAGAATTTAGAGAATATTGTATTGAGTTCTTCATCATCACCTCTTTGAGCGAGTCTAATTATTTTAATTAATAATTCTTCTGCAACACCAGTAACTGGGGTTTGATAGTTTGGTGACAATTTAGATTTAGTCATATGAGCTACAGCCATCATTACTGAATGAAAATCTCTAATAGAGTTAGATAAATTAGCAGATTTAAAAACATCTCTTAAAAGAATTAGAGGGGTATTACATCTATACATATGAGCTTTGAACCAGAATCTTGAGCTTACTACTAAAAGATTTTCAGTGGATGTCAAATCTCGCAAATGTCTAGTCATCGTACCCCTCTCCTTACTGTCTACATAGATGCCCTAATAACTATGCAGACAGATTATTCATAAAAGTTAAAATGTTTTCCTTAGTGAAATACGAGCATTCAAAGGCTCACCTACCGATGCTTGGTGAGTACTGTGAGAATGTGGGAAATAAAGTTCATCTGTCACATTTTCTACATTTAATTGAATACTTAGATCATCAGCTAGGTCGTAATATGCTGCAAAATCCACTCTAGTATAATCAGGAAGTATTAAACCTGGTTTATCATTTTTAATATTTGATTCACCCTGTGCTGTAACTCCAAAACCTATACCAAAGCGATCATTAACTTCATATGTCGCCCATAGAGAAGCTGTATATTCTGGTATTTCTCTTGGTTCACCGCCTTTAGCTGTTTCACCATCAAGATCACTATAACCTATAGCTAATGATAGTTTTTCTGTAACTTGTCCTTTAAGTTCAAGCTCAATACCATCAACTTGTAAACCAACAATCTCAGAATTTTCTCCTGTATCACTGTCGCGAGTAGCTATTGTTTGCTCACTATCGAAGTAACTAGCAGTAAAGCTTAATCCAGGTCTGATATCCCACTTTACTCCAATTTCAGTGCTTTCATACACATCTGGATCTAATCTAGCAGCGTTTGCGTCAAGTTTTTTGAACTGCTCACCAGATCTTGGAAGGAAGCTTTCAGCATAGCTTACATAAAGAGACACATTCTCTTGTGGTTTAAATATCAAACCAGCTCTTGGTGAAAATTCTTCGTCCTCTCTATTCTCAGAAGTTCCTTTTTTAATATCTCTTACAGTAATATCGAAATTATCAAATCGACCACCTAACAATATTTTAAATTTATCAGTCACATCAATCTGATCTTGAATGTAAATAGAAGTTACTTCAATATCTGACTCTGTAGAGCTTTTAAGGTCTGCGGTAAAGTCGTTATAAGTTCTGACACCAGCCGCATTTACTCCAAAGTTTATTGGTCTAGTGATATTGAATACTTCGTTATCATCTTCTGTAGTGATAAAGAATGTGTTGTAACGATAGTTTTCATTTTCAGTATCAATAATTTCAGCTCCAACTAATAAAGTATGTTTTGCTGATCCAGTTTGAAACTCATTAACAATGTTACCAGAAATTATTAAATTAGTTCTTTCTGTAGGGTCTTTATAACCATCCGCTGTAAATGTGTCTCCACCGGAGTAACCTGATGCATAATAATTTTTATACATTTTTTGAAAATCACTGTATTGAACAACAAGATTACCTTTTCTAGTGTCAGAAAACTCATGACTTAAATTTGCGCGATAAATATCAGCTCTAAGTGTTTGTAAGTTGGTATCAGTGTCACCAAAAACTATTTCTTCAAAAGCTTCAACTGGTTCTCCATTAAGCGTAGGTACACCACGATCAATAAATCTTTCATGATCAGCGTGTTCATAAGATAAATCTAATGTTGTTGCAGGACTAAGCTCTAGTCTGAAAGTTGGATTAAATCCATAACGATCACCATCATAATAATCTCTATGATTTTCTAAAGTGTCACTATGAAAGTTAATTCTTAAAGCAGATTTTTCACCAGTAGATACATTATAATCCACAGCAAAATCAAATGCTCCAAAAGAGTCAGCGCCCATATCAAATGAACCAAACTGCTCATCTAAGACAGCTTTTTTAGTAACTCTGTTAATGATACCACCAGTACCACCACGCCCAAATAAAAGAGCATTAGGTCCTCTAAGAATCTCCACTTGCTCTAAGTTATATAATGAACGGTAATACTGAACATCATCCCTTACGCCATCAAGATAAAAATCTGCAGTAGACCTTACACCTCTAAAGACGATAGAATCTCGGTGACCTTCACCTTGAGATGTATTAACACCTGGAGTATAGCGAACGATATCACCAAGCTCTCTAAAACCTTGTATACGAATTTCATCATCCGTAACAATTGATAGAGTTTGTGGTACATCAATAATAGGAACAGGTGTTTTTAATGCTGTTACCTGATCTGAGTAAAGTACTTTACCCTTAACAACAATTTCTTCTACATCCTGTGAAAATGAAGAAGTATTTGATGCAATTAGAGCAAAAGCAAAAGTACATAAAATTAATTTTTTCATTGGTTTTCTCCCCAAATAATTAAAATATGATTTTGTTATTAATAATCATTCGCAATTATTAGCGCAATTGATAATCAATTGCAACTAGAAAAATTACTTATTTTATAAGCTGCATATCAAATATTATAAATCATGAAACTTGCAAATCATTATTAGTTACAGTAATAGTAAAAAATAATTGATATATTTAGATTGGACGGAAATCATATGAATGAATTTATTATAACTTTTAGAGAGTGCTTAGAAGCTTCATTAATTATTGGAATTATTTACACCATTTTAGATAAAAATAATTTAATAGCTGAAAAAAAAGTTCTTTGGTATGGCGTTGCTGCATCTATTGGCGCAAGTGCAATTGTTGGAGTCCTTCTTACATCAATAAATGATAGAGTGGGTAATACTTCTTACGAAAAACTTTTTGAAGCTATTTTCATGTATATAACTGCTGGTATTCTATTTTATGTAATTTTTTGGTTAGCAAAACATGTTAGTGATCGAAAAGAAATAGAAAAATCAGTCAAAGAAGCTATAGCTGGTTCAGGTTTTGCGCTTTTCCTTTTGGTTTTCTTTTCAATTTTAAGGGAAGGTTTTGAAACAGCTTTATTTCTTATTGCCAGTGTAACGAATACCGGAAGTTTCTCTTATTTAGGTTTTTCGATAGGTGCAATATTAGCTATTTTCATCGGCTATGCAGTTGTAGTGCAGGGAAAGAAGGTAAATCTAAGATCATTTTTTAAGGCTACAACTTTATTGCTAGTTTTATTTGCTTCTGGAATGATTGCGTATGGAACACATGAATTTGAATCCTACTTAGTTAAAAATGAAACAATTGATAAAAATAATGTGCCGAGAGTTTGGAATATCCTTCAGCCAAAATCTTCATTGGATAATAATGAAAATGAAATATTTTATACCTATGATGAATCCAAAGGAAAATATTACCATTTGCTACATGATAAAGGGAATGTTGGTGTATTCATGAAGGGTTTCTTTGGGTACAACAGTGATCCAAATTATGTAGAACTTATACTGTGGATTCTTTCAATGTTATTTGGGATTAGGATGTGGTCGTCATTTTATAGGGCTAGTTGAATGCCTCTATAAACAATAGTTGTTACAATTATAAAAAAACTTACAATTATCGCTAAACCAAGAATAATTACGATTAACATTAATATAATGGTATATCTATCATGTTGCTTAAAGAGTTTCATGCTATGTCGTCCAAAAAAGAAACAATAACATATAAAGTATCTATTGAGGAATTAGGTTTAAGACTTGATCAATTTTTATCAAATAATATTTCTAATTTAAGTCGATCAAGAATAAAGCATCTAATAAATGAGGGTAATGTATTTAAAGTTTATGATAATAAACATATCCCCGTAGAGGATCCCTCTAAAAAGGTTACCTCAGAGGAAATTTACTATATTAATATTCCAGAGCCAATCGATCCAAAACCTATAGCTCAAGAAATTCCTCTTGAAATTCTTTACGAAGATAAAGATTTAATTGTTATTAACAAACCTATTGGTCTTGTTGTGCACCCTGCCCCAGGAAATTATGATAATACTTTAGTAAATGCATTAATCGCACATTGTGGTGAGAGTTTATCTGGCATAGGCGGTGAAAAAAAACCCGGTATAGTTCATAGACTTGATAAAGATACAAGTGGTGTCATGGTAATAGCCAAAAATGATAGTACTCATGAAAGTTTATCAGAACAATTTGCCAATCATGGTAGAGATGGAAAATTAATAAGGTCCTATAAAGCATTAGTTTGGGGTATTCCAAATATTCAATCAGGAAAAATCGAAACATTTATAGGAAGATCAGATAAAAATAGAAAAAAAATGGCTGTTTATAAAGAAGAAAAAAAAGGAAGAAGATTTGCCATTACACATTGGAAAAGAATTAAGTTTAATAAAGAATTAGATATTTCTAAAATCCAATGTAATTTAGAAACAGGAAGAACACATCAAATAAGAGTTCATCTGACACATATAGGTCTTCCAGTTATCGGTGATCAAGTTTATGGCACAGGGTTTAAATCCAAACTAAACAAATATGATGATGGAATTAGAAATATTTTATTAAATGCCTCAAAAAAACAATCCTTACACGCATATAAATTAGGATTTGAGCATCCAACATCAAAGAAGAATATGCTTTTTGAAACCAATTTACCCCATGCTATGCAAGAAGTATCAAATATACTTTAATTTGCATCGAATCATACCCATATGTTAATAGAGTGTTATGGCTAAAAATAAAAAAATAAGCAATTTACCCGTGCTATCTGGAGATGTAACTCTAAGTAATTATCTTAATGAAATAAAAAAATTTCCTATGTTAAGTGCTGAAGAGGAATATACCTTAGCAACTCGACTTAGAATTCATGGCGATACTGATGCAGCTCATCAACTTGTAACAAGTCATTTACGGTTAGTTGCAAAACTGGCCATGGGGTACAAGGGTTATGGCTTACCAATTACAGATATTATGTCTGAAGGAAATGTTGGGCTTATGCAAGCAGTCCAGAAGTTTGATCCTGAAAAAGGTTTTAGATTAGCGACATATGCTCTCTGGTGGGTAAAGGCAGCTATGCAAGAATATATTCTTAGATCATGGTCTTTAGTAAAAATAGGAACTACAGCTGTTCAAAAAAAATTATTCTTTAATTTAAGAAGAGCAAAGAACCAAATTCAAGCATATGAAGATGGGGATTTAAATCCTGAAAACTTGGAAAAGATTTCTAAACAATTAAATGTACCTGAAAAAGAAGTTGTTAATATGAACAGGAGATTATCTGGTGCAGATCCATCACTTAATGCAAAGATTTCATCAGATGATGGCTCCCAAACTGAGTGGCAAGATTGGATAGAAGCTGATACGCCCAATCAGGAAGAAGAATATGCTGAAAAAGAAGAAGATAGCATTAGAAAAGATCTAATATCTGAATCATTAAGTGTACTTAATGAAAGAGAGTTGGATATTGTTCAAACAAGACGTCTTAGTGAAGAGACAACAACTTTAGAAGAGTTAAGTGAAAAATATGACATTAGCAGAGAGAGAGTAAGACAAATCGAAGTTAGAGCTTTAGAAAAAATAAAAGAAGAAATACAAAAGCTAATGAAAGATAAAAATATTATTGATATCTAGTTTTGATAATTAATTTCCGTCCAAAGTTCATTCATAACCATTATTAAATCATCAATCATTTCATTTTTCTCAATTAAACCAATAGAGCATCTATCAAAATCATGGAAGCCATTACCAGCATATTCCCAATCAATAATTTTATATCCACTATCAGTAACTAAGATATTTGTTTCCAAATCATGGTGGGTTAATAAAGCAGGCCAATTTGATTCTTGAAAGTTACTCAGTTTAGCTAAGAAGGCCTCTATCTTATTTTCTCTTAAGTTACCTATCTGCTTTATTTCTTTGATTTTCTGCCAATATAAGCTGACATGATTAAAATAGTTAAATTTTGGTAAATCTATTTGTATATCCTGATATGACTCTATTAAACTTGATAATTTCTTTCTATCTTCACTATCAGTCTTCCTAATATCTAATTCAATTCCTTCAATATATTCATAAATAATAAACTCATATGTAAGATCCATATAAACTAAATTAGGAATGATATTTTTTTTATCTAAAGATTGCAAAATCAATGATTCATTTTGTCTATTAATTCCTAGATTCGAAGAATTTTTACTATTTAGTCTCAAAACTAATTTGAATTTTTTAAAATCAAGTAAATAGCTATCATTTGTCTTACCGTTTATAAGATAGGAGATCTCTGCATCATCAATATTGAAATCTAAATCACTTGCATTTTTTAATAAAAATTTAATTTTGTGATTTGTATTCATAATAGCTCTTTCGCCATTGATAATATCCATAAATAGACATTACCTGATATGTCATTAATAAAATCACAGTAAGATATAGTTCTCTGTCAAAATTAAGAAAAATGGCTACTGAATTTATAATTATCCAGAATATCCAATTTGAGAGTATTTTTTGGGCAACCATAAATGTAGTAATAACTGAAGCCCATGTAGTAAAAGAATCTAAATACGGATACACAGCATCAGTTTTCTGGAGAGAAAAACCAGAAATGACAGTCAAAATTAGAATTAATAATATTACTACAATATGATTTTGATATGACCATGAAATAACATAATTTTTATCTATTTGAGATTTTTTATTCCAATTAATCCAACCATATATAGCCATTAAAAGATAATAGAAGTTAAGCAATGATTCCATGTAAAGTGAAACATCCCAATATATTATTATATAAATTAATGTGCTTATAAAAGCCGCATACCAACAAGCAATATTTTGCTTCATGGCTAAAAATAAATAAAGAAGGGCAAAAATTACTGCAAAAATTTCTAAAGCTATAAACATGTTATTAGAATTTTCTTTTCCCATTTACGCCAATAACTCTTGGAGCACCAAATTGAAAATATGGTTCTGTAGCGTAAAATTTTCTAGGATCATTACCAAAACTTCCAAATCCCCTAGTTTGATAGTCTTCGTCGCTTAAATTTTTACCAAATATATTAAATTCCCAAGACTCTTTTTGATATCCTAATAATAAATTAAATAAAACATAATCATCTGATTGAACATTGTGACGATCGGAAAAATAAAACTCATCTTTCGCTTCAATATCAAACTTAATAAATAAATTATCTGTTATTTTATAATTCATACCTAAGCTTAATTGATATCGGGGAGCATGAGACTGATCTCTTCCATTTAAATTGACTGGGATTCCATTTTCAAGGTCTGAATCAACATGAGAAAAACTTAAATAATTATTAAATTCAGTTTCTAATAATCCTAAGTTGAAGAATAAATCTAGTTCATTATTTATTAACCAAATTAATTCCATTTCTAAACCGTAGTTTGATCCTTTTACAGCATTACCAATATAATCAGTAAAGCTACATGGGCATAACCCACCTTGCTCACCGGAATTAATTGATGTCACTATGCTTTGTTTTGTTTGGACATCCTCACGATCTTGATAAAATATAGAAGTTTGGAATAAAAAGTTTTTATTTAAATTTCCTTTAATACCTAATTCATAATTTATCATTGTTTCTGAATCATATTCCAAATTTTCATTAGTTACATTTCCTTCAATGTTAATTCCACCTGGCTTATAGCCTTGTGAAATAAGAAAATAACTAAATAAATTATCGTTAATTTGATTTTTAATAACTATTTTTCCTCCCCAAAAATCTTCGGAATTATTATATTCATTATTAAATAAGCAACTTTCAGGTTTTGGGTAAATTGCTATGCAAAAGAATCCATCTGGGGCAGGACCATTATTATCAACATAATCAGCATCCCTTGACTCAACTCTTAAGCCAACCTCAATATCAATAGTTTCTGAGAATGGATATTCATATTGTCCATATAAAGCTATATTTTCAGTATCAAATGAACTTTTAAAATTATTTTCTAAATATGTATATTCTCTGATTAAGTTTATTTTTTGATTTCTATAATATAACCCCAAAATCCAGTCATTATTACCTTTTGATAACAATCTAGTATCGAAAGTGAAATTCTCATTGTTTCTAATATAATTATCAAAAGATGAATACCACCAATCAAAACCAAATACTTTTGAATCACAAGGTGTTTGATCACATATTCCTATATTACTCCAATCTTCATCATAGCCATATTCAAGGTCTGAATCTGCAAAACTTAATAAAACTTCTAAATTTATTTTACTAAAATCTTTTAAATATTTAAGTGAGCCAGCAAATGTTTCTTGACGATCATGACCAGGTTTATCCGAGAGAGTTATTCTAGTATTATCCAGACTAAAGGCATCATAACCATTATCAATATCAGAATATAAGAAGTTAACCTCTAATAATTGGTTATCAGAATCCATATATATTTTAAAACGCGAAACAAGCTCATCAATATTATTAGTTTCATCAGTTTGTAGGTATTGATTTTTTATAAAACCGTCATTCTCGTATTTTTTGACACCAAATCTAAATCCAGAGTTTTCATTTAATGGTCCAGTAAAGACAAAACCCAAACTTCTGCCATCAAATTCTGACAATGACCCTGAAATTTCAGAATAAAATTCTTCTTCTGGTTTATTCGAAACTATATTCACTAAACCAGCAAGAGCATTTGCTCCATAAATTGTCCCTTGAGGACCTCTCAAAACTTCTATTTGCTCAATATCAAAAGTGCTTGCAGCTAATGATATACCTGTAAAATCAATTCCATCTATAATAACTCCAACAGAATAATTTACAGGCTCAGTAAACTCACTTCTTTCTCCAATTCCACGAATTTGTAAAAATTTTCCTCTAGATGATCCTGTTGAATAATTAATATTAGGTATTGAAAATAAGATGTCTTCAATATGTTGTGCGTCTCGATTCTTAATAACTTCTTCATCAATAACTGATGCACTTATAGGTAGTCTGTATAAAGAATTATCTGAAAGTTCTGCAGTTACAATAATTTCATCAATTGTGTCATCAGAATACAAAAGTGTCGTATGGAATAAAAAAAAGATAATTAAAAAAAATTTCATTGGTTCCTCCAAATAAATATTTAATCTAAATAGAGATCCAAATTAATAGGCGCTTATAAGAATCCAATTCCTACGCCGGCATTAACCGGATCAGGTTCAAAGGGTCAGGATTATTCCTTCTCAGCCAAATGGCACCCCTCGGACATCAATATTATTATAATGGTTTTAACTGAAATTCAATATTAATCCTCAAAAGGATCTTTTACTAATATTGTATCTTCTCGTTCTGGACTGGTTGATAATAATGCAACTGGAGTACCTGTTAACTCTTCAATTCTTTTAACATATTTAACAGCTTCTGCAGGTAAGTCATTCCAAAGCCTAGCTCCAAAAGTTGTTGTATCCCATCCATCAAATTCTTCAAAAATAGGCTTAATTCTTGATTGTTCTTCAGATGAAGATGGAAAATAATCAATTTTTTTACCGTCGAGTTCATAAGCAGTGCAAATATTAATTTTTTCAAAGCCATCAAGGACATCAAGTTTGGTGAGAGCCATACCATCAATACCCGAGACTTCAATTGCATGTTTAACTAGAACAGCATCAAACCAACCGCATCTTCTTTTCCTTCCTGTAACAGTTCCAAATTCATGACCTTTTTCACCAAGCTCATTTCCAACATCATTATCTTGTTCAGAAGGGAATGGTCCCTCGCCTACCCTTGTGGTATAGGCTTTAGTTATTCCTAATACATAATTTATGGATTTAACACCTTGACCTGATCCAGTTGCAGCCGCAGATGCAATAGTATTTGATGAAGTTACATATGGATATGTACCATGATCTATATCCAGTAAAGCACCTTGGGCACCTTCATACAAAATTCGCTTTCTATCTTTTCTTGCTCGAATAAGAAATTCTTGGGTTCTAGAAATAAACGGCTTAATAATTTCTGAAACTTCAATTAAGTCATCATAGATAGTATCTGGGTTTATCTCTTCTTCATTCATACCTCTAAGAATGATATTATGATGATCAACAAGATTATTAACTTTTAATTTTAAAGCTTTTAAATCCCTTAAATCACCAACCCTTACAGATCGTCTCCCGACTTTATCTTCATATGCTGGGCCAATTCCTCTTTTGGTAGTTCCTATTTTTGAATCATTTGAGCTTCTATGTTCTCTTAAAATATCAAGATTTTTATGAACAGGAAGTATTAAGGAAGCATTTTCAGCAATTTTTAAATTTTTTGAATTTATTTCAACGTCTTGATTAATAAGGATTTTTAGTTCTTCAGCAAATGCCCAGGGATCTACAACTACACCATTACCAATTATTGATACTTTATCCTCCCTAACGATACCTGATGGAAATAATGATAGTTTATAAGTTTTACCATCTATAACTAATGTATGTCCTGCGTTATGGCCTCCTTGAAATCTTACCACTACATCTGCTCTACTTGATAGCCAGTCAACTATCTTTCCTTTTCCTTCATCTCCCCACTGAGATCCGACGACTACTACATTTGCCATATAATCCTCTATATTTATTTAATATTAAAAATTAAATTATTAACTGTCACAATTGATTCAAGTTTCTTTACATTTTCCATAACATTTGAATTAATCTCAGAGTCAACTCCTATTAAAGCCATAGCATCTTTCAAAGGTGCGTTTCTACCTAGATTAAAACTTGCTATATTTATTCCCTCATCACCCAATATAGAGCCTAGATGACCTATCAAACCTGGAAGGTCTTTATTGGTTACATAAAGCATATTTCTATTCAATTCAGCTTCTAAATTTATTCCATTTATTTGTACAATTCGTGGATTGCCATCGGAGAAAACAGTTCCTCCGATAGAAAAACTGTCTTTTTTAGTATGGAGAGTAACTTTAATATAGCTTTCATATGCACTACTCTCATCTTTTTTAACTTCACTTATTGTAATACCTTTCTCGCGTGCAATTGAGGGTGCGTTAACCATATTAATATCTGATAAAGACGGCTTTAAAATTCCAGATACAGCTGCAGATGTTATCGGTGCACAATTAAAATCAGAAATTGTTCCAACATATTCAATTTCAATCTTATTAAAATTAGACAGCATAAGTTGTCCCGCAAATAATCCAAGTTGTTCAGAAAGTTTGACGAACGGTCCTAAAATTGGCGCTTCATCAGCACTGATAGATGGCATATTCAAAGCATTTGTAACTGCTCCTTCAATTAGATAATCGGACATTTGCTCGGCTATTTGAATAGCAACATTTTCTTGAGCCTCTAATGTAGAAGCACCCAAATGTGGTGTACAAATTATTTTATCATTACCAAATAAAATACTCTCTTTAGCCGGTTCAACCTCATAAACATCAATTGCTGCGCCATCAACTATACCATCTTCTATGGCATCAATAAGAGCTTTCTCATCAATTAAACCTCCTCTTGCACAATTAATAATTCTGACACCTTTTTTACATTTACCAAAAGTTTTCTTATTTAAGATATTTTTAGTTTGCTCAGTCATTGGAACATGAAGACTAATAATATCAGCCTGTTGTAAAAGCTCGTCTAACTCAACTTTTTTAACCCCTAGAATATTTGCTCTTTCAGGAGTCAAAAATGGATCATAAGATATTACTCGCATACGCAAGCCTTTAGCTCTATCAGCTACTATTGAACCAATATTTCCACATCCAATAATTCCAAGAACTTTACCTGTAACTTCTTGGCCCATATATTTTGATTTCTCCCACTTTCCATCATGAGTGGATGTATTTGCCTGAGGAAGGTTTCTCATTAGACCTAACATTAGAGCGATAGCATGCTCCGCAGTTGTAATAGCGTTTCCAAAAGGTGTATTCATAACGACAACACCGTTAGCAGTAGCAGAATCAACATCAATATTATCAACGCCTATTCCTGCTCTACCAACAATTTTCAAATTTTCTGCTTGTTTTAAAATTTTTTCAGTAATTTTAGTAGATGACCTTACAACCACACCATCATATTTTCCTATGATTGAAAGCAACTCATCTTTCTCTAAACCAGTTTTGACATCTACATCTAAACCTTTTTCAGAAAAAATTTTCTCAGCTTTTTTACTCATTTTATCTGCAATTAAAACCTTAGGCATTTTTATCTCCAGTTTCATTTACCAATTTTTGATGTGCCCAATCGATCCAAGGTAATAATCTTAAAATATCCTCAGACTCAACTGTTGCGCCTGCCCATATTCTTAAGCCAGGTGGAGCGCTTCTATGATTAACAATATCAAATGCAACTTCCTCATCAACTAATGCTTTACCGATAGATTTAGCAAAACTTCTTTGATCATCTTCACTAAGCTCAGATAATTCATTAGAAAATTTTAAACATACAGATGTATTAGATAAATTTGCTTCATCATCGCATAGAAAAGTTAACCAATCACTCTGGTCTACCCAATCCTTAATAATTGAAAAATTATTATTGGCTCTTTCAATAGTTCCTTTGTATCCACCTATGCTATCCACCCACTTAAGCACGTCTAAATAATCCTCAACACATAACATTGATGGTGTGTTTAATGTTTCACCTCTAAAAACACCTTCAATTAATTTCTGATTTTTTGTTAACCTAAATATTTTCGGAATTGGCCAATCAGGAGTATAACTTTCAAGAAGATTTACAGCTTTTGGGCTTAAAATGAGCATACCATGCGCAGCTTCACCTCCTAAAACTTTTTGCCAACTAAATGTTGTTGCATCCAGTTTAGACCAATCTAAGTCTTGTGCAAAAACAGCAGATGTTGCATCACATAAAGTTACGCCATGTCTATTATCAGGAATCCAATCAGCATTCGGCACTCTTGCTCCAGATGTAGTTCCATTCCAAGTAAAAATGACATCATTATCAAAATTAATATTTTCTAAATCAGGCAATAAACCAAATTCAACATCATGATAAATAGATCCAGGTATTTTTAGTTGCTCTTCAACATCTTTTTTCCAGTCTTTTCCAAAAACTTCCCAAGACAAAACTTCAACAGGCCTTGAACCAAGAAGATTCCACATAGCCATTTCAATTGCTCCAGTATCGGAAGCAGGAACAATGCCTACGCTATAACTCTCAGGAATGGATAATAATCTTTTAGTTTCATCAATCGCGGTACTAAGCTTTAGCTTCCCTTCTGGGGATCGATGACTTCTTCCTAATAATGCATTTTTTAAGACTTCTACTGACCATCCTGGTCTCTTAGTACATGGTCCAGAAGAAAAATTTAAGCACACAGGCTTATTTTTCGGTTTTTCTATCATTTATCTACCCTTACAGATAGTTGCTCCTCGTTGGGGAGGAGTGTCCCAAGAGTCAGATATAACTTATAATAAGATTAGTCAATGATATTTTAAAAACAAAAGAATAATTTATGACTAAAGAGTTAAAGATGTTTTGACTTCATCTAATATTTCGTTGCTAAGATTTTGATTATTAGTTTCAATCATTACCCTAATTAATGGCTCTGTTCCGCTCTTTCTAATAATAACTCTTCCTTCATTTCCAATTTTTTCTTTCATTTCTTTTGAAAGATTTTCTAGATGAGAGTTTGAAATATCTTTTTTATCATCAGATATATGCTCATAATGTTTTTGAGAAATAAGAGGAAAAAGATTTGTAAGATTCGAAATTGATTTATTCTCTTCAATCATTAAAGATAAAACCTGCAATGAGGAAATAATAGCATCTCCAGTGGTTGAAAAATCATTGATTATTAAGTGGCCTGAGGGCTCACCACCAAAATTTGAACCACTATTTAACATTTCCTCAATGACATATCTATCTCCAACATTAGCTCTAATTAATTTAAGGTCGATTGAATCAAAATAGTTTTCTAGTGATAGATTGGCCATTATTGTTGAAACAACTTTATTATTTTTCAACAAATTCTTTTTCTTAAGTGATAAGGCTATCATGGCAAGCAAATGGTCTCCATTAACTTGATCTCCATTTTCATCTATTATTGCTAATCTGTCGCCATCTCCATCAAATGCAATCCCTAAATCGGCATTTTCATCTTTTACTTTTTTTCTCAAAGCTTTTGTTTTAGTAGACCCACAATCTTGATTTATATTTCTTCCGTTAGGTTTGTCCCCTATAACAATAACATCAGCACCTAGCTCCCAAAATATCATTGGTGCAACCTTATAAGCAGCGCCATTTGCGCAATCTAAAACGATTTTAAGATGATCTAACCTCATAGAATTTGGAAAAGATGCTTTTGCAAATTCAATATAACGCGACAATGCATCATCAACTCTTCTTGCAGCGCCTATTTGGTTTTTATCCTGCAGACTCATTATATCTGATCTATTCATTAACTCATTTATTTCTGTTTGCTTTTCGTCGGTAAGCTTATAGCCATCTGGACCAAAAAGTTTAAAGCCATTATCCTCATAAGTATTATGAGAAGCTGTTATCATTACTCCTAAATCAGCTCTTAATGCTTGAGTTAAATGTGCAACGGCTGGTGTTGGTATTGGGCCAGTAAGAAACACATCCATTCCAGATGATGTGAAACCAGACTCTAATGCTGATTCAAGCATATAACCTGATATTCTAGTATCTTTGCCAATTAAGACTCTATGTTTGTGATTTCCACGAGTAAAAATTTTACCAGCCGCAAGTCCGAGCTTAAGTGCAATTTCTGAATTAAGACTCTCAGTATTTACTGTTCCTCTTATACCATCTGTGCCAAAAAAACTTTTAGCCATCAGAAAGCCTATTTACTATGCGCCTTGAAGGCCAGGTTTAGAATTGCTATCAGTTTTCTTACCCGTTTTTGGTACTGATCCAGAAAGGTTCTCAGAATCACTTTTATCTGAGTCATCGTTACGTGATGGCTTTAC
>Ga0209036_1000136_pt1 | contig 28598 bp, 20 predicted proteins | sample MarorgKNORR_S2LV_3_FD_188222 | JGI IMG/M metagenome (GOLD analysis project Ga0209036, IMG submission 188222) | Marine microbial communities from the Southern Atlantic Ocean, analyzing organic carbon cycling - DCM_A/KNORR_S2/LV (SPAdes) (version 2) | ecosystem: Environmental > Aquatic > Marine >... | reverse complement strand
AGCGATTCATTAATAACATTCCAATTTTGTTCGACTGAAACCTACCTCTAACTGTGGTCTTATAGAGGCATGTGTTTTTTTGTAGACTGGGTTTCACATTTACGACAGTTAATTGAACGCGGAAGCTACATCTCCGCTCCGCTTGTCCTAAGCATTCCGCACGTCATTGGTCAAGCGCTTGGGTAGTTTGGATTGCGGGGGCAAGCGGAGCGCGACACCGCTTTTGAGCTGTTTAACGGTTTCCAGTTCTCAGTGCCCGGTCTCAACTAATCCAATCAACCGAGAACCGCGCACTTAGAACCGATTCACCGGTAAAAGCTCCGTCGCCGCTTGGTTCTGCTGGAGCACTCTATAGGCCCTTGGCCAAGCCCCTGTTTTTTGGCCGCATTTGGCCTTGCTGAGGTTTTGTGGAGGCGATAGATTGGGTGTTCACCTTTCGTTGTCATGAATGACTGGGATTTTTTACGAGGCCGCTTGGCCAAGCGGGGTTTCACGTTAATTGAACTGTTGGTGGTGATCGCCATCATTGCCATTCTCGCTGGGTTGCTGTTGCCGGCCTTGGCCAAAGCCAAGACCAAGGCGGTGGCGGTCAAGTGCAGCAGCCAGTTGCGCCAGCTCAACTTGGCCAACTCGATGTACATGAACGACAATGATGATATTTTTCCCTACCACCGCCGGGCTGTGAGCCGAACACCCAGCGAGGGGTTCAAGCGGTTGGTGGAGTTGAACAAGGGGAGAGCCTTTGCACGTGAGGAGACATGGTTCACGTTGATCTACGGCTATGCCCCGGCGGATCAGGCGTTTCGCTGTCCGGATCTTCGCAATTCCAAATTCACGAACTCGTCCAAGAATCATGACAAGTGGTTGTTCGACGCCCATAGCATTGGCTACGGGCAAAACTCATACTTCCTTGGCCAGATGCCGGGCCGTGCGAAGGAGCAGAGCGGCCGGCTGCCTTGCGGTTACGAGGTGAAGCTGGCAACGGTCAGGAGCCCAGCGGACTGCATCAACCTCGCCGACTCGGAGCAAAAGAATGGCGGCCACTGGTCGTTGACATTGTGGTGGCCGTTCATCAACCGGGCCAACGAGGGGGTGGCGAGTGATCGGCACGGGAATACGGCCGCGGTGGCGTTTGCTGACGGGCACGTGCAGTCGTACCGCGACCCGGATCGCACGATCAATCCGAAGCAGGACAACACCGCGGAGTACATCGAAAACTGGGATCCGAAGCAGCGTCGCCACGCGTTTCCGTGATTTTTTCGGAGGCGGTTTGGCATTAATCGAGGAGGGTTGAGGGAGTTTGGATAAGCCGGGCGAACACGATTCGTGCCTGAAATGGGTGGGCGTCATCTTTTCCGTCTGCCTGATTTATTCCTTCATCCGCTACATCACGTTGGGGCCGGAGGATATGTCTCAACTGCCGTTGTACGTGATGAATAAGGCGCTGTCTTGGGCGGGGCTGGCCACGATCGGCCTGTCGCGCCTGCTCGGTCATGCGGCGGCGCGAAAGCAGGCCGGCCTGATCGGGGCGTTGATGATCGGCCTGCACGTGGTGATGTCGATGCTCGTCCTGAAGCCGGAGTATCTTGGTAAATTTTTCGACTCAATGAACAGGAAAATGACCGGGGCCGGCGAGGCGTCGATGTTGGCCGGGGTGTTGGGGCTGGGTTTTCTTGCGTGGCTGCTTTGGGCGACGGCGGAGCAGGCCAACGGGTCTTCCGATTCAAACGGCAATGTGAGCCTGTTGCCGTGGGTGGGACGTGCGGTGTTGATTTGCGGCGCGGTGCACGTGGCCCTGATGGGGTGGGATATTTGGTTCGCCCCGGAAAAGTGGGAAAACTACGGTCATCTCCCACCGATCACGCTGCTGTCGTTTGTCACGGCAGTGGTGTTCCTTTTTCTTCGTCGCCGCCGGGCGTGATTCATCCGCGTGGGTGGAACTCTTGATGCACTTTTTTCAACCGTTGCCCGGCCACGTGCGTGTAAACCTCGGTGGTGGAAATGTTGGAGTGGCCGAGCAGTTCCTGAATCACCCGCAGGTCGGCGCCGTGCTCGAGCAGGTGCGTGGCAAAGCTGTGCCGCAGCATATGCGGCGTGATGTTGCGAATAATCCCTGCGGCGATGAAGCGTTTCTTGAGGCGTGTCCACAACGTCACCGCGGCGAAAGCCGTGCCGCGCGAGGTCAGGAACACATTGCCGGGTGACTTGTCCCGGACGAGCTTCGGCCGACCGGCGGTGAGGTAGCGCCCGATCGCCTCGACGGCGCGGCGGCCCACCGGCACGACCCGTTCTTTGTTGCCCTTGCCGATCACCTGAATGAACCCGGCGTCGAGCCGGAGTTGTTCCATTCGCAGGCCGCGCAATTCAGCCAGCCGCAGTCCGGAGGCGTAACAGAGTTCGAGCATCGCGTGGTCGCAGAGGGTCGCGGGCGTGATCGGCTCGATCGGCCGCAGCAGTTGCTCAATCTCCGAGTGCGTCAACGCCTTGGGCAGACGTTTCCAGCGGCGGGGCAGGCTGAGGTTTTCTGCGTGGTTCGTGCGGAGAAATTCCTCCTGCACACAAAAACGGAAGAACGCCTTCAACGCGGCGATCTCGAGGTATAGGCTGGCTGTGCTGAGTTTGGCCGATTCGCTGCGAGGACGCCCCCGTTTTTTCGGCTCGTCCTCAGGTTCGGGATTGTTGTCCTCGCGCTGATGCTGCAGGTAGCCAAGCAGATGGGTGAGCGTGACCTCGTTCCAGCGCTCGATCGACTTGCCCTTGGCCCAGTCGGCAAACCGGTTGAGAATATTGCAGTAGGCTTTCTGGGTGTGCTCGGACTGCCCCCTCTCGTGGCGGAGGTACTGCCCGAAATCTTCAATCAAAGCCTGCATCTCGCGGCGGCGATGCTAGGACGGTTTTGGCTTTGCGGTCAACGAGCTGGAACGTATCGTTCGCGGACGTTGCTGAGCCGAATTTTCATTTTAATTGCTGCCATCGCGCTGGGTGTGCCGTTGGCCGAGGCGTGTCGTTACTCGGTGCGGGATGTCGGTTTTGCGGATCTGGGCAATGAGCGATACACGCTCCGTTGTTACGTCGAAGACCCCGAAACGCCGGATGCGGCCGGTGCGCTTGGCCAGGCGGCACGGACGTTGTTGGGGGATTCCAACGTGATTTTTGAGGTGGCCAAGCGCGAGCCGGGCCGCGAGGGGCTGGTGCTGGTTTCGCCGGATGGCAAACGGTCGCACTCCATCGCTTGGCCAAGCGCAGAGGCCGGAGCCAGCGAACCGGAGTGGGATGTGGCCCAGTCCATCATCGCCTCGCCAACGCGCGATGCTCTGTTGGGAAAACTCATTCCCGCCTACGCGGTGGTGCTGCTGGTGGACGGCACGGACGCCGCGCAAACCAAGCGCGCCCACACCGCCGCAGTCGAGGCCATCGCGGCGATTACCAAGCTGATGCCGGAGATGCCCAAGCCGGTGGAGCATCCACCGGTGGTGGTGCGCCTGCCGGTTGACCGCATGGCGGAGGAGACCATTTTGCTGTGGAGCCTAGGTTTGGACACGAGCCCGACGCCGGAGCCGCAGGCGGTGGTGGTGATGGGGCGCGGCCGCCGCGTGGGCGAGTCGATGCGTGGCGGGTTGATCACCCGGACGGCGCTGCAGGAGGCGATGGCGGTGGTGGGACAGGATTGCGAGTGCGGCCTCGACCGTGTGTGGATGCAGGGCGAACGATTTCCGCTCGCGTGGGGTCGCGCGGAAAAACAGGCCGCCTTCGCCGAGCTGGGTTTTGATCCCGACAACCCGAAGGTGAAAGCCGAGATTAGTCGCATCATTGCGCGCGGCCCGAACTCCCGGCCAAGCGGCAAGCCGCAGTCGGCCTCGGATAACTTTGACCAACTCGCGTTGGGTTACAGCGAGGAGATCATCGGCATCGAGGAACCGATGGAAGAGATCGCGATGGTCACGACCGAACCGCCGACCGTGACCCCGCAGCCCACGCCCACGCCGGAGCCGGCTGCAGCGAAAACCGAGCCTGCTGTCGAGGAGCCGACTGGCTCGAACCCGCTCGCGTGGACGGTGGCGTTGATCGCCGTGGTGGCGCTTGGCGGTGGTGGGATCGTCCTGTTGCGGAGGGGAAGCTGAGTGTCGCCCTGGTCACAAATCATCCGTGAGATCGCCTTCCGCAAATGGAATGCGCTGCTGATGTTCACCGGCCTGGCGGCTGTGGCGGCGACGATCAGCATGGGCAAGTTGATCGCCGAGGCGGATGAACGCGAAACGCGACGAGTCACCCGCGACATGGGATTCAACCTCCGCATCATCCCGGCGGAGACCGATCTCGGGCAGTTTTATCGTGACGGTTATTCGAGGCGGATGATGGATGCCTCGTTGCTTGACCGACTCGCGACCAGTCTGACCAACAACGTGGAGTTCAACCATCTCGTCGGCACACTGCGGCATGAGTACACGATCAACGGCGAGACGATGATGCTCGTCGGTCTCTCGGAAACCTACGTCGCGCCCGGGCAGGGCAAGAAGCCGATGGGATTCAAAATCAAGCCCGGCACGGTTCATATCGGCTCCGAGATCGCGCGCGCGTTGAAGAAAAAGAAGGGGGACAAATTCCACGTCGGCACTGCTTCTTACGAGATCGTCAACGACGCAATCGAGACCGGCACGCAGGACGACATCACGGTGTTCATGCGACTGGAGGACGCGCAGGCGACGATGCAACTGGCGGGGAAGATCAACGAGATCGAGGCGATCGATTGCCTTTGTCTCACAGCGGATCAGGATCCGTTGTCGATCCTGCGCAAGACAATCGGCGAGATTTTGCCCGGGGTACAGGTGGTGCAAAAACGGGTGCAGGCTGATGCCCGGGCCAAGCAGCGCCAGACCCGCGAGCGGGTAAACCAATTCGTCCTGCCAACAGTGCTTTTAATCGGGGCGCTCTGGGTGGCGGTGCTGTTCGTCATCAACGTCCGCGATCGGCGGCAGGAGATCGGCGTGCTCCGGGCGATCGGCAAGCGCGGCGGCCAGATCGCTGGCCTGTTTCTTGGCAAGGCGATCCTGCTTGGCCTGGCGGCATCGGTGGCCGGAGCACTGCTCGGCACATGGCTTGGGCTGCAGTTTGGGCCGGAGCTGTTTCCGGTGACGAAGAACGCCATCAAGCCAAACTGGAACCTTGTCAGCCAGTTGGCGGTGGCCATGCCGGTGTTTGCCGCGCTGGTCGCCTTCATCCCCACCACACTTGCGGTGTCGCAGGACCCGGCGGCGTCGCTCAGGGAGGATTGACCATGATTCACTGCAGCGAACTAACCAAGAAATTCCGCCGCAACGGCTCCGAGGTCGTAAGCCTTGACCGCGTGTCGCTGGAGATCGGGGCCGGTGAATTCGTGGTCGTGCGCGGGCCAAGCGGCTCCGGTAAAACCACGCTGCTCCTGTCGATCGGTGGCATGCAACAGCCAAGCGCCGGCACCGTGACGCTTGACGGCGAGAATCTATACGCGATGTCCTCCACCGAGCGGGCCCGTGCCCGGGCGGACAAGGTGGGCTTTGTTTTTCAAATGTTTCACCTCGTGCCGTATCTGAGCCTGCTGGAAAATATTTTGCTGGCCTCTCCCGCTTGGCCAAGCGCGGAGGCACGCACCCGGGCGAACGAGTTGCTCGAGCAGTTCGGCTTGGCCAAGCGCGCCACGCATCGGCCGGATGAACTGAGCGCGGGGGAACGCCAGCGTTTGGCAGTGGCTCGGGCGATGTTGAACCGTCCCGGCGTGCTGCTGGCCGACGAGCCGACCGGCAACCTCGACCCGGAAAACGCGGCCAGCGTCATTGGTCATTTCACGGAATTCCACAAGGCGGGCGGGACGGTCGTGCTGGTGACACACGGCACCGCGGCCGACTCCGTCGCCAGCCGCGTGATTCGACTCGAGCAAGGCCGGTTGGCCGGGGACTGAATGGTTGTTCGCGGGAATCCCGGTTGGTAGTTTCCCCGCATGGACACGGCGATGGCAGCCCTGATCGGCCTGGCGCTCAGCGCGACCTGCGGGTTTCGCGTCTTCGTGCCGTTGCTGGCGGTCTGCATCGCCACCCGTGCCGAGAAGACGGAGGGCGAAACCTACGTGCAACTGGCTGAAAATTTTAGCTGGCTCGCGAGTGACCCGGCGTTCGTTGTTTTTCTTGTGGCTGCGATTTTTGAAATCGCCGGCTACTACCTCCCGATCATCGACAACTTTCTCGACACGCTCGCCACTCCGGCGGCGGTGGTGGCCGGCACACTTATCACGGCTGCGTTCCTTGTCGACATGGAGCCGTGGCTGCAGTGGGTGCTGGGCGTGGTCGCCGGGGGTGGTACGGCCGGGGCTGTGCAGGCGACCACGGTTGTGGCCCGGGCGGCGTCCACCGTCACCACCGGCGGGCTGGGCAATCCGGTGGTGGCCACGGTCGAGACCGGCTACTCGTTTTTGGGATCGCTGCTCGCGGTGGTGATCGCGCCCCTCGCGCTGGCTGTCTCGGTGCTGTTGATTTGTGCCGGGGTGTTTATCTGGATTCGCCGCCGAAGACGGGCCGCCACGGAGACACGAAGATGACACGGTCATTCATAATAACCGCTTTTGTCGTGATGACCCTCGCCGTCGCCGGGAAGGCTGGGGCGGCGGAAGGGCATTGGGCGTTTCAGCCGGTGAAGCGGCCTGCCGTGCCGGTCATCGACTCCGCCTGGCCAAGCAGTGACATCGACCGTTTTGTGTTGGCTAAGCTGCGCGAAAATAAAATGCAGCCGGCAAAGCGGGCGGATCTGCGTACGTTGATCCGCCGATTGTCATTCGGCCTCGCCGGCCTGCCGCCATCGCCGGGGGAGGTTGAAGCGTTCGTCAACAGCACCTCGCCCGATGCCTACCGCGAATTGGCCGATCGGCTGCTTGCCTCGCCTCGTTTTGGCGAGCGCTGGGCGCGGCACTGGCTGGATGTGGCCCGCTACGCCGACACCAAGGGCTATCTCGCCGGCAATCAGGCGCGGCTGTTCACCCACTCTTACACCTATCGGGATTACGTCATCAACGCCTTCAACAACGACCTGCCGTTTGACCGTTTTTTGATCGAGCAACTGGCGGCCGACCGGCTTGAGCTGGGCGAAGACAAACGACCACTGGCGGCGATGGGGTTCCTCACGCTGGGTCGTCGTTTTTTGAACAACCCGCACGACATCATCGACGACCGCATCGACGTGGTGACCCGCGGCATGATGGGGTTGACCGTCAGTTGTGCGCGGTGCCACGACCACAAATACGACCCGGTGCCCACCGCGGACTACTACTCGCTGTATGGCGTGTTCGCCAGCAGCCACGAGCCGAAGGATAAACCTTTCATCAGTGACTCGATCGATCCCGTTCAGCGTGCGTCGTTTGAAAAGGAGCGCAAACGCCGCGAGGACAGCCTGAAGAATTACGAAAAGGAACAGTACGCGCGCATCCGCAAACAGGTGAAACAGCAAACCGGCGACTACATCTGGGCGGCGCATCGAGCGGCCGGTGTCGAGGCAGGCAAGATCGACGAACTCGCACGCAAATCCAAGCTCGACCCGGATGTGACCCGGCGCTGGATGAGCCACTTGGCCAAGCACCGCGAGTCGGCCGACCCGGTGTTCGCCGTCTGGTTCGCCCTGGCCAAGCTGGATGAAAAATCGTTCGCCACAGAGGCCAAGCGCGTACTTGCGGAGGAGCGCCTGGCCAAGGCATCCGAGGCGGTGCGGCAGACGCTTGGCCAGGCCGAGACGCTTGAGGCTGCGGCCAAGGCGCTTGGCAAACTTTGTTTTGAGGCTGACGAAAAACAGCCAATGCTGCGGGAGGTGGTCTACTCCGACGCGTCACCGGCCAAGCTTTCCGACGGGGATGTGTGGCGAATCATGGAGGTCGCCGGCAAGGAGGGCATCCGCTCGCGCCGCCGCCGGTTTGACGAGGTCGAGGGCGAGCATCCAGGCGCGCCCAACCGCGCGATGGTGCTGCTCGACAATTCGTCCCCCGGCGATGCCCATGTTTTCCTTCGTGGCAATCCCGGATCGCGCGGGGCGAAGGTGCCGCGTCGTTTTTTACAGGTGCTCTCCCGTGGCGAACGCAAGCCGTTTGCCGATGGCAGCGGTCGGTTGGAGATGGCACGGGCCATCGCTTCGCCGGACAATCCGCTGACCGCACGAGTCATGGTCAACCGGATTTGGCTGCAATTGTTCGGACAGGGGTTGGTGAAAACACCGAGCGACTTCGGCGTCCGTGCCGAGCTGCCGTCACACCCGAAACTACTCGATCACTTGGCTGCGGAATTTGTCGCGAATGGCTGGTCTATGAAGCAGCTCATCCGCTCCATTGTGCTGTCGACCACCTACCAACAGGGCGAGACCGCTTACGCGGAGTACGCCGAGCGAGATCCGTCAAACCGGTTGCTGTGGCACATGAACCGTCGCCGACTCGACCTTGAGTCGATGCGCGACTCCGTGCTGGCGGTTGCCGGAAACTTGGACCTGAAGCAGAGCGGTCGCTCGGAAAAAATCGAGAACAAATCCAACGCCAACCGCCGGACGATCTACGGCTTTATCGACCGCCAAAACCTGCCGAGCCTGTTTCGGACATTTGACTTCGCCGGGCCGGACACGACCTGCGGCCGCCGCTTCACCACGACGATTCCGCAGCAGCCTTTGTATCTGCTGAACAGCCCGTTCATCGAGGCGCAGGCCAAGCGGCTGGTGGAGTCGGTGCAGGCGCTAAAGGGGGAGGAACGAATCCGGGCGATGTTCCGCCAGACTTATCAGCGCGATCCGAAGGATTGGGAGCTGGATTCAGCGGAACTTTTCATCGACCAATTCGTCCCGTATGCGGCCGCCTGGGATCGCCTCGCCCAGGCGTTGCTGGTCTCCAACGAAATGATGTTCATCGACTGATCGACCATGAAGAAAGTGGCGCGCACTGAGATTCCGCGAAAGGCAATCTACCGGTTGTCGGTCTACTCGCGTTGCCTGCATCGACTGGAAAACAACGGTATCCACACCGTCTCAAGTGAGGTTTTGGCCAAGGCCGCCGGGGTGAAATCGACGCAACTGCGGAAGGATCTGACCTACTTCGGCCAGTTCGGCACGCGCGGCCTGGGCTACGATGTGAAGCAGTTGATCGAGATGATCTCGGAGTTACTCGGGACAAAGAGCCTGCAGCCGGTGGTCATCGTCGGCGTGGGCAACCTTGGGCGCGCGCTGTTGAGCTATCGCGGCTTTGAGCGAGAGGGGTTTGAGATTGTCGGAGCGTTTGACGCGAAGCCAGGCCAATACCTGACCGCAGAGACACCGATGGAGGTGCAGCCGATGAACGAATTGGAGGACGTCATCAACAAGCATGTCGTCAAGATGGCAGTGCTCTGTGTGCCGCCGACCGCCGCGCAGGAGGTGGCCAACCAGTTGATCAGGCTGGGCGTGGTGGCACTTTTAAACTTCGCGCCCATCGTGCTTTCCGTCCCGGACGAGATCACCGTGAACAACGTAAACCTCGCGATGGAACTGGAAAACCTGAGCTACTTCATCAACGAGTAGCGCTTGGCCAAGCGCTTGGCTAGGGGGACGAGCCTGCGAGTCCGTAATGTGACTTAACCGAACGGCTCAGTTTTCGTCCGCTTTTTTCTCCTGCGGTTTGGGGACGCGGAGGTTGATGTGCAGGTCGCGCAGCTGCTTGGCCTCGGCGGAGCCGGGGGAGTCGCTCATTAGGTCGGTGCCTTTGGCGGTCTTCGGGAAGGCGATCACTTCGCGGATGCTCTCGGAGTTGCAAAGCATGGCGATGAGCCGGTCGAAGCCAAGCGCGATACCGCCGTGCGGTGGGGCGCCGTAGCGGAACGCCTCGAGCATGTAGCCGAATCGTTCCTGCGCCACGTCGGGCGGAATCTGTAGTACCTCCTCGAAGATGGTCTTCTGCACGTCGCGGTTGTGAATACGAATGGAGCCGCCGCCGAGTTCGACGCCGTTGACGACGATGTCGTAGTGCTGGCCTCGGACGGCCTTCGGGTCGCTGGTAAGTTTAGTGACGTCCTCCGCGACAGGTGAGGTGAACGGGTGATGGCCGGAGTACCAGCGGTTCATCTCCTTGTCGAACATCAGTAACGGAAAGTCGACCACCCAGAGGAAATTGAACTGGTCGGTCGGGATGGTCATCTTGCCTATCTCGGAAAGTTTTTCGGCGCAGTAGAGGCGGATTTTGCCGAGGATTTCGCAGGCGTTGAGCCATTCGTCGGCGGCGAACAGGATGAGATCGCCCTCCTCGATGCCCATTTTTTCCTGCAGGGAAGCCTTCTCGGCATCACTGAAAAATTTGACGATCGGCGATTTCCACTCGCCGTTTTCGACCTTGATGTAGGCCAGACCCTTGGCACCGAAGCCCTTGGCATAGTCGGTCATGGTTTCCATCTGGCCCTGGGTGACACAGGCGAAGCCCTTGGCGTTGATCACCTTGACCACGCCGCCCTTGGACACCACGCCGCTGAAGACCTTGAATTCGCTCGAGGCAAAGTCGTCGGTCATGTCGACGATCTCCATGTCGAACCGCGTGTCCGGCTTGTCGATGCCCCAGCGGTTCATCACTTCCTCGAACGGGATGCGCGGGAACGGGGTCGGGACGTCGATGTCGAGCGCGGTTTTCCAGACGCGCTTCAGCAGGCCCTCGATCAGGTTGTAAATATCCTCCCGCTCGATGAACGACATCTCAATGTCGACCTGTGTGAATTCAGGCTGGCGATCGGCCCGCAAATCCTCGTCGCGATAACAGCGGGCGAGCTGAAAGTATTTGTCCACCCCGGCGCACATGAGGATCTGCTTGTACTGCTGCGGCGACTGGGGCAGGGCGTAAAACTGGCCGGCGTGGATTCGGCTGGGGACGAGGAATTCCCGCGCGCCCTCCGGCGTGCTCTTGAACAGGGTCGGCGTCTCGATTTCGAGGAAGCCCTGTTCCTCCATGAACACCCGCGTGGCGGTGGCGACCCTGCTACGCAGACGCATGTTGTGGATCATCTCCGGTCGACGCAGATCGAGGTAGCGATGCTTGAGGCGCAACTCCTCGTTCACCTTGGCCGCGACCTCGGGGTCGTCGATGGTGAACGGCAGCACGTCGGCGTGGTTGAGCACTTCCAGTTTGTCGGCCAACACCTCGACCAGGCCTGTGTCGATCTTTTCGTTCTTTGTGCCGTTCGGGCGTACGCGCACCTTGCCGGTGACGCTGATGACGCTCTCGCTGTGGAGCCGGGAGGCAGTCTCGAACAGATCGGCCGGGAGATCGCTGGGATCAAATACCGCCTGCGTGCGGCCTTCGCGATCGCGGACGTCGATGAACACCACCCCGCCAAGGTCGCGGTTGGAGTGTACCCAGCCGTTGAGAGTGACGACTTGGCCGACGTGTTCTTCCCGTAATTCGTTGCAGTGATGCGTGCGCTTCATTCGCTGAAAAAATACCCTTTTTTCCAAAAGGGCGGCGGATGTTGCCGGGAAAAAGCCCGGTTTTCAAAGTTTATTTGTCGAAATTAGAGGTTCAGCAGCTCGCGCTGCCAGGGGAGAATCCGGTCCCGTTCCTCCCCGTCCTCGAGCGACAGCTTGACGAGCGTGGAACGGCTGGCGATGAGCGTAGGGTCGATCTTCAATTCCTCAGCCTGCTTGTCGCGCAACACTTTGAGTGATTCGTAGAAACGTTTTTCACGGGCATTGATTCGCCGACGAACAACCCGCGGTGTGTCGGGATACTCCTTTGCGTCCAGGTCCAGCGCCTCGCCGACGGCCTCCCGGAGCGAGTTGAAGCGGCGGTTGGACAGCTTGTGCGGCCATGTGGTTTTTTCGTCCCGCGAGATGACGGTTTCCGCTAGGGCCACCAGGTCCTCGTGGCGGACGATGAAGTAGGGTGGCTTGTTCGCCTCGACGGCTTCGCGTTCGCGCCAATGCCAAACCTCACGCAGGATGGCCAGGCTGCGCCGGTTGAGCTTGCTCGAGCCCTTCAGTCGCCAGGCCTGGTCGAGATCCAGTTCGCGGTCGGAGGCATGCTCCTGTATCAGGCGTTCGCAAATCTGCTCATGCCATGCCAGCCGGCCCTTGGCCTGCAGGTCGTCGCGCAGCCGATCCGCGAGGCTGCGCAAGTGGCGGCTGTCGTTCAGCGCGTAGTTCAACATCTTCTCGGTCAACGGCCGGCGCGTCCAATTGGCCTTTTGCGATCCCTTGTCGAGGGTAATGCCGAGCAGCTTGGAGAGCAGGTCGTTCAGGCCGAATGCCGTGAAGCCAAGCAGCCGCGCCGCCCACATCGTGTCGAAGATCGTTGTTGGCACGAACCGGGCCGCGGCGAACATCAACCGCAGGTCGTTGTCGGAGCCGTGCATGAGCAATTCCTTCCCCTTCAGCGCCTTGAACAGCGGCGCGACTTCCAGCGAGGCGAGGGGGTCGATCAGCACATCCGTGCCGGGGAGGCTGATCTGCAACAGGCACAATTTTTCCGGATACGAGTGCAGGCTGTCGGCTTCCGTGTCGAGGCCGATCCAGTCCGTTTTTCGTAATGCGGGTAAAAACTCCTTGAGCTGATCTTGGGTATCAATCAAGCGCCGGGATTGTGTCACCGGAAAACAGATTGCCAAGGCCAAATCGAATTGGGCACGGCTTGACGCCGGGATGGGAAACGTTTTTTCTTTGTCGCCCTGATGAAAGTCGACATGACGAATCTCCCCAGCCAATTCACAGGTATTGCGCTGAAAAACCCTGAAAAACCGGCTGTTTTCTGGGGCGAAACGACCTATTCCTTCGGCCAGGCGCACGGTTTGGCCAAGCGCTTGGCCAAGCGGCTCCGCGAGGAGCACGGACTCCAGCCCGGCGACCGCGTGGGGCTGTGGCTGAAGAACTGTCCCGAGTTCATTTTTTCCCTGTTCGGCATCTTGCTGGCCGAGGGCGTGGTGGTGTCAATTAACAGTTTCCTGACCCTGGACGAGGTCGGATTCATTCTGGGAGACTGCGAGGCCAAGGTGTTGATCAGCGAGGCCTCGATGGCCGAAGGCACGGCGAAGCTTCGCGAACGACTTCCGCAGCTCGACGTGATCGAGGTGGAGTCGCTTGGCCAAGCGGAACCGGAAGTGCCGAAAGATTATTTTGCGCTTGGCCAAGCGCCGGAGGATCTGGCGCTGATCATTTACACCTCCGGCACCACCGGCAAACCCAAGGGCGCGATGCTCAGTCACCAAAACCTGATGTGCAACGTGGCCGCAGTGATGGAGGCGGTGGACATCAGGCTGGATGATCGCATGGCTGTGCTGCTGCCGATGTTTCACAGCTTCACGATGACTGTGGGGCTGCTGCTGCCGATGACACAGGGAGTGTCCATTATCGCCATCAAGTCACTTCATCCACCGAAAAATATTATCGCCGAGATCATGCAAAATGAGGCGACCGTTATGCCCGCAATTCCGCAGCTTTACCGGGCGCTGGTAAACGTTGACCTGCCGGCCGACCTGCCGCTGCGCGTCTGCCTGAGCGGTGCGGCGCCGTTGCCGGTCGAGGTGCTGAATGCGTTCCGGGAGCGGGTCGGGATACCGTTGCTCGAGGGATACGGCCTGAGCGAGACGAGCCCTGTCGCCTGCACGAACCCGCTCCATGGCACACAGAAAGCCGGGTCCGTGGGTGTGCCGATACGCGGGGTGGAATTTCAAATCCGGAACGATGCAGGCGAAGTGCTGCCGGTGGGTGAACCGGGCGAAATCTGCATCAAGGGCCACAACATCATGATGGGCTACTGGAACAACCCGGAAGCCACCGAGGCTTCGATCAAGGACGGATGGCTGCTGACCGGCGACATCGGCCGGCTCGACGAGGACGGGTACATTTACATCACCGACCGGAAGAAAGACATGCTGCTCGTCAACGGCATTAACGTCTACCCGAGGGAAGTGGAGGAGGTGATCTACCAGTTCGACGGCATCAAGGAAGCCGCCGTCGTCGGGGTGAGCGACCCGCGCAAGGGCGAAATGGTCGTGGCCTGCGTGGCCCCGGTTGAGGGAAGAGAACTCGACGAAACCGCGCTGTTGGCCTTTCTAAAAACCAAGCTGGCCGCCTACAAACTTCCCCGAAAAGTAATGAAAATGGAGGCGCTCCCCCGCAACGCCACCGGCAAAATACTAAAAACCAACCTTCGAGAAATCGCCGCAGAGAGGCTCCCGCACTAGGCTGAACTGCTCGTGGATTGCGCTTGGCCAAGCGCTTGGTTTTCTGTGGGGTTTTGTTCCTTTTCCAGTGCCTCGAATTTTCTTGCGACGATTTTGACGCAGTAAAACCAGAGGGCAACAATGATGCAGGTGAACCCTCCGAGCAATTGCAGGCTAAGCAGGCTGGTCTCGAGATGCCCGGCCTCGTTTTGTTTGTTCAGAAACATCGGGACCAGAAACGCAATCAACAGGGCGGCGACTTTGCCGGCGCGCTGGACGAATACCTCGACGAATGCCCGTGCCACGTATTTCTCCTGGCGCGACAGCGGATTGTAGAGCGTCTCGCGGCCGGTCTGGTTGACGGAGTAGGCGAAAGTGCTGTCGGCGATTTTCAGCAGGCTGCCGGCGATGAGGATCGGGGCGATGATGAAGAAGAGTGAGCTCAGTGCTATCGAGAGTGGCAGTATGAGCAGTAACCAGTGGATGCGGTAATTGGGGAACTTGGCGGCAAAGATGCTGAACCCAAGCTGGATGACGAGGGCGGCAATGTTCCCGATGGCGTAGACGGTGCCGAAGTGGCTGCCAAGGTTGCCCTTGTCCACGAACCGCTCGGTCATTGCGGTGAACTGAAAGTCAAGCACCTCAGAGGTGATCTCGTAAAATCCAACAATACCGGCGATGGCGATGAGGTACCGGGACTTGAATACCAGCGACAGACCTTCGATGGCGGCGTTGAATTTTTTCTTAGGCACCTCATCCGGTGCGGGATCGGGCTCGTTGTGCGGAATGGTCTTGGCCATCCATCCGGCGAGCGCAGCCAGTATGCAGATGACAATCCCGATGCCGATGATCAAGTGCAGCCATTGTTGATTGGTCATCTCCGTGATCCATCCACGAAAATAGGTGCTACCAATCGCACCACCCGAAACCGCGCCCAGTACGATGAAACCGTAGAGTCGCTTGGCGTTCTTGAGGTCCACGGTGTCGTGCAGGAAGGAGAAAAAAGCGGCCAGCATCAGGCTGATGTACAGGTCGCCGAACCAGTAAAACAGCCAGACGGTCAGTTCGCTGGGATTGTTTATCTGCACGGCGAAGTAGACGGTCATGGCGATGACCAAGCCCATGCAGGTGTAGGTGAGCACCTGGCGCTTGGCCAAGCGCGTGACCAGCGTGAGGAATAGAACGATCAGGAACGCGATGATCAGGTTCATGCCCTTGGCCAAGAGCTCGGCGCTGCTGCCGAGCATTTCTATCGAGCTCAACTGAAGAATAAACCCAGGGGCGACCTTACCCAGAAGCAAATCTAAAAAATTTAGAAGTGACTCCGGCAGTTTGAAAGTTGATTCGCCGTCGTACTGCCCGATGAAGAGGCTCTTTTTCAACGGCTTAAGAATCCAGAAAATCGTCAGCACGAGGTTGATGTATAGGAACATCACCGCCGTGAAGACGATCTTTTTGCCGGTTGAAAAATGGGCGTTGGGCACGACGAAAATCGGGTGGTGACGTCGAGCCGGCTAAAGGTTGACCTGAAATTCCAGTGAGTCGCCGCCCTCCACGCTGAGCTTGAAGCGTTTGTCCTCCTCAGAGACGAGGTCGAGTTGGATCGTGGAGCCTTCCTCGAGCGGCGCCTTCTCGATCTGGTAGTTCGTCACGCCAAGCGAGAGGATGCCATTGATCATCCGCAGGGTGGGGCGGGCGCCAAAGGTGAGGCTGCGGCTTTCGCGGGCGATCAAGCCGTGAATGTTATCGTCGACGTTGAGGTTCCAGTTGTAGGTTTCCTTCATGCCACTGGCCTTTAGACCAATGTGCAGCTTGGCCATGTCGACGTATTCAGGGTCGGTGAACGGTCGGAACATGGCAATCTCGTCGAAGCGATTCAGGAAGCTGGGCCGGAAACGATCGAGCAACGCCAACTCGAACAACTCGCGGACGTTGTCCTTGTCGCGGTTTTTCACGATGACGTCGTAGCCGGCGTTGGTGGTCATTACGACATAGCAGCCGCGGGCGTACATCGGTTTTTGATTGCGATCGTAAAAAATGCCCTCGTCGAGCAGGAAGTACAGTCGGTCGAGCACCTGCACATTTGCCTTGTCGATCTCCTCAAACACATACACCGCATGCGGATTGATGGTGAGATTGTCGGTCATCACGTCGAGGAACCGATCCATGCTGACCGAGCTGCGGTAGGTGGTCATGTCCATCGTGATGAGCTTGAGACCAAGATTCTTGGCGAGTAGCTTGGACAGGTAGGTTTTGCCGGTGCCGGTCGGCCCGGCGAACATGATGCTGGCCACCGGTTTTTCGTCGGTACGACCACCGCCGTAGCCGATCCGCGCGAGGCGCACGACCCCGTCGACGGCCTCGGTTTGACCGATAAACCGTGAGCGGATATTCCCCGGCAAATCCTTCAGTACACTAAAATCCTTGGCGATAATCCAGTCCGGCACCTGTGCGGCCTTCATCGAGGCGGCCTTGAGCGTGGCCTTGTCCATGACAAACTGGCCGTTCTCAGCGATGGCATCCTCCATCATCGTGAGCAGCTCCTTGAACACTGCGAGGGAACGCTGCGGTTCCGGCTTGTTCGGTTGATAGTAGCCGATGATCCCCTTGATGTAGTTGACGTGCGGCTCGGTCAGCTTCAACTGGGGTAGGTAGGCCTTGGCGTAGTTGAGCAGGATACCGTTGATGTCTTCGCTGCTGTACTCCGGCAAAAACACCGTGTCGCCAAACGAGTTGATCACGTAATTGTTGTCGGCACGGACTCGCGAGTAGTTGTAATAATCGATGAATGCGATGCTTCGCATTTTGCCGCCCTGAATGTTTGGCGAGAACAACGTCTCCACGCCGGTGGAGGAGCGGTTGGACGCCCCGAGCCCGATCATTGAGTTGAGGTTGGAGACGTACATGATTATGTCTTCACCGAGGGCCGGCTTACCGATATTTTTCTGCCAATACTCCTGCACCTGCCCGAGCAGCGTGTGGCCCTCGACAATCTTCGGCAGGTCGATTTCGAGGTGGGCGAACTTGGAAAACTGGGGGTCACCACTCACGGCGAGGCTGGCAAGGAAGTATCGGTAGGCGGACGAGGCATCGCCGACGATGAGCACCGACTTGTTGCCGTGATCGGCCGTAACCGTGTCACGGATGCGCTTGGTCAATTCCGGCAGAATCTCCAGCCCCTGCATTACCTTGGCCGGTTCCTCCCACTCGGGACTGACTTCGTATTTACCGGCTGGGTCGTGCAGAATGAAGCAGGACTTGGCGAGGGTTCTCAGGTTCGGCGCGGCGATCGCTTGGTTTGCGAAAACGACCAGCAACGCCACCAAGGCAACCCACGGTCGAGTGTGGTTCGAAAAAAACAGTCTCATTGAATTTGAATGCTTAGTTGGACGGAGAAACCATCCCCCCAGCCAAAAGGGCGGTTGGGCAAACTGGCACGATTCAAGGGGTTGTCAAAAGAAAATGAACCCGTATTGGCCCTTGGCCAAGTGCTTGGCCGAGGAGTGCATTTGGCTAATAGGGATTCGTCACGAACTCCCCGGCTGGTGCGTGGGTGCGCTCGCGCAGGGCAGTGGATAATTCCTGATGATTCTCATCCATTCGCTTGGCCAAGCGTGCGAGTTGGCCATCAACGCGTTGGCGTTCGAATTCTAGTGCTTTTTGGTGGCTCTCGATCGTCTCCTCGATGGTCTTTCGGGTGGCCCGCTCGCGGGTCAACTCGGCAGTCAACATCTGGCTATTTTGCCGTTCCTCGGCCAATTCGTCCTGAATTACCCGGTGGCTACTCTCAAGAATGTCGGCTCGATCACCGGTCTTGGCCAGATTTAGCTCGGTTTTGTTCAATTTTTCCTCGGCGGTTTCCGCTCGGAAAAGGAGATTTTGAAAGTACTCCCTGTCTGTATCGTTAAAGATATTCTTACGTCGGGCGTATTTGAAGCAAAACCACCCTCCGGCAAAGCCAAGCCCCACGCCTGCCACCGTAATTAACACTATTAAACCTGTACCTAAAGCCAGCATCACGCTGGTGCTCAGAGCAAAAATCGTGCTCAGGACCTCAACTTGCACGTGTTTTTCTTCGGTTTGGATTGCGCGAAACCGCTCAAACCCCTACAAAACCCGCCATCGATGTTATGAACGGGAAGATTCACAAAGCGTCCATATTGCTGCTTTTCGGCGGGTTGATACTGGGTCAGGCGGCAGATTGGCCCACGTACCAACACGATTATTCACGGAGCGGTGTCGCAGGCGAATCTCTCCTTACGCCGTTTTCCGATGGCTGGGTGCATCGATCCAAGCATGAACCGCGGCCTGCCTGGCGTGGTGAGGCCAAGTGGGATGGCTACAATAAGGTTTACGACATGAAATCTCGGCAGGTATTTGATTACGCCTTCCACACCGTGATCGTCGATGGCCGGCTCTATTTTGGTTCGTCCGCGGATGACAAGGTTTACTGCCTCGATGCCGCGACCGGCAAACAGCAGTGGGTATTTTTTACCGAGGGCCCGATCCGCTTGGCCCCGACGGTTGTCAAGGGGCGCCTCTATGTGGGTTCCGATGACGGCCACGCCTATTGCCTCGACGCCGTCACCGGAAAGTTGATCTGGCAAACCCAGGTCGGCCCGAAAGATTATCGTATCCCCGGAAACGGCCGAATCATTTCCCGCTGGCCGTTGCGCACTGGCATCGTGGTGGTCGGAAAAAATGCCTATTGCGCCGCCGGGATGTTTCCGAGCGAGGGCGTGTTCATAACGGCGATCGACACCGAGACCGGCAAGGTCAAGTGGCAGCAAAAACAGGGCGACCTCCCGGCACAGGGATATCTGTTGGCTTCGCAGACCCGACTTTATGTTCCGGCTGGCCGAAACAATCCGGTGGTGCTGAATCGTGCCGACGGCAAGCGCATTCGCGTGGTCAGCGGGCAGGGCGGGACGTACGCGTTGCTGACCGGAGACAGCCTGGTCTTTGGCCCGGGCAAAACCGGCACGCTTGGCTTCGTGGAATCAAACCGGGGAGACCAACTGGCCTCGTTCAAGGGCAACCACATGATCGTCACGCCGGAGATGTCATACCTTCAAAGTGACACGCACCTGAGTGCGCTCGACCGGCAGCGTTACCTGCAACTGGCACGTGAACGGCGCACATTGCAGTCACGCCAAAAAGCGACATCAGAGGAGTTGAAAAAAACGAAGTCCACCTCCGTTGACCAGCGAAAGTTGCTCCAAAAGCAATTGACCGAGCTTGGTCAGTCGATCGACAAGGCGACGACCGAGATGGGCGAGTGTTTTCCGTGGCAGGTTCGTTGCGACCAGCCGCTGAGCATGGTGCTGGCGGGGCAGACGCTGCTCACCGGTGGGCACAACTCGATCGCCGCCTACGATGCGCGGACTGGCAAACAACTCTGGAGAGGCAAGGCGGAGGGGGATGTGTTTGGACTGGCTGTCTCGGGAGGGCGGCTGTTTGCCAGCACCAACCGGGGCGTCATCCACTGCCTCGAGGCCAGGCGCCTAGGCGAGTGATTTAACATGAAACAGGTAATGAAGAGCCGACTGGCAATTTTCATCGCCGGGGTTGTTTTTACCTCGACTGTAGTCGCGCAGGAGTGGACGCGTTTTCGTGGGCCGAACGGAACCGGTGTCAGCCCGGCCAAGGGCATCCCGTCGGAGTTCAAGCTGGCCGATGCCGACTGGCGCGTGGCGCTCAAGGGGGAGGGGCACTCGTCGCCGGTGCTTTGGGGCGAGCGTATTTTTGTTACTGGTTACGATTCAAATAGCGGCGCCACGCATCTCCAGTGCCTTGAGGCGGGAGATGGCTCGGAGTTGTGGTCGGTGTCCCGTCCGCAGGCGAAGCATCGCACCCACCGTTACAACCATCTCGCCTCGGCCAGCCCGGCTACGGATGGCAAGTGCGTCGTGGTTGTAACGTCCGAGTCGGAGGCGCATCACGTGAGCGCTTACAGTATTTTCGGCAAAAAACTTTGGGAGAAAAAATTCCCCACCATCATCAGCAACCATGGCGGCGGGATTTCGCCGATCCTGTACGACGACAAGGTTATCCTCGCCGGGGACGAGGATAACCAGAGTTTTCTCGCTGCCCTCGATACCAAGACCGGCGAGGTCGCGTGGAAGGTGGATCGTATCAATGCCAAGGCCGCCTTTTCCGCGCCGTGCGAGTTTACCGATCCCTCCGGGACAAAGGGGCTGATTTTCAACAGCATGGGCCACGGGATCAGTTTTGTGGATCCGAGCACCGGCAAGACGCTTTGGGAGCAGCGCGGGTTGTTTGACAAGCGGACGGTCAGTTCCAGCCTGGTGGCTGGTGGTTTGTTGATTGGCACCTGCGGCAGCGGCGGCGGCGGCAATTATCTTGTTGCGGTGAAGCCGGGCAGCACGGGGAAGGGCGGCAAGCCCAGTCTCGCCTACAAGCTGCGGCGTTCCATCCCCTACGTCCCCACAAGTCTGGCCAAGGACAATCTGCTTTTCCTTTGGAGCGACGCCGGCATCGTGACTTGTGCGGAGGCCAAGACCGGGAAGATTCACTGGCAGGAACGCGTCGAGGGCCGTTTTTTTGGTTCGCCGGTCTGGGCGGAGGGCCGCCTTTTTTGCATCTCGACTACGGGCAAGGTGGTGGTGATTGCTGCATCGAAGGAGTTCAGGCCAATCGCGGTCAATGACCTTGAGGAGGACTCCAACGCGACGCCGGCACTGGCGGGCGATAGGATTTATTTCCGGACGCTTGGCCACCTGAGCCGGTTCGGTAAAAAGTAAACCAAGCGCTCGGCCAAGTGAAAGGGCTCATCGGACTAATCGTCATCCTGCCGCTACTGGCGTTTGCCGTTTGGGTGCTTAGTAAAAGCGTAAAGCTCAATCGCGGGCGCGACTGGCCGAAGGGCTGGGTGGGTTTGTTTTGGATTTCCGCCTTGCTTGGCCTCGCGATGGGTGTCTGGTGCTGCGGGTTCGCTGAATGGGAGGCGATGCGTTTTCGGCGTCTGCCAATCCCGATTGAGTACCTCCACCCGGAGGATGGCTGGATTCCGCTTGAGTTTCCCGGCTACATCCGCTCGCTCGCGTTATTTGCAGACTTCGTCCTCGGGGTGATGATGGCGATGTTCCCGATCACGGTGGCCATGCGGTTGGCGGAATTCATGGATTTATCGCGACGCATCAAGGCCGCCAGAGCGGTGAATCAGGCCAGTCCAAGCTCGGATGCCACGCCCTGAAGCGCGGCGATGACCTCGCCGATGTGGGCGTTAAGCTCGGCCTCCATCAACTCCGCCCCCTGTACGATGTCCTCCCGCTTGACTGCGGCGGCGAAGCCCTTGGCCTTCATTTTTTTGCGGACACTTTTCGGGGTCATGCCGTCGAGTTTTTCCGGGCGAACATAGGCCACCGCGACGATGAACCCGCTTAATTCATCGACAGCAAACAGGGCTTTGCGGATGGGGCGGTCGAGCGGGTAGTCGGACTGATTCCACTCGGCGTGGGAGAGGATGGCCCCGACGATTTCTTCGTCGACATTGTGTTCGCGCAAAATCTTCGCCCCCTCCTGAGTGTGGGCGGGAATGTCCGGCCAGCGTTCGTAGTCGAAGTCGTGCAATAGGCCGGTAAGCCCCCATTGCTCCACGTTCTCACCGAGATTGTCCGCGTAATGCCGCATCGCCGCCTCGACGGCCAGCGCGTGTTTCAGCAGTGACTCCGATTTTATGTATTCGTTGAGCAACGTCCATGCCTCATCACGGTTCATGCACGTAGTGTCTTGTTAAACCGTCGGCAGCGCAAGCTCCGCTTGGCCAAGCGCTCAGGTCGGACGACAAGGAAGGCTGGGGTCATCCGTCCCTACCTCCCGCGCTTGGCCAACCGGGTAAAAGAAGAGGCCGGACACTTGGCCCGGCCTCATGTGTGTGTTCTCGTTTGGCTGTTGCCAGCCAAATTTATTTGCGCACGGCGCGTCCGAATTGCTGGGCCTGTTCCGGGCTCAGGTTGATCGGGCTCTCACCAGGGACGTCTGTCCACGGGCCGTTCACGGTCGGGGCGCTTTGCAGGGTTCCATCGAATGTTACAGTCACAGTACCATCAGCATTGCGTGAGATACTGATAGCTGGAGCTTCTTCATTATCAGCACCGGTGCTGCCCAACTCAAAGTGGCTCGCCACCTGTTCGGCGTTAAGAACAAGATTATACTGTGCGACTTCATCAATAGTTCCATTGAAGAAATATGAATCAGTTAATAGTGTTCCATCTGCAATTTCGTCGTGGAATATGGTGCCAGCGTTAATGCCACCAATTCCTGCATCATTTCCGTGCGAATAAAGTAAGCCGACCCCTCCTTCTTCATCAACCAGTTTGCCATTTACATAAAGAAGCAGTTTCCCGTTCAATCCTTCGCTGTCACCGTCAATTATGCCGACAACGTGATAGATTTTTCCAACTTCAACTTCCGACTTAACAAAAACCGGAACAGAATCCTCATAACCGAAGTGAGATTCTCCAGGGCCGCGTTCGTCGGTTGATCCACCCCATCTCAAGTCGAGGGGAGGTGCAGTCCATGTCGAAGAGTCAGAAGTAGTGCCTCCGCCTATATGGGAGTTGGCCATAAAGTAGAGGTCTGCTTTCTGAGGGGAGTCAGATGTGTCGGTAGCGTTAAGATAGAAACGCAATCCCTTCCACCCTCCACCCTGTTCCCAAATAACCATTTTTTTCTGATATGGAACATCTTCATCGGTTGCTTGGGGGAGGGCATTGGCCTTGAACCAGAATTCAAATGTCTTCTGCTTGAAGGTGCCGGTGTTCATCAGATTGTTATCTCCAATATTGATTCTCTGATCCTTTTGGGGATCAAAGTGAACAGCCCCATCATTTGATGCAGCTACCAGACTATCTACGTTCAAGGTTGGAAGCCCAGATTGGTTGGCGCTTACGTATGTGCCATTTCGGATGCCCATGTGGTCTTTGGCTACGTTGCCTTCTGTTTCAGCGAGTTTCCAGTAGATGACTGGGCCATCAGATACAATCTCCATGGCGTAGTCTATTGCGCTTTTGAAAGAGACGGAATCTTCGACTGCATTACCACGGGATGATGTGTCCTTAACACCTGAAATAGCCATGCTGTAGTCACCGGCATTTTGTTGAGAGGTAGCCAAGGTCACCGTTTGACCATCTTCACTGACTTCAGCGGAGGAAACCTCCAAACCTTCGATCTTGTAGTTTGCTGCATTGGCAGCAGTTGTGCCGTCGAGTGGCTCATTAAATGTAATAATGATCTGGTTTAAGGTACCTGCATAAGCCGTGATTGAGGTCACTTCAGGGGGATCCTTGTCTACAACTGTGGTTAGTGTTGCCTCGGCGGTGGAAACTGAGCCTCCTTTATTGGTCAACTCTGCCTTTACCTTGGCTCCATTGTTGGCTTCGGTGGCAACGATTGAGAAACTTGAAGAAGTAAGCACCGAGTCGGTATCCACTTCCTCCCCGTTAACAAGCCATTTTACATCAATCACAGGCATGCCTGAAATATCAACGCTGAAAGTGGCCACTGCATTTTCGGGAACGGTAGCGTCCTGTGGTTGTCCAGTGATTTCGATCTTTTCGGGCATACCAGCAAACCCATCCTCAAAATGAGCTAAGACTTGTTCTTCGGTTAGAGCTATATTGTAGAACGCGGCATCATCAATCACGCCAGTGAAGCCCTGGCCGCCGGTTCCTGGCTGGTCGCCTTCGTGGGTGACAGCGTTAGTCCAGAGATTGCCAAAAGCTGAATCATCAGCATGTGCCCACAACTGTGAAACTCCACTAACTTGACCAAACTGTTTGCCATTAAGATAACCAGTGAGGGTGCCCTCTGTTCCGCCTTCTGTGTCACCATTCATGACAAACGCTAAATGATAAGTCGCATTTTCTTTAATCGTTGTACTAACAGCCGTGATGCCTTCATCACCAACTTGATTTAGGGCTCCACCAAAAAATGTCTGAGCGCGGTTCCATGCCATCATGTATAATGTGGATTCGCCTTCTGCATTATCCCCCGAGCGTTGAATATATATATTTACACCGCGAGTGACGCCGCCTTGTTCCCATAAGACCTGCGATCCGTCTGTTGCAAGCGATTCTGCCTTAATCCAAAACTCCCAGGATTTTTTGGCTTTAGGCCAAGTGCCTCCAGTATTTAGTTCTGGACTATCTGGAACTCGAATAGCTTGATCCTTTGATCCATCCAGTCTGACTGCCGTACCTATGCCGTTTGGAAAAAGTGCCGGGGCACCAAGCTCTGCCCCATTAAACAATGTTGCATTACTTTGGCCAATTGAACTAGAGACTGTTTCTCCATTACTTTCATCGAACGGGAAGTAATAGAATGGCTTGTCAGCAAGTATATCAATTCTTCCTTTTGGAATATTGAATGAATAACTCCTTTCACGTTCTGTTCCACTGCTTTCTTTGTAAGATAGCTCTATGTCATGAGTGCCCGGGGGAAGGTAGTCCCCATGGTCATAAACAACAGAGAGACCACTGTCTGTACTAGAAACTGAAGCATCTAGGACTTCGCCATTAAGCTTTAATACTACAGACGATTTATCAATCGAAACATCTCCGTTTGTGATATCGAACTCGATCGTTTTTGATACGTCACCTGACGGATGTGCTCTACTAATGTATGGGGCAGATTTTCCAACATGATATGCTTTAATCGCGTTCGGGTCGTCGGAGTTCACGAGGATTTTCTTACCATTTGTGATGGAGAAAAACTCGATATTGGCTCCGCCGCCGGCTTCCCACCAGATGAGGCGCACTGGGTAAAGGCCATCCTCTGGAACGACAATGTTAAAAAGAGAGTCTGCTGCACCTCGGTTGCCGTTGAACTGGCCACCGACAATGCCCAATACATCCTTGGGATTCGGTCCGAAGGAGAGGCTGAAACCGTCGTCACTGTTGACACCGAACTGGTGGAATCCACGCTTGAGTTCCAGATGTGTGAGAATCTCCGCCACGATTCCATCACTACTGTCTCCCCAACCTGGAATTTGAGGGATCAGAGACTCATTACCAAAGCTGCCAGCTTGACCGCCTTCGTCCTGATTCCAGTTGATAACACCTTCAACTTCAACTGGGGCTATGGTCCAACCCTCCCAAGCGTCTGGGTCGGCTTCATTAAGATAGGGGCGGGGATTGTCGTTATCGTCAAGATCGTTTGGATTAAGGATTCCCCCAGATAATTGTTTTTCTGCACCTACAAGATTCCCTCCATGGACTTCGGCTGGCCCTTCAGTTTGTATGGAACTGATCTGGGTAACATTTGCAATGAAACCACGTTTACTCATATCCACTGATTTAGAAGCAAAACTCCCCGGGACACCCTTGTAGTTGACCGTGATAGAAAAGGCCAAGTCCTGCGAATAGCTGTTACCGGCTGTATCGGAGAAGCTCAATGAGACGTTATGCTGGCTGAGAGGTGCGGGAATATTGGGGAAAGCGTAGTTAATCGTAGTCGTCCCGTTTTCGGATGAGGTTGTCAACTCGGCATCGGCACCATTGACGGTTGCTTTGATGGTTGCCGCGTCGGCCTTCAGTCCGAAGTCTTCCAGATTTGCGGTGAAACCATCAATGCCCATACCTTTGAAAGAGGCTAGTTTGGGTGCGCTGGTGTCTCCGTCGCCGGCAGAGTAATTTCCACGGTATTGTAGAGAAACAAGGCCGTCTTCCTGCGCGGTCACGACACCTCCATTACCTTCGCGCTGAACGCTAACTGTCACCACATCATCAACTGCAAGATCGTTTAGCATAGCGACCAATGAACCGGACGATTCGCTGTGGCCATCTGATTGTCGAATATAATGTGCGGTTGACTCGGCTCCAGCCACGGCTTGACCATTTACTTCCACCGATAACCTTGGATTTGCACGTGAACTTCCTCCCTGAAATACGGCATTGAGTGTTAGGAGATAATTACCCGCCTTTTTAATGACAATTTGTTCCTCGGCGTCTCCTTCATTGGCATAATGTGCCTCATCCAAGTAGGGCTCAGATACACCCGTGCCACCATCGAGAGCCAGTGAAGTTTTGGCATTGGGGTTGAGGTTTTCAGCGGTTTCTTCGGCGGATGTAGTCGAAAATGCATCGCTAAACACTCCGTCATCCCCCAATTTTTCGATAAAAATTGATGCTGTTTTACCATTTTGGACCTTGATAGTTCCTGCTTTTGCAAGTTGAGAGGTTTCAACTTTCAGCACCTGACCTGCGGTGGCGTTAATGACGCCTGAAAAGTGGATTGAAGAGAACCTATGGCCATTTGAGTTGCGGATAAAACCCTGTTGGCCACGGGCTCCATCCACGATCTCATCATCAAGAGAAACCGCCAGCCCAACGGAACCACGAGCTACCGAGCCCTCAAGAGGAATGTTCACATAGACAAGGTAATTGCCTGCATCCTTGAGGGTAATGCCAGCAGCCGGGGTGGCCTTGACAAAGCCAAATGCCTTATTGATTCGCTGTCCCGTCCAAATAAGGTTCCTATCCTCTTGGGCAACCTCTTCATCAGAAACATTCAGGTTGTCGCCGGATTCAATCTTTGTTGCTTTCGCATTGAATACGTTTCGGTTTCCTTCAACTTTTTCAACAAACAGGGATGCAGTTCGCAGGAAACGGTTGTTCGCGTTGCCGGCAATGTCTTGTGCATCTAGTGTCAGAACAGAGTCTTTGTTTAACCAGATTAACGCATTAAAATGTGATGAACCTTCGGTATGCCCACCGCTATTGCGAGCATAGCTGGACTGTCCCAGTGCGTATTGGTGCCCGGCGTTTCCGTTAACCTTAAGCATTGCGCGTTGGGTAGCGCGTTGTCCGACTGCAGACTCTATCGGAAGAGTAGCCGAAACGAAGTAGTGTCCACCCTTAAGGACAGTCAACTTCTCTGAATAGAGGTCGTGGCTAAATATGGTTGGATCAACAGATGAGTAAGTGTTCCAAGATATCAGGCCACCTCCCTTAAGGTTATTGGTGCCTTTTACGGTTTGATTGCCCTTCAACAGGGCACCTTTATTGACCGCCGCTTGGGCGGGGAGCGAGAGCCCGACTAAGAGGGTCAAGGCTGATAGTGCTCTCATTATGTTTTTTTTCATGGGGAAAATGATTCTTTTCAGGTTTTTTTCACGACTCTCTCAGCCGTGTGGCATTTGAAAGTCAAATAGTCGAATATTTGTGAGGGGCGGAACGTCTCAGACTCACTTTTTCTCTGCAAGCAAAATATTTAGTGAAATCAATTCTTGTATTGCATTATGCACTGCAACCTTCACTAAGCGAAAGCTGTTCTGTAATCTTCGGGCATGGCAGAGTTGTTAGGCAAATCGATCATTGGATTTCAACAGGGCGTAGGTGAGGCCACAATTTTTGGCATCAATCCGGCCACGGGCGAATCGTTGCAACCGGGGTACGCCGCCGCTTCCGAGGATGAATTGGAGCGCGCCGCGGAATTGGCAACCGGGGCGTTCGCGACATTTGGCAAGTCCAGCGGAGCGGATCGCGCCGCGTTCTTGCGAAAGATCGCCGACAATATCGAGGGCATTGTCGATGACCTCGCCGCCTTGGCCCCGCAGGAGACCGGCCTGCCAGAGGGGCGTATCCGTATGGAGACCGGCCGCACCTGCGGTCAGTTGCGGTTATTCGCTTCTGTGGTGGAGGACGGTTCGTGGGTGGATGCCCGGATTGACCACGCAGATCCGGAGCGTGCCCCTGTGCCCAAGCCGGATACCCGCTCAATGGAGCGGCCACTTGGCCCAGTGGCCGTATTTTGCGCGAGCAACTTTCCCATCGCTTTTTCCGTGGCTGGTGGTGATACCGCCGCTGCTCTTGCTGCCGGTTGTCCGGTGATCGTCAAGGCACACCACTCTCACCCCGGCACGGCGGAACTCGTTGGCCAAGCGGTGATTGCAGCCGTGAAGGAGTGCGGTCTGCCGGAGGGAACCTTTTCTTTGCTGTATGGCCCGGGCCGGGAAATTGGCCAAGCGCTGGTGCAGCATCCATCCATCAAGGCGGCCGGGTTCACCGGATCGCGTGCGGGTGGCCAAGCGCTGATGAAGCTCGCAGCCGATCGTCCGGAGCCGATTCCATTTTATGCCGAGATGAGCAGCATCAATCCGGTTTTCATTTTGCCTGAGGCCTTGGCCAAGCGCGGAGAGGCCTTGGCCACCGGCCTGCACGGTTCGCTAACGCTGGGGGTTGGCCAGTTTTGCACCAACCCCGGCCTGACCATCGCTGCCAACGACGCGAGTCTCGAGCCGTTCGTGTCCAAGCTGGCCGAACTGGTGGGCGGTAGCCCGGGGGCGACCATGCTCAATCCCGGCATCAGTGACGCCTATGATTCTGGCGCGAACACGCTTGGAGGCAATAATGCTGTAGACACCGTTGCCCAGGGTGAATCTGGCGAGGGCCAATGTCAGGCGCGCGCGGCACT
>Ga0209036_1000135_pt1 | contig 28657 bp, 32 predicted proteins | sample MarorgKNORR_S2LV_3_FD_188222 | JGI IMG/M metagenome (GOLD analysis project Ga0209036, IMG submission 188222) | Marine microbial communities from the Southern Atlantic Ocean, analyzing organic carbon cycling - DCM_A/KNORR_S2/LV (SPAdes) (version 2) | ecosystem: Environmental > Aquatic > Marine >... | reverse complement strand
AATGATGATTGATGAAGCTAGAAAAGATCATAAATTTATTTTAAGAGAATCATCAAAAAAAGATGCATTAGATTTTTATAAAAAAAATGGAAATCAGTACAAAACAGAGTTAATAAATGATTTAAATGACGAAAAAATTACATTTTGTGATCATGCCAACTTTTCAGATTTATGCAAGGGAGGACATATTCCTTCAACCGGACATATCAAAGCGGTTAAACTTTTAAATGTTGCAGGTGCATACTGGAGAGGTGATGAAAAAAATAAACAATTAACAAGAGTTTATGGCATTTCATTTCCTAAACAAAAACTTCTTTCAGAATATCTTGAATTAATTCAAGAAGCAAAAAAAAGAGACCATAGGGTCCTTGGAAAAAAACTTAAACTTTTTACATTTTCAAATCAAGTTGGACTTGGACTTCCTCTATGGCTTCCTAAAGGGGCTGAATTAAGAGAGAGATTAGAAAATTTTTTGAAAAAAGCTCAAAAAAAAGCTGGTTATGAAATGGTAGTTAGTCCTCATATTGGTAATAAAAAACTTTATGAAACATCAGGACATTTCCAAAAATATGGTGAAAGCAGTTTTATGCCGATAAAATCTCCAAGTTCAGATGAAGAGTTTTTGTTAAAACCAATGAATTGTCCTCATCATTGTGAAATATATAAATCAGAGCAGTGGAGCTATCGTGATTTACCGAAAAGGTATGCTGAATTTGGAACAGTTTATAGATATGAGCAAAGTGGTGAACTGCATGGCTTAACAAGAGTTAGGGGCTTTACTCAAGATGATGCACATATTTTTTGTTCTCAAGATCAGCTAGTTGATGAATTTGAAAAAGTTATTGATTTAGTTTTATATGTCTTTAACACCCTAGGATTTGATGATTATGAAGTACAAATATCATTAAAAGACAAGAAAGATAATGACAAGTATATTGGAACTGAGGAAATGTGGAATCGAGCAGAAAATGCAATTATTAAAGCAACAACATCAAAGAAATTAAAATACACAATTGAATATGGAGAAGCAGCATTTTATGGACCAAAACTCGATTTCATGGTTAAAGATGCACTTAACAGAAAGTGGCAATTAGGAACAATACAGGTTGATTATAATTTACCAGAAAGGTTCGATTTAACTTTTAAAAACAGTCAAAATAAAGATGAAAGGCCAGTCATGATTCACAGAGCTCCTTTTGGTAGCTTAGAAAGATTTGTAGCTATTTTAATTGAACATACTGCTGGTATTTTCCCTCTATGGTTAACCTCAAATCAAATAAAATTAATTAGTGTAGGAGAAAAACATGAAAAATTTGCTGAAAAAGTTTTAAATGATCTTGAAAAAGCTGAAATTCGCGCAAGTTTAGATTCAAGAAATGAAACTGTGGGTAAAAAAATCAGAGAAAGTGAACAAAATAAAGTCCCCTTTATGGGAATTATTGGTGATAAGGAGATAAATAATAACAGTGTCTCTGTAAGAGGAAATGGTGGTGAAGAAATGGGAGAAATGAATATCGATGAATTGATTAACTTTATAAAAAAAGAAGAAGAAAATTCTTTAATAAATTAACTTAAATTTAAAACTATAGCAGCTTTAAGAAGAAAAAGAGGACGAAGAATAGGGAGGGTAATTAAAAAAAACCCTCATAATATCAATGAGTTTATTAGAGCTCAAGAAGTTAGACTTGTTGGTGATAATGTTGAAATTGGTATTTATCCTCTTGAAAAAGCTCTGTCAATTGCAAAAGAGTTAGAGACTGACTTAGTTGAAATATCTCCAAAAGCAAATCCTCCAGTTTGTAAAGCTCTTGATTATAAAAAGTTTCTATATGATCAAAAGAAAAGAGAAAAATATCTTAAAGCAAAAACACAAAAAGTCATTGTTAAAGAAATAAGATTTGGTCCACAGACAGATATTCATGATTATGAGTTTAAAAAGAAACATGCAATTAAGTTTTTAGAAGAAGGAGCAAAATTAAAAGCATTTGTTTTTTTTAAGGGAAGATCAATTATTTTTAAAGAACAAGGACAGATACTACTTTTAAAATTAGCACAAGAATTAGAAGAATATGGAAAAGTTGAGCAATTACCTGTGCTAGAAGGAAAAAAAATGATTATGTTTGTGAGCCCAAAAAAAGCTAAAAAGAAATAAAATGAGTAAACAAAAAACTAAATCTAGTGCAAAAAAGAGATTTAAAGTTACTGGAACTGGAAAAATTAAAAGGAAACATGCTTTTAAAAACCATATTTTAACTAAAAAATCTAAGAAAAGAAAGTTAAAATTAACTCATTCAACTCTTGTTAGCGATAGTGATTTGGGAAGTATTAAGAAACAATTAAGATTAAAATAATTTGTATAACAGGTAAAGGGTAATATTTAAGTTCTATAAGACACCCAAACCAAAAATATAATTAAAATGCCAAGATCAGCAAACTCAGTAGCCTCAAGAAAAAGAAGAAAAAAGATTCTTAAAAAAGCTAAAGGTTATTTCGGAAGAAGAAAAAATGTTTACACCGTTGCTAAAAATGCAGTGGAAAAAGGTTTAACATATGCATACAGAGATAGAAAAACCAAAAAAAGGGTTTTCAGATCTCTTTGGATTACAAGAATTAATGCTGCTGCTAGACAACATGGATTATCCTACTCTGAATTAATAAATAAATTAAAGATTAAGGGTATTGAAATTAATAGAAAGGTTTTAGCAGACATTGCAATGAATGATTCCGAAAGATTTTCTCAAATTATTCAGAGTATTAAAGATTAAAAAGGGTCCTCATCCTCTTCTTTAGATCTGTAACTTCCACTTTCAAAAGCCTGATCTGGATTAACTTTTTGATCTTGATTTAGTTTTGATTCATATTCAAATGGATTATCATAACTGCTTAAGTTCTCAAACTTACCAAGTGAGCTTATAAACTTTAATTTAATTGAATTTAAACCTCCATTTCTATGTTTTGCAACTATAAATTCTGCTTGACCTAACGCTGAAGAATGATCTTCATCATCCCACTCATCCATTTTATAGTACTCTGGTCTATAGAGAAAAGATACAATGTCAGCATCTTGTTCAATTGCACCTGATTCTCTAAGGTCTGAAAGAATAGGTCTTTTAACACCACCACGGAGTTCAACAGCTCTAGATAGCTGAGATAAAGCAATTATTGGTATATCTAATTCTTTTGCTAATGCCTTTAAATTTCTTGAGATGGTTGAAATTTCTTGTTCTCTATTTCCTGTTTTTTGAGTTGAACCAATTGTCATAAGCTGTAAATAATCTAAAACAATTAATTTAATTCCATATTGAGATGACAATCTTCTAGCTTTTGCTCTTAATTCAAAAATAGATAATGATGGAGTATCATCAATATATAATGGTGCATTTTCTAAATTAGCTACTTTTACGTTAAGTTGTTCCCATTCAAATTTTTCTAATTTACCAGTTCTAAGTTTTTCAGAATTTAATCCCGTTTCTGAGGAAATTAATCTAGTTATTAACTGAATTGATGACATTTCTAATGAAAAAAATGCAACAGGAATATTATTTTCTACAGACATATTTCTAGCCATAGACAATGTAAAAGCTGTTTTTCCCATCCCTGGTCTAGCTGCAATAATAATTAAATCACTTGGTTGCCATCCTGAGGTTAATTTATCAATCTCAAAAAATCCTGAAGGTATCCCGCTTAATCCTTCTTTTTTAGAAATTTCTTCTATTTTTTGTTTTGCTTGTATTACCAAATCTTCTGCTGTTTGGGTGTTTTTTTTGAGATTTCCCTGAGAAATATCATATATTTTAGATTCAGCATCATCTAACAAGTCAAAAACATCAGATGTTTCATCATAAGAGTTTTCAATAATTTCATTTGAAATTTGAATAAGTCTTCTTTGAATATATTTTTGTAAGATTATCCTAGAGTGAAATTCAATATGAGCAGATGATGAAACTTTTTGTGTTAATTCAACTAAATAATAATCTCCTCCAATTAAATTTAACTTTGCCTCTTTTTTTAATTGGTGAGATACAGTTTTAATATCAATTGGTTCTTGTTTATCAAATAAATTAATTATTGAATTGAAAATAAGCTTATGACTTTCTTTATAAAAAGCATCTGGTTGTAAAATATCTATAACTTCATCAACTCCTTTTTTATCAATCATCATTGCTCCTAGTACTACCTCTTCTAAATCAACTGCTTGAGGAGGAATTTTTCCTTTTTGCATTGAAAAAACTGAGGAACTAGATAAACTTGATGAAGATTTTAGATTTTCTACTCTTTTCATTCATCTAACTTATAAAAATGAATAGGTTTTATATGATTTAATAATAAAATTAAACAAACAGATATATGTTAATAAGTAGGTCTTAATTGTTAATAGTAGATTATAATTCTTTATATACTCCCATTTCAGTAAATCTGTGAAGTCTATTCTCGAGGAGATCTTTAATTTTTTTCTTTTTAAGATCATTGAATGAATTAATAATTTCTTTTTTTACAGTATTAAAAACTTTTTCTCTATTTTGATGAGCACCACCTAATGGTTCTTTAATAATTTTATCAATTAATTTATTTTCTTTCATATCACTAGGGGTAAGTTTTAAAACATTTGCAGCTTCTTCTTTGAAATCCCAACTTCTCCATAATATCGAGGAACAGGATTCAGGTGAAATTACCGAGTACCATGTATTTTCAAGCATCATTATTTTATCACCGATTCCAATACCTAAAGCTCCGCCTGATGCTCCCTCCCCGATTACAATTACAATAATTTGAGTCTTAAGATTAAACATTTCATATAAATTTCTAGCGATTGCTTCAGCTTGTCCTTTTTCTTCAGCTTCAATTCCAGGATATGCACCAGGTGTATCAACCATGGTAACAATTGGAATATTGAATTTTTCAGCTAATTTCATTAATCTTAAAGCTTTTCTGTATCCTTCTGGATTTGCCATTCCAAAGTTTCTATACTGTCTTGTTTTGATATTATAACCTTTTTGCTGCCCAATAAACATAAAGGTTTGATCATCAACTTTACCCAAACCACCAATCATAGCCTTATCATCGCCAATATTTCTATCACCGTGCAGTTCTATAAAACTATTATTTGTCAAAGCATTAATATAGTCTAATGTATAAGGTCTAGAGGGATGTCTTGATAATTGAACTCTTTGCCAAGGAGATATATTTAAATATATCTTCTTCTTCATTAATTCAATTTTTTCTTTAAGTTTTTTTGAAGTATCTCTTACATCAACCTTACTTTCATCACCAATAACATTACATTTATCAAGTTGATCTTTTAATTCTTTTAAAGGAAGTTCAAAATCTAAATATTCCATAAATTCTAATCAAATATATATATTTAAAAAACAAAAAAATCTTATTTTTTTGCCATTCTCATGATTTGTAAAGTAACTATTAAAAACACAAAATTTGGTGCCCATGCACCGACAAATGCATTCAAGTCTGATTTAATAACAAGAACTGAAAAAAACTTATCAAAGAATATAAATATAAATGCAAGTGAAATACCAAAGGCTAAATTTATTCCAATTCCTCCTCTCTTTCTAAAAGAGGAAACAGATACTGCAAGTAAGGTTAAAATCAATACTGAGAAAGGAATGCTTAATCTTCTATTTCTTTCAAGTAAGTGATTGTTAAGTAATGGCGAACCACTTGCTTTTTCTTCATTTATGAATTTATTTAATTCAAAAAAACTTAAAGCCTTTGCTTGATATTTTAATGATGAAAGATCCTCAATATTGAAATTAAAAAGGGTATCATATATTCTGCGAGATTCAATAATTTCAGATTCATTAACAAATGATCTTTTGAAAAAATCTGTTAATCTAAAAATACTATCCTCATCAACCCATCTAATATTTCTTGCAGAAATTTTTTCTATGAGTTTATTTTTATCAAAGAGTTCATGAGAAAAATTATAAGCTTGGTTTCTAGTAGGATTATAAGAGCTAACATATATATATTCATTATCAGCTATTTGTTTATATAAATTAGATAGATTTCTGTCTTTTTTATTTTTACTTAAATACTTGTATTGAAATTCATTAAAACTTTTGTTTTTTTCAGGGACAATAAACATTCCTGAAAAGGCAGATATTAATAAAATAATTGTTGCTGAGATTAAATATGGTTTTAAAAACCTGTTAAATGAAATACCAGAACTTAAAATAGCAGTTATTTCTGAATTGTTTGAAAGTTTTGATGTAAACCATATAACTGAAAGAAAAACAAAGATTGGAAATAAAAAGTATCCATAGTACCATACAAAATCAGAATAATATTCTAAAATCTCAACTAATGATAGCTCATGTTCTTTAAACTTATCAATTTTTTCAGAAATATCAACTAAAATGCCAATTGGAATAAATAATAAAAACATCATTAAAAATGTTAGTAAAAACTTCTTTATGATGTATTTGTCTAAGATTTTCATTACAATTTATTATTCAATTTACTAACCATTTGATTTTTCCAATCAAAAAATCTATCCTCTTTAATTGCTAGTTTTGATTCCTCAATAATCCAACTGTAAAATCCTAAGTTGTGTATAGTTGCAATTTCTTTTCCTAAATATTCATTAATATTGAATAAATGTCTAAGATAAGACTTTGAATACATCTTGTCTACAAATGTTGTTCCATCTGGATCAATTTGACTATTGTCAAATTTCCACTTTTTATTTTTAATATTTATTGTACCGTTCTTAGTAAATAACATGCCATTTCGAGCATTCCTGGTAGGCATTACACAATCAAACATGTCAACTCCTAAAGAAATATTTTCAAGAATATTGGTTGGAGTTCCAACCCCCATTAAATATCTAGGCTTATCTTCTGGAAGAACAGAACATACTTCCTCACACATCTCATACATTAAATCATGTGGCTCACCTACGGACAAACCACCAATAGCATTTCCTTGTAACTCATAACTGGAAATGATTTCAGCAGATTGCCTTCTTAAATCTTTATAAACACTACCTTGAACTATAGGAAAAAAACATTGATCATAGTCATATCTTGGCTGAGTAGAATTAAATCTATCAATACATCTTTTTAGCCATTTATGTGTTAAATCCATCGATTTTCTAGCATAAGTTTTATCACACGGATATGGTGTACACTCATCAAAAGCCATTATAATATCTGCACCAATATTTCTTTGAGTATCAATTACACTTTCTGGTGAAAAGAAATGGTAAGAACCATCAATATGAGATTTAAACTTAACACCATCACTATTTATTTTTCGGTTTGCAGATAATGAATAAACTTGATATCCACCACTATCTGTCAATATATTATTTTCCCAACTCATGAATTTATGAATTCCTCCTGCTTTAACAATTGCTTCTTCACCTGGTCTTAAATAAAGATGGTATGTATTAGAAAGTAATACTTTCGGTGAAATACTTCCAATTAAATCTTTGTTATGAACACCCTTAATTGCAGCAGAGGTAGCAACAGGCATAAAAATAGGTGTTTCAAAAGTACCATGATCTGTTTTAATTTCTCCAACTCTAGCGGAGGTTTTAATATCCTTTTTTTTTATCTTAAACATCATCTTCTATCAAATATAAATTATAAAAATTTAGAAATTAATTTCTTGTTGATTAATTAAGATTAATAGTTAATAAGTTTAAATTTTATAAGTCTAAGACTTGATAATATATTATATTTTTATGCAGATGAGTAATTTATCTGAAATAGTAATTCAAGTTAGGAGAGATATTTTAAGAATGGTACATGAAGTTAATTCTGGACACCCAGGAGGTTCTTTAGGATGTGCTGAATTTATGGTAGTTCTATATTTTAAAATAATGAAAAGAAAAAAAGAATTCAAAATGGATGGTGAAGGGGAAGATATTTTCTTTCTTTCAAATGGACATATATCTCCTGTTTTTTACAGTGTTCTTAGTAGATCTGGTTATTTTCCTATAAAAGAAATGAATACTTTTAGAAAGATCAACTCTCGTTTGCAAGGGCATCCCACTACACATGAGGGTTTACCTGGTGTTCGAATTGCCAGTGGATCACTTGGACAAGGGTTTTCAGTTGCAATTGGAGCTGCTATTTCAAAAAAGCTAAATAATGATCCAAATATAATATATAGCCTCCATGGTGATGGAGAGTTGCAAGAAGGACAAAATTGGGAGGCAATTATGTATGCCTCGGCAAATAAAATTGATAATATCATTTGTACAATTGACAATAACAATAAACAAATTGATGGTGATTTGAAGGATGTCTTAGATATGGGAAATTTGGAATCAAAATTTACTTCTTTTGGATGGTTAGTTATGAATATTGAAAATGGAAATGATATAAATGAAGTTGAAATTGGTTTAAATAACGCTAAAAAAATGTGCTTTAAGGGCAAACCAATTGTTCTGATTCTAAAAACAGAGATGGGCAATGGCGTTGATTTTATGATGGGAACACATAAATGGCATGGAGTTGCACCAAATGATGAACAACTTGAACTTGCTCTAAGTCAAAATCCTGAAACACTAAAAGATTATTAAATGAAAGAATTTATCAATCAAGGTAATAATGATACAAGATCTGGTTTTGGTGCTGGCCTTTTAGAACTTGGCAAGTCTAATAATAATATTGTTGCTTTATGTGCAGACTTAACCGGATCCCTAAAGATGAATGAATTCAAAAATGAATTTCCCGAAAGATTTTTTCAAATTGGTATTGCTGAAGCCAATATGATGGGTATTGCTGCTGGTATGACAATTGGTGGAAAAATACCTTTCACAGGAACTTTTGCTAATTTCTCAACTGGAAGAGTTTATGATCAAATACGACAGTCAATTGCTTATTCAAATAAAAACGTAAAAATATGTGCATCACATGCTGGTGTCACACTGGGAGAAGATGGAGCTACTCATCAAATTCTAGAGGATATTGGTTTAATGAAAATGCTGCCTGGAATGACTGTTATTAACACATGTGATTATAACCAAACAAAAGCTGCAACAATAGCTATAGCTGAGTATAAAGGTCCAGTATATTTGAGGTTTGGAAGACCAAAAGTTCCAAACTTCACTCCCATTAATCAAGATTTTAATATTGGTAAAGGTGTAAAATTAATCGAAGGTAGTGATGTTACAATTGTAGCAACTGGACATTTAGTTTGGGAAGCAATTGATTGTGCTAAAAAATTAAAAAGTGAAGGCATTTCTGCGGAATTAATTAATATACACACAATAAAGCCATTGGATAGAAATATTATATTAGATTCTGTCTCAAAAACTAACTGTATAGTTTCTGCTGAAGAACATAATGTTATTGGTGGATTAGGTGAATCAATTTCAAGTTTATTAGTAAAAAATAATTTATCTCCAATGGAGTTTGTAGGAGTTGAAGATTCATTTGGTGAATCTGGAACACCACAAGAACTTATGAAGAAATACCAGTTATCAAGTGAAAATATCTACTTAAAATGCAAGAAAGTTATTTCAAGAAAGTAATAGACTTAATACTTGTTTTTGTTTTTATTTTAAATTCAAATACTCAGTTTTCACAAATTGAATTAGGATTAAAAGGAGGCTTAAGTTTTAATTCAGTGTCAAATAAGACTTTTTTTTTTGAATCAGAGAACATGTCTCATAATTTATTTGAAAAAAGTAGTGGCACACATATAGGTTTATACACAAAAATAAAATTTCTTAATTCTTTTTTTATTCAACCTGAAGTTTATTACTCATCAATTAAAAAAAAATATGATTTAACATTTCCTCTTGATCACGAAATGTATGTTGTTGATGAATACAAACAAAATAGGATAATAGTACCTGTACTAATAGGATTTGATTTGTTCAACAGAGTTAGTTTATTTGTAGGTCCAAATTTTAGTTTTAACAGTAATATATTCTTTGAAGACAATGATGAGAATATAACACTTAATAGTTTATATCAAAAATCTAATATTAATTTACAATATGGTTTGTCTGTTAAGTTTAATAAGATTGTAATTGACTTTCGAATTGAAAGAGGGTTTAACGATAGAGAAATAAAAATTGTAGATACTATAATAAATGATGTAGATCAAATAATTGAATCTGATGGATTTTTAACTATGATGTCAATAGGATATAAATTTTAATCATTATCCAAATAGTCGGGAGTACCATCATTATCTGTGTCGTCTGGAACTCCATCCCCATCAACATCATATTCGTCTTTAGTTAAAATTTCGTCACCATCATCATCTGGATCTAAGAAGTTTGGAAATCCGTCACCATCAGTATCATCATTATTGAAATCATGATCACCATCTAGATCTTCAAGAATTGTTGGCACAGTATCATTGTCATGATCTGTTCTATTTAAAGTAAATAAATTGATTTGAAAAATTAGAGGTGAATAAGGTTGAATATTCCCAGCACCATTATTATAATAGCCTAATCCAGAGGGAAAAATGGCAAAACCGATGCCAAAATTTAAGAAATCAAAAGTTCCATCAGAATTAACAACTATTTCTCCTCTTTTAATTTTAGGGAGAAATTCCTGGAATCCTCTTACAACATTTCTAGCTTCTAACCACACAGGAGATTTACGTTGATCAAAAATCTTATTATCAAAAAGCAATCCTTTGTATGTAATGTATACAGAATCTGCAACAGTTGGATTATCCCCAGAACCTTCTCTTAAAATCTCATAATATAATTTATGAATAACAATATTGTCATCATCATCTTTGACCTCAATATCAATTGATTTAACTTGATCAAAAATTGGTGTTTTATTTATATTATCACCAGCTATGGTGTCAATTATAAGTTCAGGTGTTTGATTTATATCTATATTTTCAAAATCTGAGTAATTATAAAAATGGGTTTTCATAAATTCAACAATGGAATCATTTTCAGAAATGTATTGTTCGGCTAAGTCTCTTGGTGGTGTAGCTTCAACATCATCGGAATCGTCTTTTTTACAAGATGAAAAAAATAGTAGATTGGAACTTAAGAAAATAAGTAATAAAAAACTTTTTTTAGACATATTTTTCAAAATCAGCAGCAAGATACAATTTTCTTGATATTTTTGTAAGAGTTTTAGTAGTAAATACAAATATGAAAACTGAGGTATTAAACGAAAAACAAATATTAAGAATCTGTAATAGATTTGCATTTCAAATTATTGAAAACTTGTCTGAAAATGAAGATATTTTTCTTGTAGGAATTAAAGAAAATGGATTTGAAATTGCTAAAATAATAATGAATGAGATTGAAAAAATATCTGAGAAAAAAGTACACATAAGTTATATCAAAATAAACAAAAAAGACCCGAAAAACAACTTATCCTCTGATATTAAAAAAGATAATAATTTTAATAATATTTTTTTAATTGATGATGTTTTAAATACTGGAAAAACATTAATCTACAGCATAACATTCCTTCTTAAACTTAATATTAAAAGCATTAAAACTCTTGTTTTAATAGACAGAAATCATAAAGAGTATCCAGTCAAAATTGATTTTAAAGGCATATCACTTTCAACTAATATTGATGATAATGTTAAGCTTATTAGAGATAAGAAAAATTTAAAAGCTATTATCTTCTAAAATATTCAATATTGAATCACATGTCTTACTAACATCTTTTTTAGATGATTTTATAATATATGAAGCTTTATTATAAAAATGATTTCTTTCAAATAAATGTTTATTTACAAAACTTAACATCTCTTTTTCATTAGCAATTGAGGAAATTAGAGGTCTTTTTGTTTTTCTTGAAAACAACCTGTTTGCTAAAACCTTGGAATCTAGATTTAAATAAAAGGTGTTTTTTGTTTTATTTGAAATTAATTCCATGTTGTTAGAGTAACAAGGTGTCCCTCCACCCAAGGATAAAATGAAGCTCTCGTTTTTATTTAATGTTTTAATTAAAATTTTTTGTTCCAATTTTCTAAATTTTATTTCTCCAATTTCATCAAATATTTGTTTGATTGATTTTGAATAAAACAACTCTATTTCCTGGTCTAGATCATAAAATTTTATGCCAATTTTTTTTGATAGTTTTTTTCCTACTTTGGTCTTTCCACAACCCATGTAACCTAATAGTATAATTGGTGATTTCATATTTTACAAATTTATAAGAAATAATCTTTGATAAATATATTTAACGGCCCTATATTTGCAAGCGTTAAAAAAAGACCTGGTAGCTCAGCTGGTAGAGCATCTCCCTTTTAAGGAGAGGGTCCTGGGTTCGAACCCCAGCCAGGTCACTATATCTAGCTAGCGCACGTGGCGGAACTGGTAGACGCGCTAGGTTGAGGGCCTAGTGGGAAATATCCCTTGGAGGTTCGATTCCTCTCGTGTGCACAACTATATACATAAAAACGTTACCTTATATTTAAATTGAAAAAAAAGGTTTTTATAATTGGTTCAGGCTTTTCTTCACTGTCAGCAGCATGCTATCTTTCAAAAGAAGGCTTTGAAGTACATGTTTTTGAAAAAAATGATGTAATTGGTGGAAGAGCTCGTCAATTTAAATCTAAGGGATTTACATTTGACATGGGTCCAAGCTGGTATTGGATGCCAGATGTTTTTGAAAAGTTTTTTAATGATTTTGGTAAATCTGCAAAAGATTTTTACCAGTTAAAAAAATTAAATCCAGCTTACAGGGTCATCTTCGATAAAAAAAATCAAATAAAAATAGGAGATAATATAAATGAAATATCCAAAGAGTTTGAAAGTATTGAAAAAGGGAGTGGAGCTAAATTAAAGAGTTTTTTAGAGGAGTCAAGAGAAAATTATAATCTTGCTGTTACTGATATGCTTTATAAAATGCCTGGAAAATCCATATTGGAGCTCATAACTTTAAAAACAATTTTCAAGGTTAATTTATTTTTCAAAAATATTAAAAATGATATTGAAAAAAGGTTTAAAGACTCTAAGCTAAGATCAATTCTACAATTTCCTGTATTATTTCTTGGAGCTAAGCCATCAAATACTCCAGCGTTTTACAATTTTATGAATTTTGCTGATTTTGGATTAGGGACTTGGCAACCAAAAAATGGATTTTATGACGTAGTTGAAGCAATGACAAAAATTGCAAAAAATCAGGGAGTTATTTTTTATACAAACTCTGAAATAAATAAAATACAAGTAAACAAAGGATTAGTTGAGGGGATTATTTTAAATGGTAAATTAAAAAAATGTGATATCCTGGTTTCTGGTGCTGATTATTATCATACTGAGTCATTGTTAGATGAAAAATACAAGCAATATTCTGAATCTTATTGGAAAAACAGAACTTGGTCTCCATCATCTCTTCTTTTTTACTTAGGATTAAATAAAAAAATTGAAGGATTAAATCATCACAATTTATTTTTTGATACAGATTTTGATAAACATGCAGATGAAATTTATACAAAGCCTAAGTGGCCAACTGACCCCTTATTTTATTTAAATATTACATCAAAAACTTATAGTCATACAGCACCGAAGGATCATGAAAACTGTTTTGTATTAATACCATTGGCTACAAATCTAGAAGACAATAAAGCCTTAAGAGAAAAATATTTTAAAATAATTATAAAAAGAATTGAAGATATAACAGGACAAAATATTGAAAAAAATATAGTTTTTAAAAGAAGTTATTGTGTTAATGATTTTAAGAAAGATTACAATTCATATGGTGGTAATGCATATGGATTAGCTAATACTCTTTTACAAACTGCATTCTTAAGACCTAAAATTCAAAGTAAAAAAGTAAAAAAATTGTATTTTAGTGGACAGTTAACTGTACCTGGACCTGGAGTTCCACCTGCAATAGTTTCTGGAAAGCTAGTATCAGATATAATTATAAAAAATGAAAGAACTTTTTGATCAAATATCAGAAGAATGTTCTAAAAATGTTACTAAATCATATAGTACATCTTTTAGCCTTGCTACAAAAATGTTATCAAGCAATATAAGACAAGATATTTATAATATATATGGATTTGTAAGATTTGCAGATGAAATAGTTGATACATTTCATGGATATAATAAAGAAGAATTATTTAAAAGATTTAAAGATGATTTAAATCATTCATTGAGTGAAAAAATTAGTTTAAATCCAATTTTAAACTCATTTCAAAATACAGTTAATAAATTTAAAATAGATAGAGAACTAATTGATGCTTTTCTTAAAAGTATGGAGCTTGATTTAAGTAAAAAGAAATATTCTAACATTGATGAATATAATGATTACATATATGGTTCAGCAGATGTAGTAGGTCTCATGTGTTTAAAAGTCTTTGTGTCTGGAAATGATAAAGAATATAACAGACTAAAACCATATGCAATGGCTCTAGGATCTGCATTTCAAAAAGTTAATTTTTTAAGAGATTTAAATGATGACTTTCAAAAACTGGACAGGGTTTATTTTCCTGGAATTGAATATAATACATTTAATGAAGAATCGAAAAGAACTATCATGAATGATATAAAAAAAGACTTTTCTATCGCATTAAAAGGAATTTATATGCTTCCAAATAATTCAAAATTTGGAGTTTATGCAGCATATAAATACTATAAGAGACTTTTGAGGAAACTTGAAAAAGCTTCTTATTTAAAAATTAAAAATCAAAGAGTTCGTGTTCCTAACTACCAAAAAGTAGATGTTTTGGCTCGTTCCTATGTTAGATATAGATTAAATATTTTATAAAATGGAGATTTTTCTTTGGATTCTATCTTTAATAGGCGCTTTTTCGATCATGGAATTTATGGCATGGTTTACTCATAAATACATAATGCATGGATTTTTATGGTATTTACATGAGGATCACCATAAAAAAGATCATGATTCCTGGTTTGAAAGAAATGATACTTTCTTCCTGTTTTATGCAGTTGTAAGTATGCTTTTTGTATTGTCATGGGCAAAACTTGACTTTTTTTATGGTCTTCCAATAGCAATAGGAATTTTCTTATATGGTTTTACGTATTTTGTAGTTCATGATGTATTTATTCACCAGAGATTCAAAATTTTTAGAAATATTGATAATAAATACGCTAGAGGAATAAGAAGAGCTCATAAAATTCATCATAAAAATATACACAAGAAAGGTGGTGAATGTTTTGGGATGTTAATAGTTCCCTTTAAGTATTTTAAATAAGTGACATTTTTGCTGCTGCGGCAGCACAATCATACCCTTTGTTTCCATGTTTTCCTCCACTCCTTTCAATAGACTGTTGATAATTATCATCAGTTAATAAACACAAAACTATAGGACAAGTAGCTCTTAAATTTAAATCTTTTATACCGTCAAAAACAGATTGAGAAATAAATTTAAAATGAGATGTTTCACCTCTAATAATACTACCAACTGCTATTATGGCATCAAATTTTTTTGTTGAACTAATTTTTGAACAACCATAGACCAATTCAAAACTACCAGGAACGCTTAGTAATTCAATTTTTTCATCAGAAATACCAATTTCTCTAAAAAAATTGAAGGCTCCTTTTACAAGACGATCGATAATTTCAGAGTTCCATTCTGAGTATACTATAGCAAACCTTTTGTTTGATGCAGTTTTTAAAAACTCTAAATCTAGGGATTCTGGTTTATGCTGTGTAGACATAACTACTTAACTTGTTCCAATCTTATGTCAATTAAGTTGGCTTCATTTGATTTTGGATAATCATCCTTAATTTCCTGAAAAAACCTCTCTGCCTTATTAAACTGGTTTAATTCTTTAGAAAGATCACCCGCTTTTAATAAAATTATAGGTCTTACATAGCTATTCTCTGAATGTGATAATGCTGTCTCGTAGTAATTTAATCCATCATCAAATTGATTGAGTTGAACAAAAGCATCACCAATTGTAGTATAACTTAAAGATTGTAAAATAGCATCATCAGAGGAAAAGTTTTCAAGTAGTTCAATTGATTCAGCATATTTTTTCAAATTGTAGTATGCCATTCCAGCAGAGTAATATGAAATATTTGCTGCATTAGTTCCAGAATAATTTTCAATTATATCAAGAAAACCATATTTACCATCAGCACCATATAATGATAAGTTAAGTAAAGAATCTTTAGACTCTTCACTACTCATTGCCATATCAAAATACTTTTGGGCAGTAAAAATTTCTAAATTACTTTCGACTGTTTTGGGTTGAAAAACAAACTTATCGTATGCAAAATAAAATGAAAAAAGAACTAAAATTGAAAGAATTGATCCAATAATATAGTTTTGATATTTATTTACAAAAGTTTCAGTCTTTGATGCTCCTTCATCTAATGAATCAAAAACTTGCTTAGTAGATTCAATATTTTTTTGAATAACAGTGGACCTACTTTTTTTTGCTCTTTTTTTATACGTAGCCATAATTACCTGGCAAAAATAAAATTTTATACGAATCAAACATGATAATTAGTTAATTATTTTATATAATTTGCAAGATTAATCAGCTGATTGTGATTTCAATATATCTAAAAAAAATTTCTATAATAAACTACAAAAACTTATTCGATAAAGAATACGAATTAGACCCAAAAATCAACTGTTTTGTTGGAAATAATGGAGTAGGAAAAACAAATATTCTTGACTCTATATATCATTTAGCTTTAGGTAAAAGTTATTTTAAATTAAAAAATGACCAAATTATAAATCATAAAAAAGATTATATGGTAATTGATGGAATTTTCAATCTTAATGAAAAGAAAGAAAATATTGTATGTAGCATAAAAAGAGGTCAAAAAAAAGTTTTAAAAAGAAATGGTAAGCCATATAAAAAATTTTCAAACCATATTGGACTTATACCTGTTGTATTAATTTCTCCATATGATAATGACTTGATAAATGATGGTAGCAATGAAAGAAGAAAATTTATAGATTCAATTATATCTCAAAATGACAGAAACTACCTTATAAATCTTATCTCATATTCAAAAGTTATTCAAAACAGAAATAAATTATTAAAACTTTATAATAAATCTGTTGATTTTGATTTAGATACAATAAAAGTTTATAATGATCAAATAGTTAAGTTATCAAAACCAATTTTTGAAGTTCGTAAAGCTTTTATTGATGAGTTTAAACCAATAATTATAAGTAAGTACAATAAAATTTCTGATAATAAAGAAAAAATATCAATTAACTATAAAAGTGATTTATTAAATAATGAAATAGAAAGCTTAATTGAAAATTCTTTTCAAAAAGACACTATTCTTCAACATACAACTTTTGGATTACATAAAGATGATTTTATTTTTAACATAGATGATAATGCTTTAAAAAAATTTGGAAGTCAAGGTCAACAAAAATCCTTTTTAATAGCTTTAAAACTAGCCCAATTTGATTATCTTAAAAATAAAACTGGAAATTCTCCTGTTTTATTAATGGATGACATCTTTGACAAGTTAGATATTTTAAGAGTTAAAAGAATTGTTAATATTGTAAATTCAACTAATTTTGGACAGCTCTTTATCTCAGATACAGACAAAGATAGAGTTGAAAAAGTTTTATCAAGTTTAAATATATCATCAAAAATTTTTGATGTATGAAAAGAAATTATAAGTTAAAATCAATAAAGTCAATACTTGAAAATTTTGTAGATCAGGATAAGATATCCGATGGCATTTTTAATGTTAAAATTAAGCAAGCTTGGGAAAAAGCTGTTGAAAAAAAAATTTTAGATTATACAAAATCAATTTATATTAAGGGAGATGTTCTTTTTATTGAGGTTAGTAACCCAATATTAAAACAAGAAATACTTTATAGTAGACAGAAAGTAATCGACCTAATTAATGATGATTTAGGAAAAGAAATAGTAAAAAAAATTGTTTTAAAGTAATATTTCTCTTCCTGAAAAGTGAAATTTAGCTTCTATTAAAGCGTTTTCATCACTATCAGAACCATGTACTGAGTTTTCACCTTTTGAAATTGCATATTTACTTCTAATGGTGCCCTTTTTAGCTGTTGCAGGGTCAGTATCACCAATTAAGTTTCTAAACTCTAATACTGCATTAGACTTTTCTAAAACAGCTGCTACAATTGGACTTCTGCTCATGTACTTTGTTAATTCATCAAAAAATGGTCTTTCTGAATGTATTGAATAGAAAGTTTTAGCTTCTTCAATGCTTAACTTAGTAAGTTTTAATGCTTTAATTTTAAAACCTGAATCAGAAATATCACTTAAAATATTTCCCACTAAACCTCTTTCAACAGCATCAGGTTTAATCATTATAAATGTTGTATTGGACATATATTTTTTTTGCAAACCTAATAAAAACAATCAAATGATTTGTTGTAAATTTCATATTAAATTATAACGTGATTAATATATCTTTAATTGGAACTGGTCGCTTATCATTTAATTTAATGAATGAGATTTTAGATAATAAATCTCTATCACTTAATCAGATTTACGGAAGATCAAAGTTTAGACCAAAAAATATAAGTGATCAAATTGAATATATCAAAGAAATAAAAAATTTAAAAAAAAGTGATTTTTATTTTATTGCAGTATCAGATATTGAAATAGAAACAATAAGTAATAAAATTAATTCCTATGATGGAATAGTAATTCATCTTTCAGGGAGCACTAATATCAATGTTTTATCAATTCATAAAAACCATGGTGTTTTTTATCCTCTTCAAACATTTAGTTATGATAGTAATTTATCATTTAAGCAAATACCAATATTAATTGAGGCAAATTCAAAGATTAATCTTTCAAAAATTAAAAAACTAGCCGATATTTTTTCAAAAAAAGTATACAAGATGAATTCTAGCAAAAGACTAGTCTGTCACATATCTGCAACTATTGCAAATAATTTTTCAAATCATATGATAGTTAGTGCCGAAAAAATACTTGAAGAAAATAAAATTAATAAATCAATAATAAAACCACTTATTTTTGAAACTTTCAATAAATTAAATAAAATGTCTGCGAAAGATGCTCAAACCGGACCTGCATTAAGAAATGATTATATTACAATTGAAAAGCACTTGAAACAATTAGTTAACAGTGATTTTTTAGATTTATATAAAGAAGTAACAAAAAATATTAAATCCAATGAGTTATAAAGAAAAATTAAACGAGATAAAAAACTTTGTTTTTGATGTGGATGGTGTTTTTACAGATGGATCAATTGTTGTTGATTCAGATGGAAATGAACTAAGAATTTTTAGTACAAGAGATGGTATTGCTGTAAAACTGGCTAGTGATAAAGGATATAATATTTGTATAATAAGCGGTGGGAAAAATGAAGGAGTAAGAAAAAGATTAAATAGACTTGGTGTAAAAAATGTTTTTTTAGGAGTTGATGATAAAATAAAAGTATTTAATAATTATTTAAATAAAAATAATCTAAAATTAGATGAAACAACCTTCATGGGGGACGATCTTCCTGATATTAAAATCCTCAAAATGGTTGGATTATCTTGTTGTCCTAATGATGCTGCTCCTGAAGTAAGAGGTGTTGTAGATTATATATCAAATAAAAAAGGTGGTGATGGATGTGTAAGAGATATTATTGAACAAGTTTTAACAATACATGGGGAATGGAATTTAAATTGATTATATAATGAATAGCTGGAAAAAAGAATACTCAATTGTACTTTTATTAAATCTGCTTTATCTCATTATCTTTTTATTAATTATTTAAGATATGCATCAAGATGACTGGATAATACTAATTTCTACAATTTTATTTATAGTTATATATGGTGCATATAAGACTAGAAAAAATAAAAATATTCAATCTTTTTTAAAAGGGAATAATACTTCAAATTGGTTCACAATTGGGATTTCTGTAATGGCAACGCAAGCTAGTGCAATTACATTTTTATCAACACCTGGACAAGCTTATTATGATGGAATGGGATTCTTACAGTTTTATTTAGGTCTCCCACTTGCAATGATAATAATCTGTATGTTTTTTGTTCCTTTATACCACAAACTTAAAGTTTACACAGCATATGAGTTTTTGGAAAATAGATTTGATAGAAAAACTAGGACATTAGGGGCAATTTTATTCTTAATTCAAAGAGGTTTAGCAGCAGGTATAACAATTTTTGCTCCATCAATAATTCTTTCAACTGTTCTTGGAATTGATCTAAAAATTTTAAATTTTTTAGTTGGATTTTTGGTAATAGTATATACTGTAACTGGAGGTACAAAAGCTGTTAATATTACTCAAAAACAGCAAATGTTTGTTATTTTTTTGGGTCTATTTTTTGTTTTCTTCTTTTTAATTGAGAGGTATCCTGAGAATTTAACAGTTTCCAAATTTTTAGAATACTCAAGATCAAGTGAAAAGTTTAAAATACTAGATTTTTCTATTGATCCAAATAACAGATATACCTTTTGGAGCGGTATCACAGGAGGATTATTTTTGGCTCTATCATATTTTGGGACTGATCAAAGCCAAGTTCAAAGATATATTTCAGGTAAATCTGTAAAAGAAATTAGACTAGGTTTAATTTTTAATGGAATCTTTAAAATACCAATGCAATTTTTCATTCTTTTACTTGGTGTTATGGTATTCGTTTTTTTCGAATTTAATAAATCACCAGTGAACTACAACCCACAAGTAATATCTTATGCACAAAAAAACTATTCAAGCGATTTCAATAAAATCTTAAATGAATATGAAGACTTAACGTTTGAAAAAAGAAAGCTTCAACAAGGTTTTTTATCAAATGATGGAGATTTTCCAATTCAACTAAACTCAATACAAAAGAAGGAAAAAGAGTTGAGGACAAATGTAAAGGAATTAGTGTCAACAAATAATAATTCTATTGAGGAAAATGATAAAGATTATGTATTTCTTCATTTTATTTTAAATTACTTACCAAAAGGATTAATCGGACTATTAATAGCAGTAATAATTTGTGCTGCTATGTCATCAACAGCATCTGAATTAAATGCATTAGCAGCAACTACAACTATTGATTTATATAAAAGGAATCATCAAATAAAGAAATCTGAAAGACATTACTTGAGTGCCTCAAAATTCTTTACTGTAATGTGGGGTATTATAGCTATTGTCTTTGCAAGTTTTGGGACTTTATTTGAAAATTTAATACAACTTGTTAATATTATTGGCTCTATTTTCTATGGAACAATTTTGGGTATATTTCTAGTGGCATTTTTCTTTAAAAAAATAACATCAAACTCTGTGTTTTGGTCAGCCTGCTTATCGCAAATTATAATATTTATTATATTTTTTACAACAGACATAAGTTATTTATGGTTAAACTTTATTGGAGCTTTTATTACTGTTGTTTTATCAAATATTATTGAGCGTTTTAAATTAATTGTTTAGCCTTTCGTTTATAATTCTTAAAGTGTTGATACCATCTGGAATATTGCCTTTTAAGGCTAAATCATAGCCCTTTTTAGCATATTTCTTAGCTTTATTTATCTTCCCTGCTTTTTCATAGATTAAAGCTTTATATCTTAATTGCCAATATGGTAAGTCATCTGAGTCTTTAAATGCAATATCAATCCATTTTAATGCTTTATCTATATTTATATTTTCTTCAAAAAAATATATAGCAGCTTTTCTGTAGTCTGCAACACTAGGGTTACCATCCATGATTTCATTAATATTATTAAGCATTTTTTCTTTAGTTAAAACATCTATCACATAAATGGCAATTTTATTATCCCAGCTTAAATTAAAACTAGCACCTGCATTAGAAATATCTCCAAATGAAATTGTAAATGTTTCTACAGCAAAAGGTAAATCATAAAAATCACTAGAAACTCTTGCTTTTATAAGTGATTCATCAAAACTTTTTAATGATCCCCAAGCATCTGTTTTTTCATAAATTACAAGGTCTAATTTTGATTCTCTAGGAACAGAATATACGTGATATTCTCCTTTTTCTACAAGTTGATTGTTAATCTTCACATCATCAGAAAAAGAAATAGTTGTTGCCTGATTTGCTCCCGTTCTCCAAATCTGATTAAATGGAACTAAATTTCCAAATATAGTCCTACCCTTTTTGGATGGTCTCGAATAATCTAGATTTATATTAACTAGTCCAACTTTTTGAGAAACTTTAGCTCTTGGACTTGCAACTGGAGATTGCAATTGTGCATAAGAAAATTGAAATAATAAAAATGTAAAAAATAAAGAAGTAATTTTTTTCATGATTTTTGATTTTAAGATTTACTTTTACAAATATTATGAAAATTTTTAAAATTCACACCAAACAAAAACTACCAATTTCTGTTGATGAAGCCTGGAGTTTTTTATCAAACCCTAAAAACCTAAAAACTATCACACCAAGTGAAATGAATTTTAATATTATCGATTGTGATTTTAAGAAAGTTTATCCAGGTCAGATTATTATATATATTGTAACACCAATATTAAATATTCCAATTAAGTGGGTTACAGAAATTACTCATGTAGTTGATAAAAAATACTTTGTTGATGAGCAGAGATTTGGCCCTTATGAATTATGGCACCACAAACACTTTATAAGAGAAATTGAAGGTGGTATTGAAATGGAGGATATTATACATTATAAAATACCTTTCGGCCCACTTGGTGTTCTTGCAAATTACCTTTTTGTTCAAAAAAAACTTGGCTCGATATTTGTCTATAGAAGAAAAAAGTTAATTGAACTATTTGGTGATTTAAAATGAAAAATATCTTACTTATTGGTGGTTCCTACGGAATAGGTGCCTCACTTACTAAAATTATAGCAAATGATAATAATGTTATCGTAGCTTCAAGAACTAAGCCTCAAGATGAAATAAACAATGTTAAATACTTATCCTTTGATGCATTAAATGACGAAATTGATCAGAATGAACTTCCTGAAATCATTGATGGATTCGTATATTTTCCAGGCAGTATAAATTTAAGACCATTTAAAGGCTTAAGTATAGATTCATTCAAACAAGATTTAGAGATAAATGTTTTATCTCTAATTAAAGTTTTAAAATCTATTTTACCTAGACTTAGTTTATCTAATAATTCAAGTCTTGTTTTTTTAAGCACAGTTGCTGTCTCGCAAGGAATGCCATTTCATTCAAGTGTTGCAACTGCCAAAGGAGCAATTGAGGGACTTGCAAAATCTTTAGCTGCAGAATATGCTCCAAAAATGAGAGTTAATGTTATAGCTCCATCCATTGTAGACACTCCACTTGCAAACAGATTCTTAAATAATGAAATAAAAATTCAGAAGTCTGCAGAAAAACACCCACTTAACAGAGTTGGAAACAAGGAAGATATTGCTGAAATAATAAAATTTTTACTTTCTGATAAATCTTCATGGATGACTGGACAAATACTTTCAGTTGATGGTGGTTTATCTACTTTAATCAAAAATTAATTACATGGTTATCTTTTGGTTTAGGAGAGATCTCAGGATTGATGATAATCATGCGTTATTTAGAGCGTTAAAATCTGGATTCGATGTTTTACCCATTTTTATATTTGATACTGATATAACTAATAAATTGAATAAAAATGATCATCGCATAAATTATATTAATAAAGTTATAAATGAATTAAATGATAAGCTTCTAACTAAAAAAAAGAAGATTAATACTTTTACTGGAAAACCAAAAGACATCATTAAGAAACTTATAAAAAAATTAAAAATTAAGGAGATTTATGTAAATAAAGATTATGAACCTTATGCACATGAAAGAGATAATGAAATAAAAGAAATTTGCGAAAAAAATAATGTTACTTATAATTCGTTTAAAGACCATGTAATTTTTGAAGAAGATGAAATAGTAAAAACGGATGGCACACCTTATGTAGTATACACCCCCTATTCTAAAAAATGGATTGAAAAATATAACTCAACTCAAACTAAGACATATAACTCAGAAAAATATCTTGAAAATTTAGTGGATTTTAATACAATTGAGATTGATAATTTTAAGAAAATTTTTAAAGAAAAAATTATTTTACCTGAGAATTATACTCTAAATAATGATTTAATCGATAAGTATGAGGATACAAGAAATTTTCCAGCGCTGGACAGTACATCAAGAATTGGTGTCAATTTAAGATTTGGCACCGTTAGCATAAGGAAAATTGTTAGAAAATCTTCTAGTAGATTAAATAATACATATTTAAAAGAGTTGATTTGGAGAGAATTTTTTATGCAAATTTTATGGCATTTTCCACATACAACTAAAAGATCATTTAAAGATAAGTATGAAAGGATTGAATGGAGAAATGATATGGAAGACTTTAAATTGTGGTGTGATGGTAAGACAGGATATCCAATAGTTGATGCAGGTATGAATCAGTTAAATGAAACTGGTTTCATGCACAATAGATTAAGAATGGTTGTTGGTAGTTTTTTATGTAAGCATTTATTAATTGACTGGAGGCTTGGTGAAAAATATTTTGCAGATAAACTTTTTGATTACGAACAAGCAAGCAATGTTGGAAATTGGCAATGGGTTGCTGGTTGTGGAGTAGACGCTGCTCCATACTTTAGGATTTTTAATCCAGAATCTCAACAAAAAAAGTTTGATAAGGATTTATTATATATTAAAAAGTGGATACCAAACTTCGAAGAAAACAATTATATTAAAAAAATTGTTGAACATAAATTTGCTAGAGAAAGATGTTTAAATACATATAAAAAGGCATTAAATAAATAATGGATATTTCAATTATTTTTCCAAACCAAATTTTTGAAAATTCTAAATTATTAGATGAATCCTCAAAAATATTTCTAATTGAAGAGTATTTATTTTTCAATCAATTTAATTTTCATAAGCAAAAAATTCTGTTTCATAGAATGACAATGAAATCTTATGAAAAATTCTTGAAAAAAAAGAAATTAGATGTTGTCTACATTGATTCCACAGAAAATATTTCTGATATAAGAGAATTTATTAGAAACTTAGATAAAAAGATCCAATCAATAAAAATTTATGATCCTGTTGATAATTGGTTGTCTCGGAGAATAAATGATTCTTGTGAAGAAAAAAATATTAAAATAGAAAATTATAATAATCCACTTTTTATAAATAATAATGAAGATTTGGAAACATTTTTTAGAAGTGATAAGAAGAAGTTTTTTCAAACATCATTTTATAAAAAACAAAGAGTAAAATTAGACATTATGATGATTGGAGATAAGCCTGAGGGCGGAAAGTGGACTTATGATGATCAAAACAGAGAAAAATATCCAAAAAACAAAATTCCACCCGAAATAGATTATCCAAAAAAAGACGATAATTATAATGAAGCCTTAAACTATTTAAATAATAATTATAAAAATAATTATGGTTTAATTGATGATGAGAATATTTATCCATATAATTTTCAGTTAGCTAAAAAATGGTTAGACGATTTTTTTATAACGAGATTTTATGAATTTGGACCCTACGAAGATGCTGTGGTTAAAGAAAAATCAATATTAAACCATAGTGTTTTATCACCACTTTTAAACACTGGATTAATCAACCCTAAAGAATTGATTAAAAGAACCATTAATTATCATTATGAAAATAAAATACCAATCAATTCAACTGAGGGATTTATAAGGCAAATTATTGGCTGGAGAGAGTTTATACGTGGCGTATATGTATGCAAAGGAACCGAGGAAAGAAATAAAAATTTTTGGAAGTTCAGTAGAAAAATTCCTAGTTCATTTTATAGTGCTTCTACAGGTATTGATCCCGTTGATGACACAATTAATAAGATAAATAAATCTGGTTATGCAAACCACATTGAAAGACTTATGATTATTGGAAATTTTATGTTGTTATGCGAATTTGATCCAAATGAAGTGTATAGATGGTTTATGGAATTATTTATAGATTCATATGATTGGGTAATGGTTCCTAATGTTTATGGAATGAGTCAATTTGGTGATGGTGGATTGATGTCTACTAAACCATATATAAGTGGAAGTAGTTATATTTTAAAAATGAGTAATTATAAGAGAGGTGACTGGTGTATGATATGGGATTCTTTATTTTGGAATTTTATTGATAAACAAAGAGAGTTCTTTTTAACAAATCCAAGAATGAGAATGCTTGTAAGTTCATTTGACAGAATGGATATTGAAAAAAAAGAAAAATTAATTAATACAGCAAATAAATTTATATCTAATTTATGAGCTTAAATAATACTGAAATAGATAGAGTAATTGAGATGGCCTGGGAAGATAGAACATCTTTTGATGCAATAGAAAATCAATTTGGAATTACAGAAAAAGATGTAATAAAAATAATGAGAAAAAATCTCAAAAACTCAAGCTTTAAACTTTGGAGAAAAAGGGTAAGTGGAAGAAAAACAAAACATTTAAAAGTTTTAGAAAAACATAATATTAAAACTTTAAGATTTAAATGTTCTAGACAGAAAAATATATCAAATAATAAGATTACTTAAATCTTTCAATTGATGCTCCAATAGATTTGAGCCTATCATCAATATTTTCATAACCCCTATCGATTTGCTCAATATTATGTATGGTGCTTGTTCCATTTGCTGATAAAGCTGCAATTAACAATGATATACCTGCTCTAATATCTGGTGATGTCATTTTTGTTGCTTTAAGTTTGGATTTAAAAGCATGTCCAATTACAACTGCTCTATGCGGATCACATAATATGATTTTAGCACCCATATCAATTAGTTTGTCTACAAAGAATAATCTACTTTCAAACATTTTTTGATGAATCAACACACTTCCCTTAGCTTGGGTAGCTACAACTAATACAATGCTAATTAAATCAGGTGTAAAAAGAGGCCATGGACCGTCTGAAATAGTTAACACACTGCCATCTATATTATTTTGTATTTCATAACCATTATCATGAGCAGGAATTCTAATACTATTATTTTTTTTCTCAATTTGAATTCCAAGTTTAGAAAAAACATTAAGAATTTGATCCAATGATTTTAATTCAACACCTTCTATTGTAATATCACTTTTAGTTAATGCAGCTAAACCTATCCAACTGCCAATTTCAATAATATCAGGTTGAATTTTGTGATTACATCCACCTAAATCTTTTACACCATTAATTTTTAAAAGATTTGATCCTATACCGCTAATATTTCCACCCATATTATTAATCATTAGACATAATTGCTGAATATATGGTTCACAAGCAGCATTATATATGGTTGTCTCACCCTCAATTAGTGAAGCAGTCATTATAATGTTAGCAGTACCAGTTACAGAGGGTTGATCAAGTAAAATGTATGAGCCTTTTAATTTACCACTAACATTATATCTATAATTTTCTCTATCATATTGAAATTTAGCACCTAATTTAACTAAACCTTCAAAGTGCGTATCAAGTTTTCTTCTACCAATCTTATCACCACCTGGCTTAGGGACTGAAGCATTTCCAAACCTTGATAATAATGGACCAATTATCATAATAGAACCTCTAAGTCCTTTAGCCTTTTTCTCAAAGTCATTTGAATTAAGATAATTTAAGTCAATATCTTTAGCTTCAAAGGAATATTTATTTTGGTTTATTTTCTTTACAGAAACTCCTAATTCAATTAATAAATCTATTAGACGATTTACGTCAATAATATCTGGTATATTATCAATTATAACTGTTTTTTCAGTTAATAAAACAGCACAAATTACTTGAAGAGCTTCATTTTTAGCACCCTGAGGTTTTATTTTTCCAGATAGTTTTTTTCCACCTTTAACTTTAAAAGCTTCCATTATTTTCTTTTAAATTTTCTGAAAGGTTTTTTTCCTTTTTTTGAAGATTTAGAAAACTTTTTAGCAGAGAGAGATATAAGATCCTTTGAATCAGTTAGCGGTTTACTGTCTTTATTAATTTTAATTTTTCCATCAGAAAGCTCTAAAATATGATTAAATATAATTGAATCATCAACTGAATCTTTATTCCATTTTAAAAAACATTTCTTCATATGGTTAGCAATAACATAAATTAACTCAGTTTTCATTTCACCTTCATCCCAACCTGAAGCAACATCTATCATTTTTTTTATATTATTTCCATAAAATCTATATTTAGGATGATTTTGTGGATAATTTAATTTTTCAGGTTTTTCTTCATAAATTTCTTTAGATGGTTTAGGAAACGGAGAATCTACATCTAAATCAAATCCAGCCATTATAAAGAGCTGATCCCACAATTTATGTTGAAAGTCAGGCACATCTCTAAGATGAGGATTTAAATTCCCCATAACACCTATAATGGCTTTAGCCATTTTATTTCTTTCATTCTTATTTGGGCAATTTATAGCTTGATCAACCATTTTTTGAATATGTCTACCATACTCAGGAATGATTAAGCCTGTTCTTTCTGTATTATATTCTAAGGAATTTATCAAAATTATTTATTTGGTGCTAAAATTAAAGATTTTTTTACTACAAAGAAATTATTCCATCAATTTTAGACACATCTATATACTTATTAATTACTTCATCGGGGTTTTTCATATGTTTAATTATGGTAATACTAATATATTTTTTATTTGAAGACTCTTTTTTAGAAACCCTACACTTTTTTAAATCAAATTTTGATAATAAATCTTCTATTTTATTTAATTCATTAAGAATTATAAATTTAAAAATATAATCAGAGGGCCATTTTTGATATTTTTTGAGATCATCTCTTAATTTTTCATAGTCTTTTTTTGATGAATAATTCACATTTCAAATATACTAACAAATTATAGTTATATTTTTGTAT